>Ga0070741_10004506_pt1 | contig 32449 bp, 18 predicted proteins | sample Coa_R1_4_FD_66440 | JGI IMG/M metagenome (GOLD analysis project Ga0070741, IMG submission 66440) | Surface soil microbial communities from Centralia Pennsylvania, which are recovering from an underground coalmine fire - Coalmine... | ecosystem: Environmental > Terrestrial > Soil > Unclassified ... | reverse complement strand
ATCCCCGAAAAGAAGCCGGCTCCGGCGGCTGGTCCGCACGGGCCCGAGGGGATGGATTACTAAAACGGAATCCGCAGAAGCGATCCCGGCCGCGCCTCTAATTGAGGCGCGGCTTTTTTTTATTAACCACGGCCTCCCACTTGGCGGCTTCGTGCGAGACTGTGTGAGGTGAGCCGGCTGCTTCTGCTCGTCCAATGCGGAATCGTGCTGGCGGCATTGGTACTCAGCGGGGCCGAAGTTCCAACGCGCCCTGCTGCCGAGCACGCGCGCTGTGGCGGATGCCACATCCAGAGCCGTTACGCCGAGCACAGCCCGATGGCCGCAACTCTGATTCCACTGGCCCGTAATTGGCTTCCCGCCGGGCGGCCGGAAGTTATCGGTTCCCTTGCAGGTTACGAATACCGCATTCGCAGCAGCAGCGAAGGACCCTGGCTGAAGGTGGCCCGTGGGACGGAACGGCTTCGCGCGCCGCTCCTCTGGGCAGTCGGCAGCGGGCGCACCGGGCAGACGTTCCTGTTTCGACTCAACGGCGAACTGCATGAATCCCGCGTAAGTCTCTATGCCGGCAACCAACAGCTCGATTGGACCACCGGCGCCTCAGATGTCCGGCCGGAAGGAATTGCCGATGCCGCGGGCCGTCTGATGAGCACGGCGGATATTCGCGAATGCTTCGGCTGCCACTCGAGCGCGCCGTCGGGCGGGGGCCCAGGCTCGCCGGAAGCTTTGATACCGGGTATAAGCTGCGAGCGATGCCACGGCGATGCCAGCGAGCACCTTGCGGGCGTGCGTACCGGAAGCGCAGGCCGCGGAAAGATGCGAAACTTCCAAACCGCCACTTCGGAGGAGATTTCCGAAGCCTGCGGCGAGTGCCACCGCACTTGGGAGCGTGTGATGCTGATGGGCATCCGGGGAGTAAACACCGTTCGCTTTCAACCTTACCGGCTGACCAACAGCAAATGCTACAACTCCTCGGATCGCCGCATCTCATGCATCGCCTGCCATGATCCGCACCGGCCCGAGCAGCTTAACGCCGACCGTGTGGATGCAGCGTGCCGCGCGTGTCATAGCAGCGGCCGGAAAAAATGCCCGCGCGCAGCCGCCGGATGTGGCTCGTGCCATATGCCGAAATACGAGGTACCCGGAACCCACGCCCGGTTTTCCGACCATCAGATCCGGATCGTGCGCGCAGGCGAGCGCATCCCGGATTGATGCGCGGCTAGCCCTGCTGTACCAGACTCAGAATGCCGCGCAGAGGAATGCGCACCCACGAGGGACGATTGTTCAGCTCATAGTTAAGCTCGTAGAGCGCCTTATCGAGCAGGTAGGCCTGGAGCAGGCGCCAGAACGGCACGGGGTCGGCAGGCAGGAATGAAGCTTCGGCCGCGGTCTTGCGGTAGGCGCCCAGAAATGCCGCTGACGTCCAACGTTCCCAAAACGAAGCCCAAAGCTCCAGCCGGTCGTAATCTTCAACCCGCCGTGCGGTGTAGGCGAGCAGGCCGGCGAAAGCCGCGTAGCTGAATGAGCGGAGCATGCCGGCCACATCTTTCAGCGGCGACTGTTTCAATCGCCGTTCGGCAAGCGGCCGTGCCGGCTCTCCTTCAAAATCCAGAATGAAGTAGTCGTTTTGAACCCAGAGCACCTGGCCCAAATGATAGTCGCCATGAATGCGGATGCGGGCCGCCTCAATCTCCAGACGCTCCAGACCACGAAACCGGTCCAGCAGTCGACGGCGCTCTCCCAGCACCATGGCAGCTCGTTCCATGACCTCATCCGGCAATTTGGGGACGTTGGCCTTCAGTGTCTCCAAAACATTGGCGGCGTGCTTGCGCAACGAAGAGGAAAGCTCCGCCAGGTCCGAGCCGGTCAGCGATTCCGGTCTGAAGGCGGGATCATCATCTGCGGCAGCCAGCGCGAGGTGCATCTCCCCGGTCCGCCGGCCTAGAATGGCCGCGGCATCGAGGGAAATACCGATTCGGTCCCGGACCGCCTGTGGAAAGTCGCCGGCCGAGAGATCCAGGATCGACCCCGTCGGAGCCGTGACCTCTTCCGGCACAGGCGAGACGGTCACGCTGTCTTCGTAATAAAGACCCAGTTGCTCCAGCAAGAACTTCCAACCGTCACCTTGATTCGGAATAAACTGCTGAACCATGGCGAGCGTACTTACCGGCCGGCCGGGCACTACGTACTCCATGCCGCCGGCCAGTTTCGCCACACGGTCGAAGTGAACTTTTTCCGTTAAGTGCCGGCCGATTTCATAATCGGGATTCGGGCCCTCCTCGATGCGGCGAAAGACTTTCAGGATCATCCGGTCCGCAAGCAGCACCGATGTGTTGCTCTGCTCGGCCGAGAACCGCATAACAGCAAGCGGAGGTGTGGCGTCGGAAAGAAGTTCGGGAAGAGACGCGGTCGGCACTCCGCGCATCACTCCAGACCGGCCTTGAAACTCGCATCCGTGCTCGATGGCCTGGAAGAATGCCTGGCAATTGGCGTCGTCGATGAGGGCGTTGTAGAGGACGCCAGGTCCATCGCGCCGCTTTAAGCTTGCAATCACGGCGTCGGCCTTGGTTCGCCGCAATTCGTCGGCCCGGTCGCCGGTTAAGACCGCCATCGGAACGAAGTAGATCTCCGGATCGCCTTCTTGATACGCGACCTCAACGAGGACGAGCGCAGCAGGCGCCGATCCCTCCAAGAACCACGTCCAGTCCAGCACGCGGGTGATCTTGATTTCCCGCGCCTTTCCGCCGAACCAGCGCTGGCTGGGCAGAAACCGAGGCAGGAAGACTTGTTCCAGCAGCTCCAGCGAACGGCCATGAAATAGTGATGACCAGTTCCCATCCAGCACCAGCGAATCTTCATCCTCAACTTCGGTCTTCGAATGCACCTCGATGGGCTGCGGCGTCCCTTGCAGCTCGAACCAGTAGAACGAATAGGGGCCAAGCGTCAGCGGGTACGGCGCGCGGCCGATTGTGGGGAACTCGGTGTAGCCTAGCATTTCTACCGGCACCATTCCCGCCATGCTGGCGAGGTCCAGCTCGACGGGTTGAGCGAAGCGCGAAAGATTGGCTACGCAGAGAATCTGATCGGACTGATAGCGCCGCAGGTAGGCGAGCACTTTGCGGTTCGCAGGGTTCAGAAATTCCAGCGTGCCCCTTCCAAACACTTTGAACAGCTTCCGTAGCGCGATCATGTTCCGCATCCAATGCAGAAGCGAAGACGGATCGCTCTGCTGGCCCTCTACATTGATCGCTTCGTAGCCGTAGACTGGATCCATGATAAGCGGGCTGTAGAGCTTTGCCGGATTCGCGCGCGAGAAGCCCGCATTACGGTCCGCGGTCCATTGCATAGGCGTGCGGACGCCGTTGCGGTCTCCGAGATAAATGTTGTCGCCCATGCCGATCTCGTCGCCGTAGTAAATGATCGGCGTTCCCGGGAAGGAGAACAGAATGCTGTTCATGAGCTCGATCCGCCGGCGGTTGTTGTCCATCAGCGGCGCCAGGCGCCGGCGGATACCCACGTTAACGCGCATGCGCGGATCGGCGCTGTAGGCCAGGTACATGTAGTCGCGCTCTTCGTCAGTGACCATCTCCAGCGTCAGCTCATCATGGTTGCGCAGAAACAGACCCCATTGACACGCGTCGGGAATCGCCGGCGTCTGAGACATGATCTCGGTGACCGGGTGGCGGTCCTCCAGGCGCAGCGCCATGAAAATACGCGGCATCAGGGGAAAGTGGAAGGCCATGTGGCACTCGTCGTTATCCCCAAAATAGGGGCGCACGTCCACAGGCCACTGGTTCGCTTCGGCCAGCAGCATGCGGTTGCTGTGCCGTTCGTCCAGCTCTTTCCGAATCTGCTTGATTGCGGCGTGCGTTTCCGGAAGGTTCTCGCAATTCGTGCCTTCACGCTCCACCAGGTACGGAATGGCATCAAGCCGCATCCCGTCCACGCCCATATCGAGCCAGAATCGCATCGTGCGGACCACTTCCTGAATTACCGCTGGATTATCGAAATTCAGGTCCGGCTGATGGGAAAAGAAGCGATGCCAATAGTAGGCCTGCGCTTCCGGATCCCAGGCCCAGTTGGATTTCTCCGTATCCGTGAAGATGATGCGAGCGTGCTTGTATTTTTGATCCGTATCGCTCCAGACATAAAATTCGCGTTCCGGAGAGCCCGGCTGAGCCTTGCGCGCGGCCTGAAACCAGGGGTGCTGATCGGAGGTGTGATTGATGACCAGCTCGATCAACACTTGCAGATTGCGGTCGTGCGCCGCCTTCAGAAATGCCTTGAAATCGTCGATGGTGCCGTAACTCGGATGGACATTCTGATAATCGGAAATGTCGTAACCGTCATCGCGAAGCGGCGAAGGAAAGAACGGGAGCAGCCAGATGCAGGTAATACCGAGCTCCTGCAAATAGTCCAGCTTCTGCAGAAGGCCGCCAAAGTCTCCGATTCCATCATTATTGCTGTCGAAGAACGCTTTCACGTGAGTTTCGTAAATGATGGCGTCCTTGTACCACAGTGGATCCTGAGCGCTGCCGGGAATCTTCATCCGCACCTCACCCTATGCTTTCTGAAAAGCTACCATCGCCAACGGCGGCAGAACGAGATTCAACGATTGTGGATGGCCGTGCATCGGAATTGGCGAAGTCCACGCCGCGCCTGCATTTCCCTGCCCGCTTCCACCGTAGAGCGGCGCGTCGCTGTTGAGCAGTTCGCGCCATTCTCCTTTCTGAGGAACTCCGACGCGGTAGTTGTGCTGGGGCGCCGGTGTAAAGTTGCACACGAAGATTACTTCCCGGCCGCCTCCCCGGTCTTTCCTGCGAAAGCTCACGACGCTGCGCCGATTGTCGTTGCAGTCAATCCACTCAAAACCCGCAGGATCGAAATCGGCCGTAAACAGCGCGGGCTCGCCACGGTAGAACGTGTTCAAATCGCGCACCCACCGGCGCAAGCCGGCGTGACGCGGGAAGTCCATCAGATGCCAGTCGAGGCTCGAATCATGATTCCACTCGTTCCACTGGCCGAACTCGCTGCCCATGAATAAAAGCTTCTTGCCCGGGTGAGCCATCATGTAGCCGTAGAGCACCCGTAAATTCGCGAATTTCTGCCAGTCGTCTCCGGGCATTTTGCGAATCATCGAGCCCTTGCCGTATACGACCTCATCATGGGAAAACGGCAGGATGAAATTTTCAGAGAATGCATAGAGCAAGCTGAACGTGATGCGGGAATGATGATAGCTGCGATAAATGGGGTCCTTGGACATGTAGTCGAGCATGTCGTGCATCCAACCCATGTTCCATTTAAAACCGAACCCAAGGCCGCCCAGATAGGTAGGCCGCGAGACCATCGGCCATGCAGTGGATTCTTCGGCGATCATTATTCCTCCGGGGAAGTGCCCGTATACTGTGGCGTTCAGTAGCCGCAGAAAATCGATCGCCTCGAGATTTTCTTTGCCGCCGTAGCGATTCGGGATCCACTCGCCCGCACGCCTCCCGTAATCGAGATAGAGCATGGCCGCCACTGCATCCACTCGCAGCCCGTCGATGTGATACTTCTCGAACCAGAAAAGCGCATTGGAGATGAGAAAATTGCGCACTTCGCGGCGTCCGAAGTTGAACACAAAGGTTCCCCAGTCGGGGTGCAGGCCCTGGCGGGGATCGGCGTGTTCGTAAAGATGCGTGCCGTCGAAATAACCCAGTCCGTGCGCATCGTTCGGAAAGTGAGCGGGCACCCAGTCCAGAATTACTCCGATGCCGTGGCGGTGCAGCGAGTCGACCAGGTACATGAAATCCTGCGGTGTGCCGAAGCGGCTGGTGGGCGCGAAATAGCCGACAGTCTGATAGCCCCACGACCCGTCAAACGGATGCTCCGTCACCGGGAGAAACTCGACGTGCGTGAAGCCTGCATCGGCAACGTAGTCGCCCAGCCGCTCGGCCAGCTCGCGATAAGTCAGCCAGCGGTTGCCTTCCTCCGGAACACGCGCCCAGGATCCCAGATGCACTTCGTAGATGGAGATCGGTGCATCGAGCGTGTTGAACCGCGTTCGGTTCTCCATCCAATCTCCATCGCCCCATTCGAACCCGGAAAGATCCCATACCTTGGAAGCTGTCTGAGGGCGAATCTCCGCCGCGAATCCGTAGGGGTCCGCTTTGTCGATTTGATAGTCGGAGACATCAGAGGCCACGTGATATTTATAGAGGCAGCCGGGACCGACCTGCGGTACAAAGCCCTCCCAAACGCCTGCCTCCGGACGCATTTGCATCAGGTTCGCGTCCGGATCCCAGCCGTTAAAATCGCCGATGATTGAAACCTTCCGCGCGTTGGGGGCCCATACGGCAAAATGTGTTCCCCCACCTGGTTCGGGATGAGCGCCTAACTTCTCAAAACTGCGATAATGCGTGCCTTCCGCCAGCAGATGCAGGTCGTAATCGGTAAGAAATGAGCCCATTGTTCTCCCTCAACGCGAACCGGCTGCGGCTTCACAAAAAATAATCAAAGTCCCGTTCCGTTCGAACCTTTTTACGAATTCTGAAGATGTGCGCGGGCGAGACCGCCGGGTCAAGCTCCACGTAATTCCGGTTTCCCTGCCAGAAATACCGGCTGTCGCTCAACAGGTCGTGCACCTGATAAGGATGCTCCGGGTCCAGATCGAACTTGTGCAGGTCGAACGTCACCCATCCGGAGTGCTTATGACCCGAGTCCAGATTCACCACCACCAGGATCACATTCGACAGATCCGCAGTGGTTTTGCTGTAACACAGGAGCATTTCGTTGTCGACATGGTGAAACGCCAGGCTCCAGTCGCCATGAAGAGCGGGATTCTCGCGGCGGATCTGGTTTACTCGCGTGATAAAGTCGCTCAGGCTCCACGGTGAAGCCAGATTCCGGTGCTTGATCTCGTACTTCTCGGAATTCAAATACTCCTCGCTTCCGGGCTGCCGCGGCTCGTTCTCCGTAAGCTCAAATGCCGGGCCATAGATTCCGTAGCTCGCGCCCAGGGTGGCGGCCAGAATGAGCCGCGTCATGAACGCCGGCCGTCCTCCGAACTGCAAGTACTCGGGCAGTATGTCGGGCGTATTGGGCCACAAGTTCGGGCGGAAAAATTCGCGAACAGCGGACTGGGTGAGCTCTGTGAAGTAGTCGGTCAGCTCTTGTTTCGTATTGCGCCAGGTGAAATATGTATAGGACTGCGTAAAGCCTAATTTGGCCAGCCGATACATCACCTTTGGACGCGTGAAAGCTTCGGATAAAAAGATCACCTCCGGGTTCGTTGCTTTGATGCTGCCGATCAGCCACTCCCAAAACGGGAAAGCCTTGGTATGCGGGTTATCCACGCGGAAGATGCGAATGCCCTTGTTGATCCAGAAGCAAACGACGCTCGAAAGCTCCTCCCACAGCGCCTTCCAATCTTCGGTTTCGAAGTCCAGTGGATAGATGTCCTGATATTTCTTGGGCGGGTTCTCGGCATATTGAATGGTTCCGTCCGGCCGCTGCCGAAACCACTCTGGATGTTCCTTGACATACGGATGATCGGGCGTGCACTGAAACGCAAGATCGAGCGCGATCTCGAGCTCATGCTCGCGCGCTTTCGCGACGAAGCGCTCGAAGTCCTGCATGGTTCCGAGCTGCGGGTGGATCGCTTTGTGGCCGCCCTCTTCCGAACCGATCGCCCAGGGGCTGCCGACATCATCCGGTGCGGCTTCGGTGGCGTTGTTCCGGCCCTTGCGAAAGGTGCGGCCAATCGGATGGATCGGCGGCAGGTAGAGCACGTCGAAACCCATCCCGGCTACATAGGGAAGGAACGCCTCGCAGTCCCGAAACGTGCCGTGCCGCCCCGGCTCAGAGGAGCAGGAACGCGGGAACACTTCGTACCATGCACTGAAGCGCGCCTGCTTGCGATCGACCGTGACCGCCAGCTCCTTCGAATACCGCGTGGCGAAACTGCGGTCGGGATAAGCAAGCGCCAAGCGCGCCAGCTCTTCATCGACCGCGAGCTCCTCCCGATGCGGGCTGTCGCTGCGCAGATCTGCCGCCCATTGCCGGAGCCGCTCCGCGTCAGCACCCGAAGCTCGTGCCGCGGCGCCGGAAATCAGCGCGGCGCCGATCAGCAGTTCAACCCCCACATCCTGGCCCGCCTGCAAGCGTTTGAGGAAATCGCGCCGCCAGGTTTGGAAGGCATCGATCCACGCTTCCAGCGTGTAGAAGTAAATGCCGAGCTGCGGAACGGAAAACTCACCGCGCCAGCGGTCGTTTCCCACCAGGCGCATTGCGCTTGTCTGCCATTCCGAATCGGCTTCCGCCCGATAGAGGAGATGGCACGAGACGGCATCGTGCCCATCGCCGAAGACGTCGGCTTCCACGACAACGGCTTCACCGGCAGTGCGCTTGATAGGGAAACGGCCGCAATCGACCTGCGGCTGCACACCCTCAATGACGACGCGGTTTCTGCCCCGTTCGCCGGAAAGCTCTCCACCCCGGAAGAGCGGCGTCATCTCAGTCATCATAACGAAGCGGCTTCGAACCTTTCCGTGAGGGATCGCTCATTTCCCAGGCCGGCAAGTCACGCTCAGCGTACCAGCGGATCTTCCACCCAGGGCGGCGTGGCTTCAAGTAACCGACCCAATTCCGGTTCGAGCTCTTCCATTTTGCATTTCATCTCCCAGGCGAGCTCCCGGTAACTGAAGTGCCCCTTCACGCCGCTGCGCACTTTACAGATATACTCGGCTTCGGCAAAATCCATTTTGAACAGGAAACGCGCCCGCGCGGCGAATGGCAGCAGATAATGGGAACCGGGCGAGGGCAGCTCGTGCATAATGGAAAGCGCAGCGTCCAGTGCCTCCTGATAGGGATTGCAAGCCCCCGCAGCCGCGATGAGCGGCGGTGTCTCGTACCCCAGCTTTCCGGAATACGTCTGGCGAAACTGCTGGCAACGGCGATGCCTGTGAAGATCCCGATAGGCGCCGATATCGATGACCATATCGTAAACATATGGGCCGCTGCGAAATGCGGCCAGCAGATCGTCGCGGCGCGTTCGGGAGCCGAGCGCTACATCGATGACTTCGGCGCGAAGCGCGCCGCTCCAGCCGCAGGCGATCTCGTAGAGCTCGCGGTAGGGGCGATCCGTCGCGCTATATAGCAACGTCGCGACGATATCGGCCGCGGCGTGACCTGGGCGCAGGAGATCCACGCGCTGTGGCTCAATCGGGGCGGCCCGCGGCAGGTTCTGCGCGGCCCAGCGCCGCAGGTCCGCGGCCGCGCGCGCAGCGTGCTCGTCCGGTTCAGCGTGCCGAGCCAGAGTCGGTGCCAGCGGCTCTTTCTTCGCGGCCTCTTCCCAGAGGCAGTCCGGCTCGGCCGCGCACGCGCTCGCGATTTCCCCGCCTAATTCGCGCAGCTCCGCGTATTCGGAAGCCTTCAGCCGGCGGATCTGCTTTTCCAGAGTGCGGATGCTGGTCACTTGGCCGACGTTGGTCGGAACCCCCCAGAAGAGCAGATAACGCGCCACATCGAAAGCCCGCGCCGCAAGATTGCGACGGTATGTCTCGGGTTTCATGAGTTCGGGTCGCGGCAGCCGCTCCGTCAGATGCTCCAGGACCAGCGCATTCACCTGCTCGTACGCCGCCAACAGCTTCTCGCCGGCGCTTCTGTACGCTGCGGCTTCGCTGCCGGTTAGCTCCGGAGGTGTGATGAATCCGTTGCGGGCGAAATTCTGGTATCGCGACGATTTCGCCTGCCCATCCCACAGCGGCTCGGCTTCGATCTCGGTAGCGGCAAGCTCGGAGACGCCTTCGAAACAGAGCACGGTGTGGCCGAGATCGGCGATGGACGCGTGGCCGTATTGGAAATAGAAACTCTCGAGGAATTTTTGCGAGTCGTGCGTGCGCACCCATTCGAGCGACTGTCGAATCGAGTCCGGCGAGCGGCTGTAACGCGCCAGCGCGTATGCGCATTTCTCCGGCGGCATGGGAGCTACAGTCAGCACGCGCTTCGATTTAGCTTCGCCCATGAAGCAGTTATGATAGCGGATTCCATGAAGATCCGAATTCAGCGCCTGCGCCCCGATGCTGAGCTGCCGCACTACGCGCACGGTCCGGACGAGGACGCCGGGCTTGACCTGCGCGCAGTCGAGCGCGTGATCTTAGAGCCCGGCGCGCCGCAGACTGTCGGGACTGGCCTGAGCATTGAGCTGCCGCCCGGCTACGAAGCGCAGATCCGGCCACGCAGCGGCCTGGCATTGAAACATGCCATCACACTGCCGAACAGTCCAGCAACGATCGATCCCGGTTACCGCGGCGAGATTCGCGTGATTTTGCTGAATCTTGGCCGCGAGGCATACGAGATCCATCCTGGGGACCGCATCGCGCAGATGGTGATCGCACGCTATGAAGCGATCGAGTGGGAAGAGGGAGAACTCAACGAGTCGCGCCGCGGCGCAGGCGGATTCGGCTCCTCGGGACGTTAGACCGCTTGCTCCGCGCGGCCCGGCAGATGATGCCGAATCATAAGAAAGCTCTATTTTGTCCCGGCAGCTTTCACCCTGGTCCTACCCGCACGCGGGCTCGAGACGCAGTTGCCAGGAGCACAGGGGAGGTGGCCGCAGCCCTGCGATTTGCCTGCGAGCCGGCGTGCGGCCGACAGGCGCAAGATTGCTGCCGCGGCCATGTACCGCACCGGGTCTTTCTCTTTGGAATCTTCCGCCAGTGATTTGAGCTTGTCGATTGTGGCGCGGTTCCCGCGGTGGCCCAGCGCCCTGCATACCGCGGCCCGCACGGCCGGATTATTGTCCGCCAGAGCCCATTCGAGCACCGCGAGCGCCTCCTTGTGCGGATCATTCTCAAGCATGCATACCGCGATGATGCGCCCCGCCGCTCCCTGGTCCTTCAACGCGTTCTCGGCCAGGGTCACTCCCATTGCGCCGGGACCGAGAAACGTGCCGGACACATTCTTGACCGCCATCATGGCGAGCTTACCGGGGCTCCTCATCTGACGCTTCGCGTCCCGCACCATGCCCTGAAACATCCCGGGCGCATCCTTGCGCTCACCGGTCAGGATCTCCCAAAAGATCGTCTCCCCGCCTAAATCTCCAAGCTGCCAAAGCGATCGGGCGGCCGCGAAACCGACCTCTTCCGTGTCGTCCAGCGCTCCTCGTAAGGCGTGCACCGACGTGCAGGCGCCCATTGAGCCCAGCGCCTCCGCCGCAGTTCTTCTCACAGAAGCATCCTCGTCGTGCAACCCTTTCTCAACCAGGGATACAGCTTCAGGAAGTGGCCCCAGCGAGGCGAGCGCCGCCAGAGCGCCGATCCGCTTCTCCGGGTTGCCTTCCTTCGCGCCGCCGTTGAGGATCTCCCAACACTGCCGCTCTAATTTCGTATTCGAGGACGGCGGCGCTGCATTTCCGCAAACTACAGAAACGAGGAAGGCATACAGGCATACTGGATAGCGCATATTCTAAATTCCTTAGACTTACTGCAACTCGTCGCGAACTTCAATGCTATTGATGCAGGCGTAGTTTTTCACCGGAACGAACGAAAGCACGATCTTTCCCTGCGCATTGGGCGCGATTCCGTGAAAGTATTTTTCTACGGCGCGGTTCGGGCCTCCGGCGGCGCGAAAGATATCAAAGTTCCGCAGCAATGCGACGCCGTTCAGGTACACATCAAAGATGCGGCTATCCACACCTCCGCCGGCGGCGCGTCCGGGGCCGAACCAGGTCTCGGCAAAATTGAGCCGCACCGTGTACCTTCCTGTCGCGACCGGGATCGTGTACCGGAAATGGCCGTATCGCTCGCCTCGGTAGAGATCCGGATCTTTCGTGCCGGCCACTCGCTCGTTGCGAAGCACGGTTTGCCCGCCGTCGTAGTAGCGGTCAGGCAGCCACACGGCCCCGGCACCATCTGTATACCGGGCATCGCGGGCCAGGATCCGGACCGGTTGGCAGGCACGGCCCAACTGCGGCACGAGCGCGATCGCGTTGAGAATGGCGCTTTCCTTGATAAGACGGAACCGGAGATGCAGGAAGCCATCGGGAGCTGGCGAAATATCCCGGAACACACGCTCATCAGCGATGTTGCTGCCGCCCGCGTCGGAAACAACATCCATTTCATCAATTAACGACTGCTCGTTGGCGAATACACGAAACAGCCGGCTGGTTTCGCCGCCGCCGGCTACATTGTTCTCGCCGAAAACGGTCTCAGCGAAATACACGTGCAACTCATAGAGTCCACGCTTCAGCGGGATGTCGTAGCTGAAATCCCCACCTTCGCGGCGGAACTGGAAGATTTGCGGGTCGCGCGTCCGGGAGATGGGGTGGTTGGGGGTGGCGAGCACGGCTCCTCCGCGGAAGTAGCGGTCCGGCCCCCAAATATTCCCGAGGTGGTCGATGTAGCGCGGAACCGACGAGCCCGCCAGGATCCGTACCTCATCGCCCTCGGGGATGCCAAGGGCGCCTTGCGAAATCGACGGGTGCTCCCGCTGGGAAGGGGCGAAGAAGAACCATGGTTTGCCGCCATAGACCAGCAGCACCAGGCAGCCCGCCATGAGAGCCGAGCCGACAGCCAGGCTCGACCATCGCGGCCTGAAGTGCCGCGGGCCTGAAGAAATCGCGGCCGGTGATTCCGCATCTTCCAGTGAGAACCGAGGCGCCATTTCGACAGGACCCGCCGCCGTCTCGCTATCCGGTTCGAACCGCCGTATGAATTGGGGGACGTATTGGCCCGGCGGAAGCGAGATCTGCACGGCGTGGCCGGCGCCTTCGCGCTCATAGTATTCCTTCAGCCGCTTGCGCAGCCGGTGCGCCTCAACCCGAACCACGGAATCCTGTTTCTGGTTGAAATCCGCCGGCCGGCCAAGCGCCTCTACGGCGATGTTGTACTCTTTGATCCGGTCCGTCTCGCCGGCAAAATATTTTTCACTTACATATACGAGGAAGCTCGCAAGACTGGGCGCCCGGGCAAAAATTTCGGACTTGAGAAGGACCTCCAACTCCTGCCTTTCGGCCTCATGGCCATTCAGAAGATTCATTCCCCAGCCCTGTTTGCGTGGCAGTATAGCACGTAGTAACACCACGGCAGAAGCGTTACACGAAGCTCGGCCGCGCCTGTAACGTCCTTCGAAAGTAGGCAATTAAGTCTTTTAACAGCTCGGCCGTTCGACGATTAACCCCTTTATCCTTGTGGCCCCTCGAATAGTACTTCTATATTAGGCGAGACATTAGAGGTTAATTCATCCCCAAGCTGCTGGGAGGAGGACTCCGTGTCGAGGAAATTTGGTGGGCTCGCACTTTTCACTCTGGTGCTCTCCGCAGGATTCACGCTGCGCATCGCATTCCCCCAGGCATTAACCGGAACACTGACGGGAATTGTTCTGGATAACTCTAAATCCGCAGTGCCTGGCGCGGAGGTGGTAATGAAAAACGCGGCGTCTGGCGATGTGCGCCGCAGCACCACGAACTCGGAAGGCTATTTCACCATCGCCGCCGTACCGACCGGGACGTACACCGTCACCGTCGAAGCAAAGGGGTTTGCAAAATGGGAGCAGACCGGCGTCGTCTTCAATCCGGGTGACAAGCGCCACCTTTCCGATATCGTCCTGCAAGTGGGTTCGACCACGGAGCAGGTGACGGTCTCCGCTGTCGGCCCCCTTCTGGTGCCGGTGGATTCCAGCGAAAAGAGCGCCGTCATCACTGAAAAGCAGCTTCAGAATATCGCTGTGGTGGGCCGCAGCGCCGCCGAGCTGATCAAGATTCTACCGGGCATGTCGCCGACGGGTAGCGGCGTCGAGAATCGGCCCGGCTTCAGCGGTGAAGCGATCGGGATTAACGGCAACGGCGACGGCGGCCATCAGAGTGCGCTCGGCTACTATTCCGGCAATGGCACTCAGAGCCAGGCAATGGACATTGTGGGCGACGGAGCCCATATCTCCGATCCCGGCTGCAACTGCGCCACCCCGATCAATCCAAACGTGGACATGCTTTCCGAGTTCAAGGTGCTCCAGTCGAACTACGCTGCCGAACATGCGAAAGGACCGATCGTGCTCAATGCCGCATCCAAGTCCGGCGGCCGCGACTTCCACGGCACCGGCTATTACTATCTGCGCGATTACCGCTTGAACTCGAACGAATGGGACCTGAACCGGTCCGGGGGCGAGCGTCCGAAAAACAAGTATCGGTTTCCCGGGTTCAATATCGGCGGCCCGGTCCTGATTCCTGGCACAAATTTCAACAAGAACCGCGACAAGCTCTTTTTCTTCGTTGGATACGAACACTATGGGCAGACGATCGACACGGGCGTACTGCGCGCGATTGTGCCGACCGAGGCCATGCGGAACGGCGATTTCAGTAACATTCCCACGGGCTTTTCCGGGTCGGCTGGCGTTCGTAACAGGCCCACCGGTCCGGGCATCAATAACGGCCTCATACCGTCCAGCATGTTCGATCCGGGCGGGAAGATTCTCATGAACCTGCTGCCGCTGCCGAACGCCGATCCCGCAACCAACAGCGGCGTCAATTTTGTGAAGGCGCTCACGCTGGATCAGCCTATGCACCAGTTTCTCAGCCGCGTGGACTACAGCGTCAGCGACTATACCAAAATCTTTGTTCGGTACAACCTGCAGCGGGAAACTCAAAACTTTCCCGTGGGTCTGTGGTGGCGGAATGGCGACCAGGTACCTTATCCCAGCCCCGTCACCGCGCCGAACCGCTCGGATTCGATCTCGGCGAGCATTACGCACGTCTTCAGCCCCAGCCTCACCAACGAAACGATCTTCGGGCTGACCTATATTGATTTTCCCAATACGATCACCGATCGTCAGAAAGTCTCACGAAGTGCTCTCGGCTACCCGTACAAAGGCATTTTCAAGAATGGAGAGGAGTTAATTCCGGGTATCCAAGTAAATGGCGGGGCCAGCATGTTTATGCCGGGTGGTTTCGACCCGATCCTTTTCGCCAGAAAATGGGAGGTCTCGGCAGCCGACAATCTCTCCAAAACCTGGGGTACTCATACGATGAAATTCGGCTTCTATTGGGAGATTGTCACGAACAACCAACCCGGCAATGATTGGTCCAATGGCTATCTGACCTTTGATATCTCGGGTGCAACCTCCACGGGCAATGCCTATGCCGATCTGCTCCTGGGCCGCGTCTCAAGCTATAGCGAGTCCACGAAGAATGTTCTGCATAATATCGGCTTCCGTACCTACGAGTTCTATGCGCAGGACAGTTGGAAGATAATTCCCCGACTTACCCTTGAATACGGCGCGCGCTTCGCCCACTTGGGAGCATGGTATGACCGGCAAGGCTTCGGATCGGCTATTTTCGACAGGTCTCAGTATAGTAACAACCCGGCTGATCTAGCGAAGCTGACCGGCCTTCGTTGGCACAAAATCGACCCCAGCATTCCGCTCTCGGGCCGCAATATAAAGCCCCTGTATGTCACACCGCGCCTGGGCATCGCTTACGATTTATTCGGCACCGGCAAGACGGTGTTCCGGGGAGGGTTCGGCATGTTCCGGTACCACGATGCGCAGCAGACCATCGGGCTGGATATACCGGCCGGCTTCAAAAGCACCAGCACTCCCCAGGCTACAACCATGGCCGCCATCGAAAATTTCGTTCCAGGAGCGCAGAAGCTGACTACTTCAGTAATCGATCCGAAAGACGATCAGCAGCCGCTGATTTACAACTGGAGTGTAACTATCGATCAGCGGCTACCGGCCAACTCCGTCTGGGAGATATCTTATGTTGGCAACAAGAGTAAGTACCTGCTTCCCCCAGGCTATCCCAACCCGAACTTAATTCCATTTGGGGCTATGTTAGCTGATCCCAACGGCAGTACGGACCAGTACCGGCCTCTGCAAAATTACCAGCAGATCAATGTGTCGTCACACGTGGGCTATCAGAATTATCATAGTCTTCAGACGACCTGGTCGCGGCAAAGCGGGCGGCTCAGTTACCAGTTTGCGTATACGTTCTCAAAGGCTCTGGGGCTGTTCGGCCCTGGCGATCCTTTCAACCTGCGAAGTTATTATGGCGTTGCGCCGTATGACCGCACACACATCTTTAACGTTGCCTACAGCTATCAATTGCCCGACTTTGCCCGTAGCTGGATGGCTTCCAACAGCCGGGCGTTACACGCTGCAATCGATGGCTGGCAGCTATCCGGTGTATCTCAGTTCGCGTCGAGTATAAACCTGCAGAGCGCCAATCAGGACTATAACAGTCAGGGTAATTTCAACCTGCAAGGCTTCACAACCGGCGGCGTCGCGCTGAAGCAGACGGCAATTACAGGCTCGCCCGACATTCCTATGATGCCGGTTCTTACTTGCGACCCGCGGGCAAACTTACAACCGAATCAATACATTAATGGCTCCTGCTTTGCGCCGCCGTCCCCCGGGCAGAATGGCGGCTTCAAAATGCCGTACATCAAAGGGCCCGGATTTATGAACCATGACCTTTCGGTCTTCAAGAATTGGGATTTTACGGAGACCAAGAAGCTGCAGTTCCGCTTTTCCGCCTATAACTTCCTGAATCACCCGGTCCGGTCGTTCGTCAATGGCGACCAGAACCTGAACCTTGTGTTCGACGAGGTGGGGAAGCTCGCCAATCCGCGGTTTGGCTTCGCCGACAGAAAGGTGGGCCGCCGAATCGTGCAGCTTGCGATTAAGTTTTATTTCTAACCTTTGCAGCCAAGGACGCCGGCAACAATCCTGGTGCGCACCTCCGTGCGCACCATATTTTACTTGTAGCCGGATCAAGGCAATGTTACTATAACCCCAACCCGCATCACTGGGGCTAATGGGGATTTAAGTATGTGCTTTCGCCACGTAGCGGCCCGAGCTCTGCTTCTGCTTCTGGGCATTGCAAACCTGATGCCGCTGTCAGCCCAATCCGAGCGCGGCACGATTTCCGGAACAGTCACCGATCCGACCGGTGCAGTTATTCCCGGCGCAAAGGTCACGGTTACGAATACCGCTACCAATGCCACGTTAACCACAACCACCACGGACTCGGGCGATTTTACAGCGCCGGCGCTGCCCGTCGGGCAATATAACGTACGCGTCGACAAAGAAGGCTTCAAACCCGCGGTGCGTAGCAGCATTACTGTAAATGCCGCGACCAACGTGCGCGCGGATATCACGCTCGAAGTCGGCACGGCGCAACAAGTCGTGGAGGTGCAAGCCCAGGCCGCCACCCTGCAGACCGAGAGCGCCAAGTCGGCCACGACCATCACCAACAAGCTCGTCGATGAGCTGCCGCTGGTGGTTGGGGGCGCCCTGCGCAGTCCTTTCGACCTGGCGCAGTTGACGCCGGAGTCCAAGAATTTCGGCGACAACAACTTCGTGTTGGGCGGAGGTCAGGCCGCCAGCTACGGTACCAGCCTGGATGGAGTCTCGGCTAATACCACGCGCGCGCTGACCGCTTCCTGGGTCGCGGTGAACACGCCGTCGGTGGAGGCGATTACCGAGTTCACAGTGGAATCCAACGGATTCAAAGCCGAGTTCGGCCATGCCGGCGGCGGCTCGATGACCTTCGCCTCCAAGAGCGGCACGAACGACTTTCATGGGGGGGTTTACGAGTTCCTGCGCAACAACGCGCTGGATGCCAACCGGTTTTTCAGCAATGCTCTCAACCAGAGAAAAGCCGTATACAAACAGAATGATTTCGGAATAACCGCCGGCGGACCGATCTGGATTCCCAAGATCATTCACGGCAAGAACAAGAGCTTCTTTTTCGCTTCCTACGAAGGCTTTCGAAACCGCAAGGGCGCCACGGCGCAGTCGGCCACTGTTCCAACGGCCGAAATGTATAACGGCGATTTCAGCAGGTGGGTAGATGCCGCGGGCAACCAGATTCCCATCTACGATCCCGCAACGACCCGCGCGGACCCTTCCAGCCGCACCGGGTTTATCCGGGACCGTTTTCCGGGTAACATCATTCCGAAGAGCCGCTTTGATCAGTTATCTTTGAACGCGCTGGCCGCATACCAGGCCAGCGGCGTGCTCCAGCCCAATCTGCCCGTCACACCGGGCACCAGCGCCTATGTACGTTCCAATTACCTGATCACGACCGGCCTCAATCTCGAACCCGTAGATAAGTTCAGCGTCAAAGGCGATCACATATTTTCGGAAAAGGACAGGATTTCGGGTTATTACGGACGTACCCGGACGTATGTCAAACCAGGCCCGCAAGGCGGCTCGGGAACAACTTCCACCAATATCGTGCTCCCGGGTCTGTACGCCGATTACAACGACACACAGCGGCATAGCGATGTCTTTCGGATGAGTTGGGATCACACCTTCAGCCCAACGATGCTGAATCATTTCTATGCGGGAGGCAATAACTGGCGCGAGAATCACGATCCTCCGCAGGCAACGGTCAAGAGTGGCATTCAATGGAAGGACAAGGTGTGTCTGGCCGGGGTGCCTGATTGCGATCAAAACCTGCTGAGGCTCAGTTTCAGCGATGGTTACACCACCTGGGGCGGGACGGCGAATAACGGCTCCGAGAACACCATCTATTCCTTCAACGATGACCTGACCTGGATTAAGAATAAGCATACGTTCAAGGTCGGCGGCATGTATCAGCGCAACCACTACAACGGCTTTGGGCGGCAATGCATCGCGGGGTGCGCCACGTTCAGCTCGAAAGAAACGGGTTTTCCCGGCGATCCTAACTTCACGACGGGCGGCGGCAATCCATTCGCTTCCTTTCTCCTGGGATATGCCGATAGCGGCAGCGTCGATACCATTCGCTTCATCGGGCAGCAGTGGCCGTATTTCGCCGGTTATTTCCAGGATGACTGGCGCGTGAGCCAGCGGTTGACCCTGAACCTGGGGATCCGCTGGGAGACCACGCTTCCTCCAGTCGAGCAGGAAGACCGCTGGATGGACTTTGCCCCAACGCGGCCGAATCCCGCGGCGAACAACATCCCCGGCGCGATTATTTTCGCTGGAAGCGGACAGGGACGGGAAGGCTCGCGAACCCTGGCGGACTCCTGGTTTGGCGGCTGGGGTCCTCATATCGGATTTGCGTTCACGGTGACGCCCAAAACCGTCATCCGCGCGAACTATTCTCGGTCATACGCAGTAGTTACAACCGTGACCGGCTCGACCCATAACATCGGTTTCTCGACCAACCCGAGCTTCAGCAGCCCGGATAACGGGGTCACCCCGGCCTTTCGTCTGAACGACCGCTTCCCAGCTTTTCCGCTGCCTCCATTTATTAATCCGTCCGGCGGCAATGGACTAACGGTCCCATGGTGGCAGGGAAAGGAAGCAACGCGGATGCCGGAATTCAATAGCTGGAATCTCTCGATCCAAAGGCAGCTCACCGGTTCCACCGTGCTCGATCTTTCTTACAACGGCCAAGCCGGCTCTCACCTCCAGTCTGCGGTTCTCAATTACAACCAGGTCAATCCAATCTATCTGCAGACGCTTGGTCCCGCTATCCTTAATGCCAATATCAACGATCCGCGCGCTGTGGCGGCAGGCATCCAGAAGCCCTACCCGACCTTCACCGGGTCGGTGGCACAGGCGCTGCGGCCATTTCCGCAGTTCAGCGGAATCGATACCTGGTCCGGCGGCGGCGACCACAGCGGCCATTCCACCTATCACGCCGGCATCGTCAAGATCGAGAAGCGTTACGCAAGCGGGCTTACGTTTCAAACCTCCTACGTCTTCTCCAAGCTGTTCACGGACTCGGATACGTATTGGGTGACGGATAACCCGCGCGCCGCTGACCAGTACAACCGGCGCCTGGAAAAATCGATTGGGTTTTACGATATCACTCACAATTTCAAGCTCGGCCTGGTTTACGACCTGCCGCTGGGCAAAGGCCGCAAGTGGCTGACCTCGGGACCGGCTTCCTGGATTCTCGGCAACTGGCGGATCAGCTCGATTCACTACTATGCGAGCGGCCGGCCTGTCGGCATTACCTCCGGGATCGATCTGCCGCTATCACCAAACGTCGGAATGCGCCAGGCCGCAACCATCACCACGTACGACAACTGGCGCGGTCCTACGGCGGGCGGCGACTTCGATCCGAACCCCGCGGCCCCGGGCGGCGGCGATCGCTTTTTCCAGCCGCGATCGTTTTTCCCCGCGCAGCCTAGCGACCGCGTCGGGAATTCCACGCGGGCAAATCCGAAGCTGCGGGAATTCCCGAATTACAACGAGAACATCTCGCTCGCCAAGTCGATTCCGATTCGCGAACAAATGCGGATCGATTTCCGCTGGGAGGCGTTCAATGTGTTCAACCGGGTGGTCTTCGGAACCGGCCCGCGGACGTTAAGCGATCCCAACTTTGGCCGGCTCACCAGCAACAGCGACTTGTTCAACACGCCCCGCACCATGCAGTTTGGGCTGAAGTTTTATTGGTGAGCAGCAACCGCGCCCGGCTGCGCCCCGGCAAGTGCAGCTTGATATATTCGTAACGAGGCGCATGAGGGCGCGGCTCATCGTACAGCTTGCAATTGCAATCGCAGCTTGCGGCCAGGAGCGCGATCCGCAGCAGGCGCTGGCCCATGCGATCCAACTGCATCAAGCCGGCCGCATCGAAGAGGCCATCACCGCCTACCGCGCGTTCCTGAAGCTCGAGCCTGAGCATGTCGAGGCACGCTCGAACCTCGGGGCGGCATTGTCGCATACGGGCCGTTACGAGGAAGCCATTGCAGAGTACGAGCAGGCGCTGAAGCGCGCTCCGTCGAATGCGGGGATCCGCCTGAACCTGGCGCTGGCTTATTATAAGTCCGCGCAGCTTGCCCGCGCGGTGTCCGAGCTGATTCGCGTGCACGAAGCGCGTCCGGACGACAGGCAGCCCGCTCTCTTGCTGGCCGACTGCTATTTACAGATGGGCGAGAACCGTAAGGTCGTGGACCTCCTCACTCCGCTCGAACCACAGAACACGGACAACCGGGCCTTTTCCTACCTGCTCGGCACGGCGCTGATCCGCGACAGCCAGGTCGCGCGCGGGCAGGCGCTCGTCGACCGCATCCTGCGCGACGGAGAAACGGCGGAAGCGCGCCTGTTGCTTGGCACAGCCGAGTTCATGGCCCGGGATTTTACGAAAGCTCGCAAGGACCTGGCACGCGCCGCGGAGCTGAACCCGCGTTTGCCCTCCGTCCATGGCTTCTACGGGCGCGCGCTGCTGGCGACCGGGGATCCCGCGAACGCCCAGGCTGAGTTCCGTAAAGAGCTCGAGTTGAATCCGTTCGATTTCGATTCGAACTTGAATCTCGGATTTCTGCTTCGGCAGGACCAGAAGCACGACGAAGCGATGCCGTTTATTGAACGGGCGCTCAAGGTAAGGCCGCGAGCCGCAGCGGCCCGCTACCAATTGGCAACGGTTTACCTGGCCAAAGGGCAGACCGCCGAGGCGCAGCGCGAGCTTGAACAGGTTGTCGCCGACGAGCCCGGCTTCGTAGAGGCCCACGTATCCTTGGCGACTTTGTATTACCGCCTGAAACGCAAATCAGATGGCGACCGCGAGCGGGAAATCGTTCGCAAGCTGAATGCAGAGCGGCAGGCGCAGCAGCCCGGCGCGCGAACCAGCGCGATGCCCGCCCCGGCGCCGAACTCACAATGATAATCGGGCGGCGAGGGTTTCTGGCGGCGCTTGCAGGCGGTCTTTCACCGGCGCGCCTGCGTTCCGCCTCGCCATGGTTTGAGGAGGTTCCACCGTCGGCCAGCGGAATATCCTGGGTGCACGAAAATGCCATGTCGGAGAAGCGTTATCTGCCGGAAACGCTGGGGCCGGGCTGCGCCTTCTTCGATTACGACGGCGATGGCTGGATGGACATATTTCTGGTCAACAGCGGCGGCTGCGACTTTTACTCGCCGCCGCGGCCGCTGCGCCACGCGTTGTACAGGAACAATCGCGACGGCACGTTCACCGATGTCACAGAGAAGGCCGGCGTCGCCGGAGGACATTCTTTCGGCATGGGCGTGGCCGTCGGAGACTATAACAATGACGGGCTGCCCGATTTCGTCGTCACCGCATACGGCCGCGTGACGCTCTATCGTAACAACGGGAACGGCACGTTCAGCGATGTGACCGAGAAAGCCGGCGTTGCCACTCCCGGCTGGACCACCAGCGCCGTTTGGTTCGATTACGACAGCGATGGACTCCTGGATCTGTTTCTGTGCAGTTTCGTCGACTACGGAACGGACCAGCACCTTTCCTGCGGCGATAACAAGCTGGGCAAGCATTACTATTGCATCCCGCGAGTGTTTCGCCCCACCCGCAGCTACCTGTATCACAACAACGGCGACGGCACCTTCCGCGAAACCGGCCGGAACACCGATATCGAGCGCGCGCTGGGAAAAGCGCTCGGTGTGGTGGCTACCGATATCAATAACGACGGGCGTCTCGATCTGTTCGTCGCCAACGATACGGTGCAGAACTTTCTATTCGCAAACCGCGGCGAAGGACGCTGGGAAGAGATTGCATTGCCCGCCGAGGTGGGTTTTAGCGAAAACGGCCAGGCGCGCTCCGGGATGGGCGTGGACGCCGCCGACTTCGATGGCGACGGATTGCAGGACCTGTTCGTGGCCAATGTCGACCAGGAGATGTTTTCGCTGTACCGCAACAAAGGCGATGAAACCTTCATTGACGTGGCCCATGCCAATAGCATTGCGCAGGCGACGCGCCTGTTAAGCGGATGGGGCTTGAAGTTTTTCGATTACGACAACGACGGCGCAGTCGACCTGATCCTGGCCAACGGCCATCCCGATGACATGATCGACCTCTATTCCTCCCAGGTGCGCTACAGGGAGCCTCTGCTGCTGTTCCATAACGAACGCGGAAAGCTGCGCAACGTGAGCGCCGACGCGGGCCCGGTTTTTTCCAAGGCGTTCGCCGCCCGCGGCTTGGCTATCGGCGATTTCGATAACGACGGCCTCCCTGACGTACTGGTTGGCAATAACGGCGGCGCGCCAGTGCTGCTGCACAATCGCTCGGCCGCGGGCAACAATTGGCTCGGAGTCCGGCTGCGCGGCGTGGCTTGCAACCGGGATGCAATAGGCGCGAGGCTGAGCTGGTCAGCGGCTGGGGTTCGCCGGTCGCGCTTGAAAACTGCCGGCGGCAGTTATCTTTCCTCCCACGATCCCCGAGAGATTCTCGGCCTGGGCAGAGCTGCGAAAGCTGACTGGATCGAGGTCCAGTGGCCCGGGCCGAGCCGCCTTGTCGAGCGGTTTGAGAATGTCCCGGTGAATCGGTACATAGAGCTGCGCGAGGGCCAAGGAAAGCGTCGCGATCCTCACATTGGATGATGTTTCTTGACTTTCCGCTGCTCCGTTTCCATACTGGAAAGCATGCTGCAACTCAGTGTCAACAAGCGCGGTCTCCCCAAATCTACGCTCATTGACCTCCGTCGCGGCGAAGGCGGTATTCTCGAAGATCTGGACCTACCCGAAGAGGATGCCAGACGCTTGATGGAGATGGGATTTCTGCCCGGCTCTCGAATCATAGCGGCTCTCAGCGCGCCCGGCGGAGACCCCCGCGTATTTCGCGTGGATGGATCCGAGGTGGCCTTACGGCGCGAGACCGCAGCCCGCCTGAAAATCAGATGCGATTCTTCTTTGCGAGAGGCTGATCTTTCATTGTGAGCACGTGCCACAGTTGCCCGGCAGCTTCCGCAACGGCCGCCACGCACCGGGTGGTTGCCGTGATTGGTCCTCCGAACTGTGGCAAGACAACGTTGTTCAACCGGCTTACGGGATTACGCCAGAAGGTTGCAAATTTTCCCGGAGTGACGGTTGAGCAGCATACCGGGATTGTCCGTCTCTCTGACGGCCGCGAAGTAGGCTTGATCGATCTGCCGGGGCTCTACAGTCTCCATCCCCGATCTGAAGACGAGAAAATTGCCGCAGACGTGCTTCTGGGGCGGCGGCGCGACACGCCACGGCCTGACGGCATTTTGCTAATCCTGGATTCCACCAATTTAGGCCGGCACTTGATGCTCGCAGCGCCGATCCTGTCACTCGGCATCCCCACACTGGTTGTGCTCAACATGGCTGACGACCTGCGCGAGCGGGGAGGGAGCCTGGATCTGGCAAGCCTCTCGGCCCAGCTTGGCGCTCCCGTCGCGCTCGTGAGCGCTCGCCGCGGGGAGGGGCTCGAACAGATCTTCAAATTCTTCGGCGAGACCCGGCCAACGCCGCGGCCGCTAGAGCTGCCGGTTCTCTCGGATATCCCGCGGTGCCGGCAATGGGCAGGACGGGTCGGCGACCGCTCGTCTTATCACCCTCCGGCGCCGCCGGTTTGGACGCGGCGCCTGGATTCCGTCTTTCTGCACCCGGTCGCGGGGCCGATCATTTTCGGACTCGTCGTCATCGCCGTCTTTCAGAGTATCTTCACCGCAGCCACGCCCTTAATGGATGGCACGCGCGACCTGATCGCCCTGTCCGGAGCATGGGTTGGGTCTTTGCTGCCGGATTCCATCCTGCGCTCGCTGCTGGTGGAAGGCGTCTGGGGAGGAGTGGGGCAGGTGCTGGTCTTTTTACCGCAGATTCTACTGCTCTTTCTCTTTATAGGAATCCTGGAGGACTCCGGCTATCTCGCGCGCGCGGCCTTGATTGCCGATCGCACCATGGCCCGGTTCGGCCTGCAAGGCAAATCGTTCATTCCACTCCTGTCGGCTTATGCCTGCGCAGTCCCCGCCATCCTCTCGACGCGCACGATCGAGAACAAACGCGATCGGATCGCCACGATTTTGATCGCGCCTTTCATGACCTGCTCGGCGCGCCTTCCTGTTTATACCTTGATCATCGCCGCCTTTCTGCCCGAGCGGCCGGTTCTAGGCGGATTTCTGGGCACGCGCGCGACCGCGATGCTCGGACTGTACCTGCTCGGGTTCCTGACCGCTATCGCGACTGCCCGTGTTCTTAAATCGTCGATCCTGCGCAGCACACGCACCCAGTTTGTCCTCGAAATGCCTTCGTACCGGTGGCCCACCCTGCAATCGTTAGGTCTACGGCTGCTCGATCGCTCAAAAGTGTTCGTGCGCCGCGCCGGCACCGTAATTCTGACCGTCGCCATCGTGCTTTGGATCCTGGCTCATCTTCCGGTTCACGACGGCAAGGCTCCGCCGATCGAGCAGAGCGTAGTCGGCGTCCTCGGCCACACAATGGAGCCGGTCATCCGGCCTCTGGGATTCAACTGGAAAATCGGTATCGGGTTGATTACCTCGCTGGCTGCGCGCGAGGTTATCGTCGGCACACTCGGAACGATCTACGGTATGGAGCCGCAATCGCAGGCACTCGATCTGGAGCGCGCGCTCCAAAAAGATCTCACCTTCGGCGGCGCCGTCGCGCTGCTCGTGTTCTTCGCATTCGCGCTGCAGTGCTTCTCCACCATTGCCGTGGTACGCCGGGAAACAGGCGGCTGGAAATGGCCGGCAGCGCAGTTCGCGTATATGATCACCTTGGCCTATCTCGGCGCATTTGCCGCGAACCGGTTGCTCTCCTGAGGCTCGCCAAGGCAAGCGGGAACGAACAGAATCTGTCCGTGTTCCCGGCGAGGCCGCATCCATACCCGCTTCCGGTAATGCGATGCCGCGAACTTCTCAGCAGATCAGCAGTTTTTTCTCATGCTCATAAGCGGCGCGGACCGCTTCGGCGCCATACTTCCGCTCCAGCCGCCGGATTACAAAGTGCCCCCTCCCGACATTCTGAAAATGTTCGATGAAAATCCAGTTCACCGCGCTGCCGGTAACTGCGCCGACGACGGGCACAGCTTGCAACGCGGCTTTTTCCGATACCGCAACCCCGAACCGCGAAGCAACCGCCGTAACCAGCCGCACGATGGGCGGCGCTCCGGCCTCGATAAAACCTCGCTCCGATATGAATGCCGCAGCCCTCTGAATCGTTTGGGCCAATGCGGCTCGCACGGCATAATACCCGACCTCGGCGCTGTCGTCGCCGGCAGCAGGGCCGCCCAGCGCAAATACTTCCAGGCATGCCAGGTGCGCCTCCGGATCGGCCAGGTTCTCGCCCTCGCTGCGGCCGATATCCGCGATCGATCGCAGCATGATCGTAGTAGAAAGGGGTAGTTCCGCAGCCAGGGCCGCGATCCCAAAAGATCCTCCAATAGCGCCAGAGACTAAGGTTGCTGCCTTGTGCAGGCGATCCGATGACCTCTTTCGCGGATGCGCATCAATGGTTCGCAAGGCCAGATGCAAGCACTTCTCGATAGCATTGCGCGCTGCGGCTTGAATCAACTCCTTCGAGCGGGCAGGAAGCATTGCCACGGCCTTCTCGATAGGAGTGCCGATTGTGTTCGCGAGTTTGATCGCCGCACTGGGGCATTCCAGTCTCCGTACCGCATCGGCAAGGGCGTCCAGATCTTCGGGGCTGAGGGTCACATTCCATTCTCCTGGTTTACTTCGGTCCAGTAAACTGATCCCATGTGCTACCTCTTACTGCTGGCCTTGGCCGGCGCGGCATTCGCCGCCGATCTAGCTCGCGATCTCACCTTCCGCGCCGGGTTCGAAGGGTCGACCGACGCTCAGGTTGCGCGCGGCGACAAACGCCTGTACGCCGCTCCATCGTACAAGGAGCAGGCGTCTGCCGTGCCCCGGCTCGGCACGGATGTCGAATTGGTTTCGGGGATGGGGCTGAAAGGCGGGGGAGCACTGCGGTTCCGGAAGAAGAACACGCAGGCGGTCTTCTACCGCGCCGAGCGCAACGTAGCCTTCGATCCAGAGGGATGGTCCGGGACAATCTCCTTCTGGCTGAATCTTAACCCCGATCAGGATCTGGAGCCGGGTTACTGCGATCCCATCCAGGTCACCGACAAGGCTTATAACGATTCAGCCATCTGGGTCGATTTCACCAAGGACGACAAGCCGCGCCATTTTCGCTTGGGTGTTTTCGGTGCGCTTCAGTCCTGGAACCCACAGAACTTGCCGCCCGACAAGAATCCTGCTTTTCTGCAGAGGTTGGTCGTGGTGAAACAGCCTCCATTCGACCGGGGCAAGTGGACGCACGTCGGCATTGTCTTCGCGGACCTCGGAAAGGGGGGCAATGCCAAACTTTTTGTCAACGGCAAACTGCAGGGCGCCACTCCCGCGATCCCGGAGCCGTTTCAGTGGGATGTCGCGCGAGCCGCGATTCGTCTGGGAGTGAATTACGTGGGGCTTTTGGATGACGTAGCCATTTTCCGCCGGCCGCTCACGGACCAGGAAATTGGAACCATTGCATCTCAGCGTTTCTGACTCAGAAGCATCAGGCGCCAGGTGACAAGCCGGTTACACGCTGGGAACAAGTCGTAAAACGCGGCACCAAGCTCGATTTTTTGGGTATTCCTCTCGTGGGAGAGGAATAAACAAAACGACTTATCTCCCGGTACGGCAATTGCATCAATTAACGTTGATTACGCCAAGCCAGAAGGGAGCAATCAGCCTCATGCATCGAACCAGGGGCCGAGATTTCGGCTCTGTCCTGCTGTTGGTTTGCGTGGTCCTGGCCGCCGCCGGGATCGTGCTAGCGGGTGCCCCTGTCGTCCGGTTATCGGACCCGGCTGCAATCGGACTTGTAGGATTGGTGGTGGCCGGCGTGACGCAATGGCTAAAACGAATGCAGATGCCGCAACCGGCCCGGCAGAATGCGTCGGAAGTACCGGAGCAATCCGGTGCGCCGTCTTTAAGCGTATGGCACTACGCTCCTCATAGTGTGCCGGTTTCGTCTTCCGCCGCTTCGTCGCCGCGCAAGACCAGCCCGGAAGGGAGTTCTTCGCCAAAGATTCTTCCCAAGCTGCGTTCGTCTCTTTCTTCGTCCCCTTCGATGACGGCAAGATATCGAGCAGCGTTGGGCAATCCTTCCAACCTGCGCCGGACTGCGGCGAAGGTGGAGGTTGAAACGTCGCGCGCAGGGTCGCCGGTCCGCCGCGCGAGCGCAGCTAACGCGTCCCCGGCCGTATCAACCGCCAGGAGCGCTTCCACCCAGCGGGCAGCAACCGCCGGCGGCACTACGAGATTCATCGGGCCGTAAAACAGCTCCCGCGCGCCAAGCCGCGAGATGCACCATAAGTCCGTCTCGCGGTACTCTCCGCTTTTGATTTTTCGCACCAAGGCCTCGCCAAGTTCTGTTTTCGTCCCGACGGGCAGCAGCTCGAGGCTGGCGGCGGTGCGCCACATCTCGCGCAGCAGGCTGGTATTCAGCCGATGCTTCTTTCCGCCGCGCGGCAGAAGCGCGCCGGAAAGCCTCTGGTACAGGTCAATCTGCTGGTTGCGGTTGAGGCCGCCGGCCACACGTCCCCAAAAAATCCACCACTCGATTTCGCACTGCACTTGGTTCGAGTACTGGAGCCCGCCCGCGTAAATCCGGCGCGTCTGCTCGATCCGGAAGTCGTCGCCGGGATAGCCGAATCCAGGGCGCAGGCAGAAGCCGCACAGATTTAGCCATCGCACTTCAAACGCCGGGCTCTTTTTTCGGCCGTCGGCAGAAGCCAGAAACGCATCGGCCATCCGGCGAATAGTCTCGCCGGGCCAGGAGTTCCGGCCCAAGCCAAGCAACTGCTCGAGACGCGTGGGCAGTTCTTCGGGCGTGATGGGCGCTTTGCCGCCGGAAGAAAACACGGCGGGAATGACCTCCAGCGCCTGCCCCAAAGCTTCTTCGCTAACCACCGCGGCCGCTTTCCTTTCGGCCGGCTGCGGCGTGGCGCTCTTGCGCAGCTCGAACTGGAGGCGCCACCGATTATCGCTGATCTTGGATTCGCACCAGGTCTCCAGCGTGCCGATCTCGGTCAACCGTGCGCCGAGCTTCACGGGAATCAGGCGCTCGCCGGTTTTCTTCCCGAAGCGAATGACGGCATGAAGCGGCGCATGAGCGTGAAGGTCCGGATCGCCCGCTGCAAACTCGACCGTGTCGCCCGGCCGGTCGTCGGTGCGCGTCAGCGAGCTGTAAAGGCGGAAGGAAACTGGCCGGTTTGCCACGAGCTGCAGGCTATCGCCGCGGTCAATCTCCAGCGTCGCTCCCTCCTCGGCGCCGCGAGGAACCAGGCACACTGTGGAAATCCGATCGCCGGTCCCATCGCTAATACCGATATAGTAGGTTCGCGGCAGGCCGCCGCGCACCAGCACGCCGCTGCCGGTGAACCGGACGTATGAGTAATAGGCCGCGCCGGCAGCCACCGCCAGATCGAGATCGCGGTTCTCCAGGATTTCGGGCCGCTTGCCATACCAGTGCCCGATCACGTCCGCCACGCGCTGCCGCAGAATCTCGGGAATAAAGAAGCCCCCATTGAACAGCACGGCATCGGGAGCCGCCCCGGCGCTCTCGAGAAATGCATTCAAGTGGCGGGTAATCGCCGGGTCGGAGACATACGGCAGGCCCAGCTCGCGGAACAGCGACCGCTTCTCCTCCTTCGGTGCTTCGCCACGCGGCGTGAGCGGGAGAAAGCCCTCCAGCGCGAGTTCGAGCGCCTCTTCACGCAGGATTTCGGTCTTGAGCGATTTGCCGATCAGCGCCGAGCCGGCGCCCAGGACCGTGATTTCCACGCTTTTCAAGTTCGGATCATTAAGCAGCCGCTCCTTGGCCGCTGAGCACTGTCGTCGCAGGCCGCTGCGCTGGCGGATCGAAAGAGGAACGCCGAGTTTCGTCTCAACCAGCCATGCGAGGGTCAGGTCGAGATTGTCGCCGCCGAGCAGCAGGTGCTTGCCCACGGCAGTCCGCGTAAAGTCCACTAGGTCGCCCTGCCGCGAGATACGAATCAGGCTGAAATCGCTGGTGCCGCCGCCCACATCGCATACCAGCACGATTTGTCCGTTAAAGAGCAGCTTGTGGGAACGGGCCAGATTATTGGCGATCCAGGAGTAGAACGCCGCGGCCGGTTCCTCGAGCAGTGTGAGCCGCTCAAGACCGGCGTCGCGCGCGGCCATTACGGTGAGTTCGCGGGCTTCCTCATCGAAAGATGCCGGCACGGTGAGGACGATATCCTGTTCGGCAAGCGGTACGGCGCGAACCGCGTCCCAGCTCTCGCGGAATTTTGTGAGGAAACGAGTGGAAACCTCAACGGGCGACAGCACGCGCCCGGTTTCGGGCGAATCCCACGGCAGAATGCGCGCGGTACGGTCGACATCCGGATTCGACAGCCACGATTTGGCGGAGTGTACCAGCCGAGTCGGCACTACGGCGCCCTGCTCGCGGGCATATACGCCGACCGGCTCTCCATCTTCCAGGAAGAGAAACGAAGGAAGCGTGCGCCGGCTCTCGGTACGTCCCGGGGCTACAAGCTGCGGAACTGCAAAGATGTGGATGGGCGGAAAATCGCGGTCCTCGGCTTCCCGCTCGTCGATATAAGCCAGGGCCGAATTGGTAGTGCCGAGATCGATTCCAACCTTCATGCCTCGACACGCTCGCGAACATTGAATTCCAGCTTCCAGCGGCGTCCGTCGCGAGCTACGCACCAGAGCTCTAGCATGCCGGTCTCCGTGACCACGGCTTCGAAGGAGACCGGCACGATATCGGCGGAGCCCTGCGCAGCTTCGAAGTTCACTTCCATGGGCGCCAGTTCCTGAAGCTCATCGCCGAAGTCTTCGATGAGGTCGCCCGGCTGATCGTTCTTGCGCACGGCCGAGCCGAAGAAACGGAACTCGGCGGGCTCACCGACAACAAGGCCGAACTCGCGGTCCGGAATCTGGAGGTCCGTGCCTTCTTCCATGCCGAATGGAACGACGGTCAAAGCCTTGAGAGGCGCGGCAAGACCCGGCACTGACGGCATGGCGCTCTCGATACCGACATAGTATGTGCGCGGCACTCCGCCGCGAATGCGAATACCCTTGCCGCGGCGCGCCAGGCCGTAATATGCGGCGCCGCGCGAAACCGCGTGCATCAGGTCCTCACCGCTGAGCAGCGTCACCGGAGCCATGCTCTCCTCGGCGAGCCACGAATCCAGAACCTCGATCAGGCGGCGGCGGATCAGCCCGGCATTGAGCACACCGCCATTGAACAGCACATGCGTCGGGCAGGCGAGACCACTTGCGCCGCGGCGGATCGAGCCGTGCTCTACGTTGGCGGGCTGCTGCCGCAGAAAGCGGGCCAGGTGACGTGTGACTGCCGCATCGGCGGCATACGGAAGGCCGATTTCCTGCAGGCCTACGCGCCGCTGCCGGGCCGGCATATCGGTGCTCGCGACGGCCGGGAAAAAGCCCTCATCGAGAATGCGCTCGACCTGCTCGCGGCGAAGCGAAGCCTTGATCGTGCCGCCGACCAAGCCCGTGCCCTTGCCCAGGATGGTTACCGGTTCTTCTTCTGCGGTGTTATTTGGATCAAGCAGCTTTTCCTTAGCTGCGCGGCAGTTGTTCCATAACGTCTGAAGCTGGAAGGCATCGATCCGGGTGCCGCGCGCACTGAGGCCGTCGGCTACTGCGCGCGCGAGCGCCAGGTCGATATTGTCGCCGCCGAGAAGAATGTGCTCGCCGACCGCCACGCGCTCCAGCGCCAGCTCGCCCGAACGCTCGGTCACGGCGATTAGCGTGAAGTCGGTGGTGCCGCCTCCGATGTCGATCACCAGAATGAGATCGCCCACTTTGACCTGCTCGCGCCAATGCGGGTGCCGCTCGATCCAGGCATAGAACGCTGCCTGCGGCTCCTCGAGCAGCGTGAGATTGCGGTAGCCGGCGAGCTCCGCCGCTTTCAGCGTGAGATCGCGAGCCACAGCATCGAACGACGCCGGAACCGTAACAAGCACCTGCTGCTCGGCAAACGGAGCAGCCGGCATCTTGTAGTCCCAGGCGCTTTGCATGTGCTCCAGGTAGCGGCGGCCAGCTTCGACCGGCGACAGTTTGGGTACCCCCTCGGGAGCTCTCCAGGGGAGAATCGGCGCCGTGCGGTCCACGCCGCCATGGGACAGCCACGATTTGGCCGAGGACACCAGCCGGCCGGCGTTCTCCACGCCGCGTTTCTGCGCAAGCCGTCCGACTACAAAGTCCGGGGTTGCGTCCCAGGGAAGCGCCGTCGAGCCCGCGGGAAAGTCGCTGCCGCCCGGAAGGTACAGGAACGACGGCAACAAGCCCTCCTCGCGGACCTCGCCCGGGTTCACAACTTGAGGAATTGCGAACAGATCGACTTTCGGTATGTCCAAAGGACCGGCGCCCGGTTGAATCTCCGTAAAAGCCAGAGCGGAATTAGTGGTGCCGAGATCAATGCCGATGACGTATTTTGGTTCCAAACTCTGTTACTCGACCTCAATTTCCGCCGGCGCAAGAATCGACGCGTCCTGCTTGGGGGTGAGCGCCGGCAGATCAACCTTGGAAGCCCGCCAGCCTTTGTGACGCAATATGCCTCCCGAAGGCGTGCCGGCGGGTAGATTGCCGACGAACTTGACCGCCTTGGCGTCGACTGACGCGGTGTTGGTAAATGTACCTTCTACCGAGTCGATCACCGGTTCGAGCTTCACGTAGCGTGAAAGGGCCTCGCGGCACTGATCGTGCAAGCTGCGGACCGCGGCTCCCACCTGCTCGTC
>Ga0070741_10004505_pt1 | contig 32455 bp, 26 predicted proteins | sample Coa_R1_4_FD_66440 | JGI IMG/M metagenome (GOLD analysis project Ga0070741, IMG submission 66440) | Surface soil microbial communities from Centralia Pennsylvania, which are recovering from an underground coalmine fire - Coalmine... | ecosystem: Environmental > Terrestrial > Soil > Unclassified ... | reverse complement strand
GCTGGGCTATCTCACGCCGGCAGAGTTTGAAGCACAATACCGCGCGCGCGCGCCGGAATTAAATTCAACGGTCGTACAAAAAACATAGTTTTTGTGTCCAGTTTTTGGGGTACAGTACAGCGTCAAATGGCTTGCGTTGATGGAAAGCGCGCGCGACAAATCGTTCGAAACGATTGACGAGGCGGCAAAACAATTGATTGGATTGGACGGACTCATCAGCGGCATTTATTTTGGCGCGGTGACGTTCGCGAATATCAAGCCCGCGGTGTTGAATCCGTGGACGGGTGCGCTGCTGCTGGCGCCGATTTTGTTGTGGTTTGTCAGTTTGATTTTTGCCGTGCTGACAATTGCGCCGGGCAAATATCCGTACAATCCGCATTCGCCCGACGACTCACGGCGGCAGTACGAAAATATTTTGGCGCGCAAATACCGCCTGCTGCAAATCGCGCTGTGGCTGTTTGTGACGAGCGTGCTGGCATTGGGCATTGCGCTCGCCGTGTATTTGGATTGGGTATCCAAAGGTCAAGTTACCAGTTGAGGATACGAAAATGTCAGAGATGACGATTCCGACGAATAAAATTTCAACGCGCGGTTTCACCATTCCCGACCCGCCGACCGATGCGGACTTGTTGCGCTGCGTGCATTGCGGTTTATGCCTCAATCACTGTCCGACGTATCGTCTGACAGGATTGGAAACCGAATCGCCGCGCGGCAGAATTTTTCTCATCAAAGAATTGGCGGAAGGCAAACAAATCGTGAACGACGCGTTCGCGCAGCACATTGGCTTGTGTTTGAACTGCCGCAACTGCGAAACGGTGTGTCCGAGCGGCGTGCGCTACGGCGTTTTGGTCGAAGCGGCGCGCGGCGAAATCGTGAAACAAGAACAGGCGGCTGGCAAATCAAGTTGGCTGCGTTCGCTGATTTTCAGACAATTGTTTCCGCACCCCGCGCGTTTGAATTTCGTCGTCGGCATGACCGGTTTGTATCAACGCACATTACAGCCGCTCGTGCGTAAATCGGGCGTGTTGAAACTTTTTGGACGGCTCGGCGAAATGGAAGCGCTGCTGCCCGACACGCGCAAATTGCGGACGTTCCGTCCCCCCCCCTCACCACGCCCCTCACCGCGCCCCTCACCGCGCCCCTCACCCCCGACCCCTCTCCCATTGGGAGAGGGGAGAAAGAAGGTCGCGTTGTTTACGGGCTGCATCATGCGCGCGGGGTTTGCGAACATTCACGAAGCAACGATACGCGTGTTGGAACGCAACGGCTATGACGTGCGCGTGCCTGAAGGACAAATTTGCTGCGCGGCGCTGCACGTGCACGCGGGCGAACGCGAGACCGCCAGAGCCATGGCAAAACAAAACATTGATTTGTTCTTGCAAGAGCAATGGGATGCGATTGTGATTAACGCGGCGGGCTGCGGCGCGCAATTAAAAGAATATCCCGAACTGTTCCGCGACGACCTCGAATATTTTCACAAGGCGGAAGAATTTTCCAAACGCGTCAAGGATGTGAGCGAGCTCTTGCTTGTGTCCCCCCTCTTTTTAGGGGGGGGTGAGGGGGGGGTGAAACCCGCATTCAAAACCAAAACGCGCGTCACGTACCAAGACGCGTGTCATCTCGCGCACGCGCAAAAAATTCGCGCGCAGCCGCGCCAGATTTTGAAACAAATCGAGAATGTGGAACTCGTCGAAATGCGCGCGTCGGACCGCTGCTGCGGCAGCGCGGGCATCTACAATGTCATTCATCCCGAAATCGCAGACCAATTGATTGACGAAAAAATGGTCAACACGCGCGACACACAAGCCGAAATCGTCGTCACCGGCAACATCGGCTGTTTGCTGCAATTAGAGTACGGCAAAAAACGCGCCGGCTGGAACGGGCGCGTCCTGCATTTGGTAGAGTTGCTGGATGAGGCGTATCGAGTACAATAGTGCGATAGTGCAATCGTGCGGTAGTAAAGGAATCGTTTTCTATTCCCACTATCGCACTATCACACTACGTTACTATCGCACTAGTGCAACAACATGATGAGACTGCGAGATACGGATGCGAAAGCGCGCCGCATTATACAGGCAAGAAAAAAGGGGCAACCCCGCAGTTTCATTTTGTTGCACTACTAGACGTAATTCTGCGTAAACGGATTCGTGCGTTTCTCTTCGCCAATCGTCGTCATCGCGCCGTGCCCCGCATACACTTGCGTTGCGTCGGGCAGCGTATAAAGCTTTGTGCGAATCGAACGCAGCAATTGTTCCATCGAGCAGCCGGGAAAATCCGTGCGCCCGATTGTGCCGCGCATCAACACATCGCCGACAAAGACGATGGCGTTCTCCGCGTTATAGAGCGCAAGGGAACCGGGGGAATGTCCCGGCACTTCGAAAACTTGCAGTTTGAAATCCCCCGCTGCGACCGTGTCGCCTTCGTTCAACCAATGTTCGGGGTCGGGCAGCGGCGGCACCGCAATCCCGAACATTTTGCCCTGCGCTTCCACATTTTCAAACACCGGCTTTTCTTTCGCGCCGACGTACAACGGCGCGCCGGTCGCGCGTTTCAACGCCTCGACGCCCATCACGTGGTCGAAATGCGCGTGCGTCAAAATAATTCCGACCACGCGCGCGCGCAAATTTTCAATCGTCGTGTTGATTTGGCGCGCGTGCCCGCCCGGGTCAATCACCAATACCTCACGCGTTTTTTCATCGCCGACAATATAACAATTCACCGCCAGCGGACCGACCTGCATCATTTGAAATAGCATAAAGCCTCCACGAGCAATTATATCCTCTCTTTTTCTTTCACCCATCCAAACGCCGCGACAAAGCGTAGTACACACTGATTATGTTCCAGATTCAATCGGCTTTGTCGCTTCCCCCCCTGAATGGCGCGCCGCCGCGCGACCGCGCCATCGTCGCCACTTTGCTGTATTACGACCTCTTTGCGTTTCCGTTGCGCGCCGACGAAGTGGTGCGCTTTGCGCATCGTCCGCGTGGGGAGGAAAATTTCCACGCGCGCGATGTGGCAAAATGCAACGCGTGGTGGGATTCGCGCAGCGCGTTCTGGTTTCTCAAAGGACGCGATGAATGGGTTCAACACCGCGCGCAGCGGCAAGCCGCGTCGGCGGAAAAACTAGCGCGCGCGCGCAAATACGCGCGTTTGTTGCAGCTCATTCCGGGCGTGCGTTTTATCGGCGTCACTGGCTCGCTGGCGATGGAAAGCGCCGTGCCGGAAGATGACATTGATTTTCTCATCATTGCGCAAAAAAATCGTTTATGGTTCACGCGTGCGCTCGTTTTGTCCGCGCTGCTCGCGTGGGGGGTGAAACGTCCCGACAATGGCGGCGCCGAATATCCGAACCTCATTTGCGCGAACATTTTTTTGAGCGAGGAAGATTTGCGCGTGCCCGACGAGAATTTATTTATCGCGCACGAGATTTGTCAAATGCTGCCGCTGTTGGGCGCGGACACGTATCGCGCGTTTCTCACCGCGAACGCGTGGGTGAAAAATTATTTGCCGCAGTGGCAGCCCGCACGATGTTCGTTTCAAGATCACGCGTCGTGGCGGCGCATCCAGCGCGCGTTCGAATCCGGTTTTGCCAATTCACTCGGCGCGTGTCTGGAGCAGCAAATGGCGCAGCGCCAACTCGAACGCATTCACGGCAAACATGCGCGCGGGCACAACCCCAACGTCAAACTCACGCCGACACAGCTGCGCTTTCATCCGCGCGATCTGTCCGATTATGTGATCAATACGTTTAACGCGCGCTGGCATGCTTTGAGTGAACAGTAGTCCCGCCGATTACGGATTACCGCTCACCGATTACGGATCACTGATGACCACCATCCTTTTCGGTCAATCCTATTTTTTGAGATTCGACCCCAAACTCTACGCCGAGATGAAACCATATCCGCCGCTCGGCACGCTGTATGCGGCGAGTTACGCGCGTTCGCTCGGCTATGATGTCGCGTTGTTCGACGCGATGCTCGCGCCATCGGCAGAGGAATGGGCGCACGCGCTCGACACACACAAGCCCAAATACGCAATTTTGTTTGAAGACAATTTCAATTACCTTTCCAAAATGTGTTTGCTGAACATGCGCCAAGCCGCGTTTACGATGATGGCAATGGCAAAAGCGCGCGGCTGCACCGTCATTGTCAACGGTTCCGATGCGACCGACCACCTCGCCGAATATTTCGCGCACGGCGCGGACTATGCCTTGATAGGCGAAGGCGAAATAACGTTGGGCGAATTATTGGGAAAACTGGAGCGCCATGACGAACGAGAATTTTCACAGATCCGCGGCTTGGCGTGGCGCGCGGACGCCCCTCTCCCAAAAGGAGAGAGGCTGGGCGTGAGGGTTGAACGTTCGCCCAAACGCGAATTCATTCGCGATTTGGACCGCTTGCCCTTTCCCGCGTGGGATTTGGTAGATCTTGCGCGGTATCAAAAAATTTGGCGCGCGCGGCACGGGTATTATTCGATGAATATGGTCACGACGCGCGGCTGTCCGTATTCGTGCAATTGGTGCGCCAAACCGATTTACGGACAGCGGTACAATGTGCGTTCGCCCGAAAATGTCGCGCAGGAATTGAAATGGCTGCGCGAACAGTTTCAGCCCGACCACATTTGGTTCGCCGACGATATTTTCGGACTCAAACCGGGTTGGCTTGAAGAATTCGCGGATTGGGTGAATGCATACGGCTGCGCGACGCCGTTCAAATGTTTGCTGCGCGCGGATTTGGTGAATGCGAGCGCCGCGGCTGCGTTAAAACGCGCAAAATGCCACACGATATGGATGGGTGCGGAAAGCGGCTCGCAAAAAATTCTCGACGCGATGGACAAAGGCACAACTGTCGAACAAATTTATCGCGCGCGCAAATTATTGGGCGACGCCGGCATTCGCGTCGGTTATTTCATCCAGTACGGCTATCGCGGCGAAACGCGCGCCGACATTGAACTCACGTTGAAAATGATTCGCGAGACCGTACCCGACGAAATCGGCATTTCGGTTTCGTATCCGCTGCCCGGCACAAAATTCTTTGAAACGGTGAAAGCGGAACTCGGCGCGAAACAGAATTGGACGGACAGCGACGATTTGGCGATGCTGTATCGCGGCACGTATTCGACCGAATACTATCGCATTCTCTATCGCGTCACGCATCACGAACTGCGCCGTTTGCACGCCGCGCAAAAAGTGAAACGCGCGCTGCGCGAACCAAACGCATTGCGCGGCGATACAATGCGCGCGTTCGGCGCAATCCCATTGCAGACGCTGCGCTTGGCGCGCGCGCGCCGCGAATGGAATGCGCGCGAACAGATTGAAGCGGCGCGCTTTTCAGCCTGCGCGCCGCGCGCGTAAGCGATGGCGCGCGCGCGGTCAAAGCCAGCGCGCGAACGTCAAAAAAATTGTTCCGAATACGCACAGGAACAGAAAGGCGATGGCAAGGCAGCCCAAGCGCGCCAATCCAAAACGGGGATACAGCGGACGCGCATACCAGGGTCGAAACCATCTGCGCCGCCGAAAATAGCGAGGACGCCAAAACATAGTTGCTCTCTCCGTGAAATTGTTTCTCGAATGTTATACGCACTATCGGGATGGATGTTTCGGGCACGTAAAATTTTTGTAAATTTCGCGTATGTCGATCCAACAGTTCCAAGACACCGCACGGGCATTCGATTCGGTCGCCGCATTCTACGACGGCGATACGGGCAACAACGCGCTGGCGCAAATCATGCGCGCCGAGTTGTGGCGAGAGGTTATCCGACGCGTCCCGGCGAACGGACGTTTGTTGGACATTGGCTGCGGCACGGGCATTGACGCGGAATATTTCGCGCGACGCGGTTTTGCAGTAACGGGCATTGACGCGTCGAGCGCGATGGTCGCGCAAACGCGCGCACGCACACGTAATTTGAATATGACGCCTCCCGTCCGCGTCGAGAACATTGGCGCGCACGAATTGGAACGCTTGCGCGCGGAGACGTTTGACGGCATTTATTCCGATTTGGGTCCGCTCAACTGTGTGCCCGATTTACGCGCCGTCGCGCGCGCGTGCGCGAATTTGCTTAAACCGAATGGCGTTTTGATTTTTTCGGTGATGGGGCGTTATTGTCCGTGGGAAATAGTTTACTACACACTGCGCGGCAATTTCAAGCAGGCGCGGCGGCGCTGGGTGCGCGAGATGGTGCCCGTCAATCTCAACGACGGCATTGTGTGGACGCGTTATTACACGCCGCGCGAATTTTTTCGTCATTTTGAAAATGAATTTCAACTCGTCGCCTATCGCGGGCTGAATGTTTTTCTTGTGCCGCCGTATCTGATTCGTTGGTACAACCAGGCGCGCGCGGCGATGAAACCTCTGCTTTGGCTCGACGCGCATGTTGCAGATTTGCCTTTTGTGCGCGATGCGGGCGACCATTTTTTGATAACGCTGCGGCGCCAAGCCGACTGAAATTTTTTGTATGAGCGATTTTCTTTTCGCATGTCCCGTTGACCGCACCGTCTTGTCAAGAGAACGCGCCGGCGCGTGTTGTCCAACGTGCGGCGTCCACTACCCGCGCCGCGAAAAAATTTGGCGCTTTGCGGATGTATCGCGCGATGACTATCGCGATTTTCTGGAAACCTATCGCGTGGTGCGCCGCGCCGAAGGTTGGGGTTCGCCCGACGCACGTTATTATCAAACTCTGCCCTACGTGGCGCGCGATGACGCGCAGTATGCGATTTGGCGCGTGCGCGCCGTTTCCTTCCAAAAACTCGTCACACTCTTGTCTCCCGCGTCCACACTTTTGGATGTCGGCGCAGGCAACGGTTGGCTGTCGTATCAATTATTGCAGCGCGGGCATTCGGTTGCCACATTGGATTTGAATGATGACGAACGCGATGGTCTGGGCGCACAGCATTTTTATCCGACCGCGCTCGAATGCGTCCAAGCCGACATGCAGCAGCTTCCATTCGCGGACGCGCAATTCGACGCCGTCATTTTCAATGCTTCCCTGCACTACACCACCGACCTCGCGCGCGCGCTCGCCGAAAGTCTGCGCGTGCTCAAGGCACGCGGCGCCATCGTCGTCACGGATTCGCCGCTGTACCGGCAAGCCGCAAGCGGCGCGGCGATGCTGCAAGCGAAAGCGCGCGAATTCCAAACCAAATATGGATTGGAAATGGCGCGAACGCCGCGCGGTTTTTTGACATTCGCCGATTTTCAACATCCCGCGCTGCATTGGCAATGGTATGAATCGTTCGCGGATGCGCGCGCACGCGTCGTTGCGCGCGCATGGGGGTGCGCGCGTCAGTGGAGTGCGCGCTGGCGCGGCAAACACGAACCCGCGCGTTTTGGCGTAATGGTCGGACAGCGCGTGCGCGCAGACGACGCGAAATAATTTTATGCTTGACACCTTGAGGGGAAACCTCGCCGCAAAATACAACGAGGTCACGAATCAAACTCTGGCGCTGCCGCTGTTGATTTTTTATCCGACCGCGCGCTGCAATTCGCGCTGTATCTCGTGCGATTGGTGGCGTGCGGACGGTCGCGACGATTTGTCGTTGGAAGAAATTCGCGCGCTCGTTTCGGAACTGCCCGCGTTGGGCGTGCGCCTCGTTGTCTTTTCCGGCGGCGAAGCGCTGCGGCGGCGCGACGTGTACGAGATTGCCGATTTGTTTCGCGCGCAAGGCATTCGCCTGCACATCTTGACATCGGGACTGTTTCTCGAACGCGACGCGGAAAAAATCGCCGCGCGTTTTGAACAAGTGACGATATCGTTGGACGCGCCGACGCGCGCGTTGTATCAAAAAATTCGCGGTGTGGACGCGTTGGCTTGGGTCGAGCGCGGCATCACCCAATTGCGCACAGTGGCGCCGCACATTCCGCTGCGCGCGCGCAGCACCTTGCATCGCCATAATTTTCGCGAACTGCCGCACTTGATTGACAAGGCGCACGCGCTGGGTTTACAGCAGATTTCATTCTTGTCCGCCGATGTGACGAGCGAAGCGTTCGGACGCGCGCGCGGGGAACACAGACCGCGCGAGTTGCTGTTGAATGAAACCGAAACGCGCGAATTTGCGGAAATCGTCGAGGAAACGCTCGTGTCACACGCGCGCGATTTTGAAACGCGCTTTGTCGCCGAGTCGCCGGAGAAACTGCGCCGTCTGCCGCGTTACTATGCCGCGCAGTTGGGACTGGGCGCGTTCCCGCCGATTGCGTGCAATGCGCCGTGGGTCAGCGCGGTCATTGAGGCGGACGGCGCGGTACGCCCGTGCTATTTTCATCGCGTCGTCGGCAATGTGCGCGAGAAACCGCTGCGCGAAATTTTGCAGAACGAAATGCGCGTGTTCCGCGCGGGACTGGATGTGCAAACGAATGCAGTGTGTCAAAAATGCGTGTGCGCGTTGAAAGTGGGCATGCGAACGAAATTGTGGTAAAGCTTAGTAACGATTTCAATCGTTTGCATTGCATTATCCAAAACAAAATGATTGAAACCGTTGCCACGAATTCGCATGCTTTTGATTCGCTCCTTGAGCCGCCGCGTTCTGGTCCTGCAACGCAAGTTCTCGCGCGTAGACTTGTCGCGCCCGCGCTTGCACGACGTTCACGGTACGCCGCTGCTCGTATTGCCGCATGTGTTTGACGGCGTGTTGATTCGCACTGGCGTTGTTTTGGTCGAGACGCTCAAGGATTTGGATTTGCAAAACGCGCGTGTGCTCGACCTCGGCTGCGGTTCCGGCATCGGCGCGGTATTTGCCGCACAGCGCGGCGCGTACGTCATCGCGTCGGACTTGAATCCCGAAGCAGCGCGCAATACAAAACTGAACGCGTTGTTGTCGCGCCATGAGCAGCGCATCGAAACGCGCGGCGGCGATTTGTTCGAGACCGTACGCGGCGAACGATTCGATTTGATTTTGTTCAATCCGCCGTATTATTACGGCGCGCCGCGCGATGGGTATGATGCCGCATGGCGCAGTCGCGATTCGTTTGAAAGATTTCTGGAACAATTTCCAAACTATCTCACGCCAAACGGACGCGCAAGAATTGTCCTCTCGACCGATGGCGAGATTGAACCGGTGTTATCAAGGGCAACCCATTTGAAAACAGAAATTGTGCGGCGCCGCGATTTGTGGAATGAAATTCTCACGGTGTACGATTTGCATCCAAAACGATGAAACCGAAAGTTGTTTTTTACAATCCCGTCAGCAACGGCTCGCGCAAAAAAATTTTGCCCATGTCGCTGCTCGCCGTCGGCGCGGTGCTCGAAGGCAAATACGAGTACGCGCTTGTGGACGGGAATGTCGAACGCGATGTGCTCGCCGCGCTGCGCCGCGAAATTCACAACGGCGCGAACGTGTTGGCAGTTACGGTGATGCCCGGTCCGCAGTTGAAACGCGCCGTGCCGCATTCGCGCGCGTTGAAACAAGAATTTCCCAATTTGAAAATTGTGTGGGGCGGCTATTTCCCGACGCAGCACGCGGAAACGATTTTGCGCGACGACGCGATTGATTTCGTGGTGCGCGGGCACGGCGAAATTGTTTTTTTGAATTTGCTCGACGCGTTGGCGCGCGACGCGGACGTCTCGAACATTGAAGGTCTCGCGTTCCGCGAGGTAAACGGGCGCGTCGCGCAAAATCAACTCGCGCCCATTCCGCATCCCGAACATTTGCCCGCGTGGAATTATGCGCGCGTGGACATGCAACAATACATTCGCCCGACCTTTCTCGGTTCGCGCACACTGCCGCATCACTCGTCGTACGGCTGTCCGTTCTTTTGCAATTTTTGCGCGGTCGTGAATATGGTGAACGGACGTTGGCGCGCCCAAAGCGCCGCGCGCGTCGCCGAAATCGCGCGCCGCTATGTGAACGATTGGGGCGTGAACGCGGTTGAGTTTTACGACAATAATTTTTTCACGCACGAAGCGCGCACCGCCGAATTCGCGGAACGCGTGATGGATTTGAAAATTCATTGGTGGGGCGAAGCGCGCATTGATACGCTGTTGAAATATTCCGAACGCACGTGGCAGTTGATGCGCGATTCGGGTTTGAGAATGGTGTTCATGGGCGCAGAATCAGGTTCGCTCGAAACGCTGAAACGTATGGACAAAGGCGGCACGATGTCCCCGGACAAGACGCTGGAAATCGCGCGCCAGATGAAAGCATACGACATCGTGCCCGAATTTTCGTTCGTGTTGGGCAATCCGCCCGACCCGCGCGGCGACATTCAAAACACCATCGAATTCATTCGCCGCGTCAAAGCAGTCAATCCGCGCAGCGAAATCATCCTGTACAACTACACACCTGTTCCGCTGGCGGGCGATTTGTACGACACTGCGCGCGCGGAAGGTTTTCGTTTTCCCGAAACGCTGGACGAATGGGTCAGCGACGCGTGGCTGAAATTTTCACAGCGTTACAGCGACGCCATGCCCTGGCTGAGACCGAAATTGAAACAGCACGTGCGCGACTTTGAACGCGTGTTGAACGCGTACTATCCCACCTCGACCGACCGCCGCTTGAACGGCATGATGCGTACGCTGCTGCGCGGCGCGAGTGCGTGGCGCTATCACACGCGCGTTTACAATTTCCCCATCGAACTGCGCGCGCTGCAAAAAGTCATACACTATCAGCGTCCCGAAACGAGCGGATTCTAGTAGTGCAACAACATGAAACTGCGGGGTTGCGCCTTTTTTCTTGCCTGTATAATTCGGCGCGCTTTCGCATCCGTATCTCGCCGTCTCATCATGTTGTTGCACTAGTAATGCGCAATGCGCAATGGACAATGCGCAAAGCAGCACTTGGTTCATTGCGCATTCTGCGTTCTGCATTCTGCATTGTGCATTCTCATTCTGCATTCTCGGTCAGCGTCATCATTCCCACATTCAATCGCGCGGGACTGTTGCGCGAAACATTAGCATCGGTCTGCGCGCAGACCGCCGCGCCGTTTGAAATTCTCGTGATTGACGACGGTTCGACGGACGAGACCGCCGCGATGTTGGCGCGCGAATTCCCGCCAGTGACGGTTCATCGCATCGCGCACGCGGGGCAAGGTGCGGCGCGCAATGTCGGCATCGCACATGCGCGCGGCGATGCTATCGCATTTCTCGATTCCGACGATGTGTGGGACGCGCGATTTGTGGAATGCATGCGCGCGGCGCTGGACGCGTCGCCGCGCGCGGGTTTTGCGTATTGCGATTATGCTCTGTTCGACGGCGCGCGCACCTTGCGCGAAAACAATGTGCTGCCCGAACACCAATTGCGCGGCGATGTGTTTCCAAAATTGCTCGAAACGAATTTTTTGTGCACGGGCGCGCTGCTGATTCGCCGCGAATGTTTTGCCCGCGTCGGCGGCTTTGACCCGACGCTGCCGCCCGTCGAAGATTGGGATTTGTGGCTGCGTTTGGCGCGTCGCTATCCGGCGGAATATGTCGCGGCGTCGCTCGTACGCATCCGCGTGAACGCGCTCCACGCGAGCCGCAATCCGCAAATCATTTATGCGCGCAATCTCCAACTTTTGGACAAACTACGGCGCGAATTTCCCGACGACGCGCGGCGCTTTCGCACACTGCTGCGGCGGCATACGCAAAATTTCCATTGGGCGCTCGCGACCTCTTTTCGCGTACAGGGTCAGCGGCTGCGCGCGCTGAAACATTACGCGCACTTTGTCGGCGCGCATTTTTTCCCGTGAAAGACACGCGTTTTTTTCGTCTGCGTACGCATTTGGCGGCGCCGCGTGTGTGGCTGCCGCCGCGCGCCACATTACACAGCATCAGTTTGCTCGTCGCCGGCAACGTGTTCAAACTCGGCTTGGGCGTTGCCACCAGCGCGATTGTTTTTCGCGCGCTGGAGCCCGGCGGCGCGGGGCGACTCGCGCTCACGTTGAGCCTCGTCGGCTTGTTTTCGCTCCTCGGCGAATTTGGCTTGCGCGACGCGGCGGTGACATTCATTGCGCGCGCGCTGCCGACGAATCCCGCGCGGGCGCACAGCGTCGCGCGTACGTTTTTGTTGGCGAAACTCGCGCTCTCGACGTTCGCGGGCGCGGTCGCGTATTGCGCTGCCGGTTGGCTGGCGGCAACGTTTTATCCCGGCGCCAATGTGGCGGGCTTGCTTCAACTTGGCGCATTCAGTTTGGTGACAGGCGGACTACTCGGTTTCGCGCTGACGATTTTGGAAGCGCGACAAGCGTTTGCGGCAATCAGCGTATCGAGCATGTTGCAGGCAGTTGTGCGCGCGCTCTTGATTTTGGTCCTTTACACATTTCGCGAAATCAATCTCGTCACGCTCGTTTTGCTCGAAGCGCTGGTGCCGCTCGTCATCTTTTTTTACAGTCTGCGTTTCATTCCCAAATCGTCTTATCGTTTGCGCGCGCCGCTTCTGGAACACTTGCCCGCGCTGTTTCATTTCACCAAGTGGATTGCGGTCGCCGCGATTGCCAGCACCATTTTTTTGAAACTGGATGTGCTGCTGCTCGGCTATTTTCGTCCGCCCGCCGAAGTCGGGTTGTACGCGGTCGCGCTCGCGTTGGTCGGACGCCTCGACGTTTTGAAGAACGCGGTACTGACGACCGCGTTCCCCGACGCGACGCGCCGCACGGGTGTTGCAGAACTGCGCGCCTTTATTCGACAATCTCTGCGTGTAACCGGTTTAGCATCGCTCGCGGTCGCGCCACTCTTTTTCCTCAGCAGCGCATTGATTGTGTGGATTTATGGAACGGCGTACGCGCCCGCGCAGAATGCGTTCATTCCTTTGCTCTTGGCGTTTCTCTGCGGTCTGAATGCGGAACCGCTTTCGTATGTGCTGTATGCGTTGAACAGACCGCATTGGATTGCGCGTATGGATTTATGTTTGTTGGCGTTCCATTTTGGGCTGAACGTGATGCTGATTCCCAGCGGCGGCATCGCCGGCGCGGCGTTCGGCGTATTGTTGACGCGTTTGGTCGGAGCCATCCTCACGCTCTTGATGGTAAAACGCGCAGTGGCAAAAATCACATGAATGTCGCAAGCGCGTATGACGCGGCAGCCGCCCAGTACGACGCGACGCTGGCGCAAAATCCGGTCGCGGTGTGGATGCGCGAATGTTTGTGGAAACACTACACGCGCGCGTTTCCCGCCCACGCGCGTGTGTTGGATTTTACGGCGGGCACAGGCGCCGACGCCTTGTTTCTCGCGCAGCGCGGAATGCAAGTGGTCGCGTCAGATATTTCGCCGGGCATGTTGGCGGAATTACAGCGGCGCGCGGCGAATGCCAATCTGGAAATCGAAACGCGCGTGCTCGCGGCAGAAGCGCTCGACCAATTCGACGCCGACGCGTTCGACGCGGCGATTTCGAGTTTTGCCGGAATCAATACGACGGAAAACATTCCACAGCTCGCGCGCCATTTGGCGCGTTTGCTCAAGCCGCGCGGGCGCGTGATTTTGCACGCGCTCAATTCGTCGTGCGCGTGGGAAACGCTAAATCACCTCGCGCATTTACGCGCGCCGCGCGCGCGTAATACGCAAACGCGCATTGGCGGGGAGCGTGTGGCGCTCCATTTTTACCATCCGCGCGTTTTGTATCAAGACGCGTTCGCGTCCGAGTTTACGCTGCGCGAAATGTACGCGCTGTCGGTGCTCGCCGCGCCGACGTGGTTGAAACGCGCGGGAGCGCTCGCGCCGACGCTTTGGCAAATGGATTGCGCGTTGGGACGACTGTTTCCCGCGCGCGGCGATTTTTTTGTGATGGATTTGGAAAAGCGTTCCCTCGCCAAGACCCAATCCCCAACCCCTTTCCTGCAAAGGAAGGGAAGCGGGATTTTCACCCGCCGTACGTGAGCCAAAGGCTAATGAGCAACTCCTCGACATGGCAATCCTTGGCGCAAACGCGGTGGTTCGCGCCGCTGTGTCTCGGCGCGCTCGCGTTTGCCGTCCGCATTGTACCGATCGCGCGTAATTCGTTCGACGGCTTGTACGGGCAAGATGCGTACGCATATTTTGCATACGCGCGCGAAATGTTCGCCGCGCTGACGCACGCACAAATCCCCCCCCCCTTTTGGTGGGCGCTCGGTTATCCGTTCGTGTTGAACGTGGGATTCGTCTTGGGCGGTGTGAATGTCGCCGCCGCGCAAGGCATCACGCTGCTGTGCGGCGCGTTGGTTGCGCCTGCCGCATTCGCGTTGGCGTACGAAGCCGCGCCAGCGCCAAAAAACATCGCGGGTTGGGTTGCGGGTTTGATTTGCGCGCTCGGCGGACAGCTTGCGCAATCGTCGGTCATCATCATGTCGGACGCGCCCGCCCTGCTGTTTGCGACGATGGGCGCGTGGCTGCTGCTCGCGTATGCGCGCACGCGTGGTACCTTGCAATTGCTTCTGGCAGCGCTGGCGGTTGGCATGGCGGTGTGGACGCGGTGGCAGAATTTGATTTTCGCGGTGGTGTGGCTCGTCACACTCGTAACGGTCGAATGGCGCGCTGCGCGCGCGACCAAAATTTGGATGCCGCGCGTTGGCGCGGCGCTCGCGTGCATCGCTTTGGTGCTGCTTCCACAAATGCTGATTGGCGCGACGACGAACGCGCCGCTGGCGGGACAGAGTTGGCTCGAAGGTTGGAGTTTCGCCAATTTTTTTGCGCGCGCCTTCGACAACGTGGACGGGCATTTTGAATATGCGCTGCCTGTCGCAGTGTTTTATGCCCAGGCGATCGCGCATCCCGCATATTTGTTCGCGATGTTGACGCCGCTGTTTTTCGTAGGCGTCGCGCGACTGACCGTCGAATGGAATTCGACGGCAGAACAAAGCCTTGCACAAAACATTGCACAGGAATCGCACGCAACGGCAGAACAAAGCCTTGCACAAAACATTGCGAACAAACTGCACTTGACGACGCCGGCTGTTTTGCTATTGGGCTGGATCGCCGCGATGCTTTTCTTTTTGATGGGTATTCCGTACGAAAATTTTCGTTTCAGTCTCGGCTTTTTTTCGCCGCTCGCCGTCGTCACGGGCATGGGCGCGGCGCAGGTGTGGGCGCGTTGGGATTCGCTTCGAATGCGCGCGGCGTTGGGCGCGTGGATTGCGGTCGCGCTTTTGGTGATGGTGTATTGGCAGCCGCGCGTGCTCGCGCCCGTGTTGGAAATCAAAGCGCGCGAGTTGGCGCACGCGCGTTGGCTCGAAACGCAACTGCTCCCAAAGACGCTGGTATTCACCATGAACATTGACGGCGCGCTGCAGGAATATACCAAATTGGACGCGCAAAATTTGTGGGATTTGAAACCCGCTAAACTGAATCCCGATACGCCAACGTATTTATATGTGGATACGCGCAACATTGACGCGCAGTGGCGCGGACGTTTGCCCGACCAATTGATGCGCGGGTTGAGCGAAACAAATCATTTGCAGCCGCTCTCAATGTTCGATGGGTGGACGCTGTATCGCGTGTGGTGAGGACCTCACCCCTGCCCCTCTCCTACAAGGAGAGGGGAAAATTTTCACCCCCCCCACCCGGACGCGGAGAGGGACGCACCTCACCCCCTCCCCTCTCCTACAAGGAGAGGGGGGAATTTTCACCCCCCCCACCCGGACGCGGAGAGGGACGCACCTCACCCCTGCCCCTCTCCTACAAGGAGAGGGGAAAATTTCCCCCCCCCTGCTCGGACGAGGAGAGGGACGCACCTCACCCCTGCCCCTCTCCTACAAGGAGAGGGGGGAATTTTCACCCCCCCACCCGGACGCGGAGAGGGGAATAAGTGGAATGGGAATGAAAATTGCTTTTGTGGTGGCGGGATTTGCGGCGGACGAAAACGACTGGTGCATTCCCGCGCACACGGACATGGTGCGCGCGTTGGCGACAACTCACGATACGCATGTGTACACACTGCGCTATCCGCATCGGACGGATACGTATCGCGTCGGCAGCGCGACAATCCACAGTTTCGGCGGCGGCACGGTGCGCGGAATGAACACGGCGCGCTTGTGGCGGCGCGTCATGGCAGAGATGACGCGCGAACATTCGCGCCGCGCCTTCGATGTCATTCACGCGCTTTTTGGAAATGAAGCGGGCTGCCTTGCGGTCTTGACCGGCAAACGCTTGCGCGTCCCATCGGTCGTGTGGCTCGTAAATGGCGAATTGACGGGATTGCGCGACATCGGTTATGGCGCGGATTTGAACCCGCGTCTGCGCGTGATGAATCAAATCATTCTGCGTTTTGCCGATTCGATATTATGCGGCTGTGATGCGTTGACCGAGCGCGCGCACGCGCGCATGGCGCCAACGCGCCGCGCCCGCGTCGAAACATTGCCATTGGGTGTAAACACCACGCGTTTTTTTCCGCGCTCTGCTGTTGCAGACACGCGCACACGCGTCGAGTTTATCAATGTCGGTTCGCTGCTGCCGGTCAAAGACCAAGCGACCTTGCTGCGCGCGTTTGCGTTGGCGCGGCGCGAAATCAGAGACGCGCATTTGACGATTGTGGGCGATGGTCCATTAGAAAACGAATTACGCGCGTTGACGGCGGAATTGGAAATCCACGCGCAGGTGACGTTTGCGGGCAAGGCGCCGCATGAACAGCTGCCCGCGTTGTATCATGCCGCCGATGTGTTTGCGCAAAGTTCACGGCACGAAGGGCAAGGCATGGCATTACTCGAAGCGGCGGCGTGCGGCGGCGCGGTGTGCGGGACAAATGTGGGCGCACTGCGCGATTTGGCGGCGCGTGATGTCGCGTCGGCGTGCGCGGTGGGCGATGTATCGGGTTTGGCAGAGGTGATGTACAAGACGGCTGCAGAGCGCGCGCGGAGCAGTGCGCGAGTCTTGAAATTTGTGGACAGTGAGTATAATTTGGAGCAGATTTCAAAACGCTTGAACGCGCTGTACGCACGTTTGGCTTGCAAGGAACCTGATTGAATTCTACGCTTTCACCTCGCACCCAGCTCGCCGCCTTTTTGTCGTCAGCAACCCGATTCGCCTTTGCCGCGCTGTTGTTTTCATCGCCGTGGATGATTCAATGGCTTGACGTGCAGCGGCGCGTCGGACCGCTTTACGCCGGATACACCGATTTCTATGTGTATCCGAGCGATTTGTTTTTGGGCTTGACGCTCGTTTTGGGTTTTCTCGCGCTGGTGGTCGGCGGCAAGAAAGTCCAACGCGGTCCGTGGTATTTCTTTTTTCCGCTCGCGGCGCTGGTCGCGTTGAGTTTTGCCACCGCGTTGATGGGGGTCGACCCGGCATTGACGCTGTATCATTCGGTGCGGCTGCTCGGCTTGTTTGGGTTGTACATCGTTTTGGTGAATACGCCAATGCGCGCGGAATGGATTGTGGTACCGTTGGCGCTCGCGGTGTTGGCGCAAGGCAGTGTCGGCATTTTGCAGTTTGTGCGCCAAAGTTCATTGGGCTTGGGTGATTTTGGCGAATTGTCGTTGAGCCCCGCCGAAACCGGCGTCAGCATTTTACGTATTGGCGACGCGCGTTTCCTGCGCGCGTATGGATTGACGGAACATCCGAACCTTCTCGGTGGGTTGCTCGCTTTTGCATTGGTCTATCTTTTGGGTTATTATCTGGCTCCCGCACATGGTCGTGCGCGCTATCTGGTCCTCGCACCACTTGCACTCGGCATCGTCGCCCTCTTTGTTACGTTTTCTCGCTCCGCTCAATTGGCATTCGCGATTGCGGCGTTCCTTCTCGCCTTGACCGCGCTGCGCGATGCCGCGCAGCGCCGCCGCCATCTTTTGGATCTGGCGCTGGCGGCATTGTTGTGCGCGGCAGCGCTGGTTGTTCCGATTGCGAATAATCAACCGCTGCTGTGGCAGCGCGCGGGACAAGGCAATGCCTTTACGAATAATGTCGGCGAACAGCGCTCGTTGGATGAACGCGAGCAGTTGATCGAGTCCGCGAATCGAATTTTTTATCAGCATCAGCTCTTGGGCGTGGGCAATGGCGCTCTGCCTTTGGCGATGTATTTTTTGGACACCGAGTTTCCGCGCAACATGTATGACTTTCAGCCCGCGCATTTGGTCGTCCTCGACGCGGCGGCAGAGTTGGGCATTGTGGGCGGAGGCATTTGGCTCTGGCTGATGGTTGCGCCGCTGTTGGTGATGTGGCGGCAGCGCGCCAAAATGATTTCGAATGCGTGGATTGCCGCTGCGGCGGCGGCTGTGATTGTTACATTGATTGTCGGATTCTTTGATTACTATACCTGGCTCTGGCAGGCGGGACGGCTCTGGCAGTGGAGCGCATGGGGAATCTTTGCCGCAGCCTTCGCCGTCGTTCCGTCAGAATAGATAACGCATCGTCGTTCGTACGCATCCGCTTCGCACAATCCTTGGCGCGCGTGGAGACACCCTTCGGGGGAAAACACGGGCGCGCAATTTTTTCGAGGTGTCAATGAGTAGTTTGCTGTTCATCTTTGCGATTCTGGTTTACGCCGCCGTGCTCGCGATTTTATTCGCGTACGGCATGAATTTTTTGTATCTCGCGTTTATCACGGCGCGCCAAAATCAAACGGACCCCGTCGCGCCGCCGTTGACCGAAATCCCCTTGGTCAGCGTGCAGCTGCCCATCTTTAACGAGTTGTATGTGGCGGAACGGTTGATTGACGCGGTGGCGCGTTTTGATTGGGAACCTTCCAAATTGGAAATCTTGGTGCTCGACGACTCGACCGACGAAACGCGTGACATTGTCCAAAAAGCGGTTGAGCGTTGGAGCGCGCATGGCGTAAACATCCGCCATATCCACCGCACTGAACGCACCGGCTTCAAAGCGGGCGCGTTGGCATTGGGCATGAGCATGACGAATGCGCCGTACATTGCGTACTTTGACGCGGATTTTTTGCCGCCGCGCGATTTTCTGTCCAAGACCATCCCGCATTTTGCCGACGCGCGCCTCGCGTTCATCCAAACGCGCTGGGGGCATATCAATCGGCGGTACTCGCTGTTGACGTTTTTGCAGTCGCTGGCGATTGACGCGCATTTTGTCGTCGAACAATTTGCGCGCGCGCGCGCGGGGTACTGGTTCAACTTTAACGGCACTGCCGGCGTTTGGCGGCGCAGCGCCATCGAAGCGGCGGGTGGTTGGAAACAAGATACGCTCACCGAAGATTTGGACTTGTCATACCGCGCGTTTCTCAACGGCTGGCGCGCGTTGTATCTGCGCGATGTGGTGACGCCCGCCGAATTACCTGTCACGTTCAGCGCGTATCAACGCCAACAACATCGCTGGGCAAAAGGTTCGCTCGAATGCGCGCTGCAGCTCTTGCCGCAAGTGTGGCGCGCGCCAATCTCACTGCGGGAAAAACTGCAAGCGACGTTTCATCTGACGGGTTATGCAATTCACCTGTTCATGTTTGCGTTGATGCTGATTTATCCCGCCGTCATTTACTATTCGAACCAATTCCCGGAACTGCTCGCGTTGTACGGCATCGGCGCGCTGTTCAATTTGTCCGCGCTCGCGCCGACGATGTATTTCGCGCTCGCGCAAAAAGAATTGGGCAAAGATTGGTGGCGCAAAATTCCGGCGATTGTGTTTATCATGGCGCTCGGCGCGGGGATGATGCCCAACACCGTGCGCGCGGCGTGGGAAATTCTCATCGGGCGCAGCAAAGATTTTGAACGTACGCCCAAATTCGGCGTGGCGACCGCGCGCGAATCGTGGGTCTCGAAACGCTATCAACTCAAGTTGGACCCGTGGATTTTCTTTGAACTCGGAGTCGCGGCGTGGAATTTGAACACCCTCCTTTACGCGTTCGATATGCGCAATTGGGTGATTGCATTTTACGCGGGCATCTTTTTGGTCGGCGCAGTGTTTGTGTCGGGACTCTCGATTGCGCAAAACCTGCGCGTGTGGTCGTACCAAAAGAAAATGCTGCACGCGCAAATAGTGACCGACGCGGCAGCTTGACGCGTCTTGAGCTTTTCCGCTTTACCGTACGTCACGATAGTATGAACGAAACCGTACAGACGCGTTTACGCGTCGCAACATTTATTCTCCTGCTCGCGGCGGCGCTTGTGCTTGCCGCGTGCGGCGGCGGCACATCCGAACTGCCGACGCCGAATCCTGAACAAGCGCGCGTGCAGACAGCGCTCGCGCAAGGCACGCCCGCCGATGTCTTGGTCGAATCCACCAAAGTCGCGCGTCCCGCCGGCGCCGATACGCCCGCCGCCAATGACAACGGCGGCAATGCAACACCCAACGCGACGCGCGCGGCGCGCCAAACGCGTGCGGCACAAAACAACAATCCAGCCACCGCCGCGCCGACCAAACCGCCGTCCAAACAGCCTACCGCTGTACCGGATGATTTTGAGCCGACCGCGACGCCCCCCCCCCTTCCGCCGCAAAAGAGCGCGCGTTTGCAGTCGCCCGAATATTCGGTACAGGCGTTCATGTGGTATCGCCCCGAAATCGCCGACCGCGACATGAATCAAATCAAGGCAATGGGTTTCACGTGGGTCAAACAGCAGTTCGCGTGGCGCGATATTGAAGGCGCGAAAAAAGGCGCGTTCGATTGGAGTCATCCCGACGAAATTATTTATCGGGCGAATGTCAAAGGTTTAGACGTTTTGGCGCGCATGGACAATGCGCCCGATTGGGCAGCGCCGGGTTGTTTTGACCCCGCGACGGCTTCGATGGGACCCGCGCGCAATCTAAAAGATTGGACGGATTTTCTCACCGCGTTTGCGACGCGCTACAAAGGACGCGTGCGCGCGTATCAAATTTGGAATGAGCCGAACCTCGCGCGCGAGTGGTGCAAGCAGCCGCCGAATCCAGAACAATACGTACAGTTGTTGAAAGCATCGTACCAAGCCATCAAACGCGCCGACCCGAACGCGTTGGTCATCAGCGCAGGGCTGACGCCGACAACTGCCGATTTTGACCAGGCGATGCCGGACATGAAATTTTTCGCGCGCATGTACGATGCGATGGGCAACAACAGCAGCGGCTACTTTGATTTGCTCGGCGTGCACGCGGCAGGGTACAAAGCGGACCCCGAAGCCGACCCCGGCGTTGTCGCGCAAGACCCCGCCTTGACGAACAACGATCCCAGCCCGACGGAAGCCAAACGCATCTACGCATTCCGTCACGTCGAGGACGTGCGCCAATTGATGGTGCAGCGCGGCGACGGCAACAAGCAAATCGCGATTCTGGAATTTGGCTGGACGAGCGACCAGGTAAATCCCGCGTACTCGTGGTTCCGCGTGAGTGAAGAGGAAAAAGCCAATCGCATCGTGCGCGCGTTCCAATACGCCAAACAAAATTGGGCGCCGTGGATTGGTGTGATGAGTTTGATTTATATGGCAAATCCCGATTGGCAGGGCAACGAAGAACAGTATTGGTGGGCAATCACCAATCCCGACGGGACGCCCAGACCGGCGTACACCGCGTTAAAGGCAATGCCGAAATGAAGTTGCGTTGGAACGTTCGGCGTTCGAACGTTCCAACGTTTTCTATTGTTGAACAAAATCCACGCGCGTCGGGCAGTTGCCTGTTCCCCCCCACGCTTCGCCCGCGCGCACCTGAATCGCCGGACTGATGGGGTCGCCCTCTTTGTTCCAGACCGTGACGGTCCATGTGCCGCTCGCGGCAGGAAAATCAAAACGCCCGCGCGGGTCGGGGTCACCTTTGGTGCGCGCGTCGCCTTCCGCGCCGTCCATCTCGCGGAAATGGATACGCACGTTCGGAATGCCTTCTCCCGCTTGGTCCGTCACAAAGCCCCAAATGTATTCTTGCGAACACGTCGCGCCTTTGGGACCGCGCGCGTCGGGCGGACCGAGACGCGGGCAATAGGACGCGCCGCAGCCGGGCGGCGTGGCAGTCGCTTCCGGCGTGGCTGTAAACTCGGGCGTGGCAATCGTCGGGATAAAATCGAGTGTCGGTCCGCGCGTGGCTGCCGGTTCATCCGTCGGCTGATAGCCAATTGGCGTGGCGGTGGGCGGCAGAGGCGTGTTGGTGGGCGGCGCGGGCGTTTCAGTGGGAATTTCAATTGTTACGCCGGCGGTGGGCGTCTCGGTTGCGCCGTTCAACGCGAGCGTGAATCCGCTCGGATTGGCATTCATGAATCCGCTGACCGCCACGTACGCGCCGATACAGCAGATTCCCAAAATAATAAAAATCGCCGCCGCATACGCGCGGTCTTGCATCGTCATACGCAGAAATTTCTCCGTCGGGCATTATACCCGCGACGCGCGCGGATGCAACTGTTTGCGCGCCCGCGTCACCTGACCAAAATCCTGTTGACCGAAAGGCAAGGGATGTTATAATTTTCGTGACCGCCGCCTATGAATCCCAAGAAACCGCGCCCCAACTGCCTGTCTTGCGGCAAAGAATGTAAACGCGCAGTTGATATCTATTGCAGCTACAAATGTCAGCATGAATATGCGTATCAACAGTACATTGCGCGTTGGCTGCGCGGGGAGGAACCCGGAACAAAGGGTAGTTTTTTCGCAATTTCCGATTACGTGCGTCGCTGGCTCAAAGAAAAGCATGGCGAGCGCTGTTCCGAGTGTGGCTGGGCAAAGCGTCATTTGCTAACAGGACGCATTCCGCTGACGATTGACCACATTGACGGCGATGTTTCAAACAATCGTCCCGAAAATTTGCGCTTGCTCTGTCCGAATTGTCACGCCCTCACCGACACCTACGGCGCATTGAATCGCGGCAACGGCAAGCGCCCGCACCATAAAGGCGGTTACTTGACACGAAACAAGTAAGCGATAAAATAGCGACCATACGGGCAGTTGGCTCAGTTGGTAGAGCACTGCGTTCACATCGCAGGGGTCATAGGTCCGAGTCCTATACTGCCCACTTGCGGTACATAAAAACCGTGGTCGCACCGTTTCCTGCGCCACGGTTTTTTCCTGACATGACGGCTTTGGTTGACGAACCATTTTCCTTCACCTCACGCGCTTCGCGGCTCGTTGACGGCGCGTTGGTCAATTTACGCTGGGTCGTCATCGCCCTCGCGTGGTTGATCGTTTTCCTCGTGACCGGCAAAGCAGTCCCCGAAAGCTATTTTCTGGCGTGGCTCATCACGTATGCCGCGTTCAACGGACTGATATGGGTTGGCACGCGTTATCAACAGCTGCCGGAACATCTGCCCACGTTCGGTCTCGTCGGCGACATTTTATTCACCAGCATCTTGCCGCTGCTCCCCGGCGTCAGCAACGCGTTTCTCATTCTCTTTACCGTCTTTCCGACACTCGTCGCCGCGATGCGTTTTGGCGTAGGCATCGGCGCGCTGGTTGCTCTGCTCGTCCTGCTGCCGTACGAATTGGCGGCGCTCACCCAATTCTTGCCCGAAAATATTCGCGTATGGATTCCGCTGCGCGTCGAGACCAATATCAATTTCTTTACAGCGCTGTTGCCCATTTTGGCAATCATGAGCGCGGTCGTCTTGATTGGCTATTTGACCCAGCGCGAACGCGAAGCGGCGATTGGTTCCGCGCAGATTGAATTGGCGGAACTGCGGCAGGCGATTGCGAGCGCGCGTCTTTTTTACGAATCGGCGGACGCGCTCAACGGTACATCGAACTATGTGCAAATTTTGGAAGTGATGCTCCAAGCCGGCGTGAATGGAATGCCGCGCGGGCGTTTTGACCAGGGCGCGCCGGTCGGGATTGCGTTCGTCTTTAGCGATGGAAATCAACCGAACGAAAAAAATCTGACTGTTGCCGCTTCGCGCGGTTTGGACCGCAACGACGCACAACGCATCATTGCCGGCAAACACGGAATCGTGGCGCAAGCCATCGAAACTGGCGACCCGGTTCCCTTTTCCAAAGTTACGCATGATCCGGACCTAGCACAATTTTCTTCTCTGCGCCGCGCGCATCACGGAGTGTGTTATCCGCTCCAGTCAGGACTGGATGTATATGGTGCCGTGATTTTGGCGTCGCCGAGCAGCCAAAAACCTTCGGAACAACATTTGCGACTGATGCGCGCGTTTATCAATCAAGCCGCCATCGCCTTTCAAAACGCGCAGCTGTATGCCAGTTTGCGCGCGGAACGCGACCGTATCATCGAAGCCGAAGCCTCCGCCCGCGCCAAATTGGCGCGCGATTTGCACGACGGTCCGACCCAGTCTATGGCGGCGCTGGCGATGCGGCTCGACTTTATTCGTCTGCTGCTCGACCGCGATGCAGCGCAAGCCAAGCAAGAATTGGAACAAGCGCGCGAGGTGGTGCTGCGGGTTGGCAAAGACATGCGCGGTCTGCTCTTTACCCTGCGTCCGCTCACATTGGAGACACAAGGCTTGTCTGCGGCGCTCAAGCAGTACGAGCAGCGCTTGCGCGATAACGACGGCGTGCCGATTGACATTCAACCCGGCAATTTTGGCACCGATTTGGATCCAAATATTGCCGGCACTGTTTTTGCCGTCATTGAAGAAGCGGTGAACAACGCCCGCAAGCACGCGCGCGGTGCGCCGATTCATGTCCAGGTGCAAAAGCAAAACGGCATTCTCTTTGCCTCGATCGCGGACGAAGGTCCGGGTTTTGACATGAGTGCCGTCAGTTCCAATTACACTGCGCGCGGCTCGCTCGGCATGGTCAATATGCAAGACCGCGCGCGCCTCGTCGACGGGCAGCTCAATCTGGAATCCGCGCCCGGACGCGGCACGCGCGTTACGCTGCGCGTTCCCTTGAATGGACGCGCGAACGGCGGGCGCGCCGAAGCCCCATCGTAAATTGACACGGAATTTCCTGCCTTGCTAGAAACTCTATTCGCCGCTCTGGCAAACAGCCGTGGCTGGAATGCCGTCGCGCTGGCGCTTGCCTCGTTCGCGGTCTATGTCATTGCGGCGAACGTCGCGTGGCGCATCGCACAGGGCTCCCACGCCACGGCGGCAAAACAATTGCAGCAATGGTCAGCGCAGCGCGCCGCGCGCGCCTTGTACCAAATTGTGCGCCTCGCGTTTTATCTTGGCGTACCGTTTGTCGCGTTGTATTTGGGGTGGATTGACCTGCGTTCCATCGGGCTGGGTCTGCTGGATTGGGCAGAAGGCGCGCGTTGGGCAATCGTCATTTTGCTCGCGGCGTGGCTCCTCCTCATGATCGTTTGGCTGCCCTATTTGCGCGCCACCCTCAGCATGCCCGCCCCATCCGAAACACAGCACTCGTTCGCTCGACGGTTGGTCGAACTGATTTACATGCAGGCGCATTGGGCATTTTATCGCGCGGCGGCAATTGTATTCTTGACCGGCATCTTGCCGGACGCTTTTTATTGGGGCGCCGTTGCAGGTTTGGGCTTGGTCTGTGTGGAAGCGTTTCTGAATCCGCGCGTGCGCGCGCAGCTCACGCGTATCGGCGCGGCAGACCAGCTCATCTGGAATGCGAGTCAAGCGTTTATCAACACGCTCGCGTTTCTCGTCACGCGCAATCTACCTTTGCTGATGTTGATTCATTTCCTGCTCGAACTTACCGTACCGCACCTCCGTCCAACGCGGCTTTCGCCGCGAGCCGGCGCCCCCCCCCCTCCGAACGCGCGTCGCCCCACAACCATGCGCGAATGACAAGAGACCTCCGCGACAAATCACGGAGGTCTCTTGTTTGATCCCAAGCCCGCGCGCGGCGCGGACGGTTTAGCGATTCAACACAAACGCGAGGACGAACATGGCGCCAAAGCATAAAATGGCGAGAAGCGCAATCCGCCGCAAGTCGGCATAAACATAGCTATAGTCAAAATCGGAATCGGCGTTGATGGGCACAGCATGATGGGGCGCCGTCGTACCGCGCAAGGTCGCCGGCATACTCGTCGTCAAGCCAAGTTCCGCATCGGGCTTGGGCATTTCAATCGGCGCAGGCGCAACGGGCATTTTGTATTTTCCCGATTGGCGGCGCGCGGCGGCGCGTTCTTTTTCACGACGCGATTTCTGGGGCATGCAAATTATTTCCTTTCAATTCTTTTTCTTGAGGTCAACACCCATAAGGGCAACGCGCGCGAGGCGCAATACCGCGATTGCGAAATCCCTCGCACACAAGGCACAAGCGTACGGTTACGGAATCAATTGCGCAATGACGACAAGCCGATGCGTATCCACGCGGTACGGGTAACACGTAATCAGTGTCACTACGGCTTCGCGCGTCGGCTGCAGTACGGACAAATCATTCGGCGAGACGATGCGTTTGGCGCGCACTTGATACTTGAACATGTGCCCACCCGCAAACACCTGCACCTCATCCCCGTCCTTGAGCGCTTCCAAATCTTTGAACACTTCGCCAAAGACATCATTGTGCCCGGACAAAATCATGTTGCCGCGTTCGCCGGGATTCGCCGAGCCGACATGATGTCCAACACCGCGCTTTAATTCTTCCCAACCATCGCCGGGCACAATGGGCCAGTCCACACCAATCGCGGGAATCACCAAACGCGTCGGCGATTCTAGACCGGGCGTGGGCGGCGGCAACGCGGGCGCTTGCTGCACATTGACGCCGATGGCATCCGGCAGCGCTTGCGGCGGCGCGGACGAGCCCGGCAATTCGCCGGACACACCGGGCGGGAAGGACGACCCGGGCAGTTCGCCCGCAGGCTGTTCGGGCGCCGCCGCCACATTCGTCACAAGCGGCGCATCCTGCGCTTGCGGTTGTCCACGAATGGATTGGGCAAATTCCAAATTGAGCGCTTGTAAATTTGCCACGGCAGCGATGAGGATACCAACCAAGCCGATCACGGCGGCGACTTCGATGAGAAACAAAATATTATCGCGCCAACCGCGTCGGCGGCGGCGTTTGCCTTTTTCGTTCGGTTGAACCGTAATCGGATTAAAGCGTTGGGTGTCATCCGCTTCCGCAAACGCGCGCGCGCGTTCAATGCGGCGCCGTTCCTCCACCACGGATTCCAATTCTTCCAGTGACAAGTCGCCGATGCGGCGTTCGTCGTCTGTACTCTTGTGTCGCGCCATGAGTGCGAGTTATTATAACGCGCCGCGCGGGTGAGGTCAAAATTGAACGGGGATGGGATGGTGGTCATTTGACTTGAACCATGCGCCGGGGCGATAAAAATTCCTCTTGACAAAATTTGATTTTGTATATAATCCGACCTGGCGACGGAATACATTCAGAATTCTCGCCGCTGTTGTGTCAAGCGAAATCATCCGGCTCGAACGATGAAACGAGCGGCTGCGCCGTGAAACGGCGCAGCCGCTCGAAATTTTTTTGCGCGCTCGTATTTCGCATAGTACTTGTTTTCCGGCGCGCCTGCGCGCGAAATTATTTCTATTCCATTTGTTGGAGGACCTATGCTTCGCTCCGCTTCCGTTCGCATTTGGCAAATTGCGCTTTGGCTCGGATTGTTGGCTGTGCTGGCGACCGCCAGTCTCGGCGGCGCACAGGCAGGGGCAGAAGGGCGAGCACAAGGCGTTGCCCCAACAGGCGCCCAAAGTGAAGCGGTTTCGTCCGCGCTCGCCAAGAAACCCACCAAAACGCCCACGCGCAAACCGCGAAAAACCAAAACGCCGACGCCGACGCCCACCGTGACGGCGACGGCAGAACCGACAGAAACGCCGACCGAAACCGAAACGGCGGTTGAAACCGCAAGCCCCACCAGTACTGCAACATCCGCCGCAACGTTCACACTCACACCCGCAGAAAGCGCGACCCCCGAACCTTCCGCCACCCCCACGCGCAAACGCAACAAGACGCGCACGCCTACACCCACTGCCGAACCCACGCTGCCGCCTGTCATCGGCAAATGCGGCGGCGTTTCGCGCACGCGCAGCCGTGCGCAGATTTCTGCCGCGAGCGGCGGGGAATTGGTCTCGCCAGACTGCAAGATTCACGTGCGTTTTCCGCCGAACGCCTTGCCCAAGGATACGACCGTACAATTCGACGCGGGCGGCGCAAATCGGGGGCGCCAAGAGGTCGTCGGCAATTTCCGCTTGCGCGTGGTGAATTTGCAAGCCAAGCGCAAATTGCGGGGGCACGCGACCTTTGACGCGCCCGTGACGATTCAGGCGGAATATGACCCCGATGCCTTGGGCGCGCTCGACGAAAGCATCCTCGACCTCGCGTACTGGAACGAAGAGGCGGACGCGTGGATTCCGTTGTACGGCAGTGTGGATTTGGAAAATCACATCGTCACTGCCGAGACCACTCACTTTTCGCAATTCGCGCTCCTGTCCGCCGACGATTTGAAACCCTACATTCCCGGCATTCAAGAGTTTCAGACCGACCTCTTTACGGGCGCGGCGACGGTGAATTATCCGTTGACTGTTCCGCCAGGGCGCGCGGGGTTGACGCCGAAACTCAACTTGGCGTATTCGAGCGCCGTGGCAAACTCGTTCGATTCGCAGTCGCAAGCGAGCATCGTCGGCGTCGGTTGGTCGCTGGATACGGGTTACATTGCGCGGAATGTGCATCATTACTCATCGGGCAGCGTCACGTATTTCTTACATTCCTACTCGTTGGTGTTGAACGGCGTGTCGTATGAATTGGTCCCCGGCAGTGATGGGCATTATCATACTGCCAACGAAAGTTACATGCGGATTGATAACAATACCGGCGACAACAATCCGAACAGTTGGACGGTCTATGGCAAAGACGGCACCAAGTATTACTTTGGCGGCGGCGCGGCTTTTCGCACGCGTTGGTATCGCCGCGACCCCGACCCGAATCATCCGACCATTCAATCTGTCGAAAATTATTTGTGGGTGTTGAACAGCGTCACCGACCGGCACGGCAATCAAATCAAATACAATTACACCAAAGATACGATTTTGGCGAGCGGCACAGACCCGGGGCGCTGCACATCGGGCGATTACGACACCGCGATTTATCCCGACACGATTCAATACAATTTCGACGCCAACAACAATCCGCTCAGCCAAATCAAATTTTTCTATGTCGCGCGCACGGACAAGGTCAATTATTTTACGACGACGCAGTGCGGACGCGCGCCATATCTCCAAAAGAAACTCGACCACATCGAAATGCAAACGGTCACGGCGAGCGGCGGCGCGCTGCAAACCGTCCGCCAATATAATTTCACCACCAGCAACGGCGTCGTCTTTTCCAGGATTCCCTACTCCACCACGGTTTCCAGCACCGATGCCAGCGGCGCGCTCGGCTTGACGCGCGTCTGGATGCAATCGCCGTGGAACAGCGCGATGCAATTGGACCTGGGCAACTTTACGTATCAGAACAGCCGTTTGAAGGATGCGACGAACGCGTTGGGCGGCTCGGTGCAGTATGGTTATGCCGAGAGCAATATTTCGTCCGACAGTTATCATCAAGTCTACAGCGTGGATTTCAACAACGCGGGCGGCTATGCAAATTGGGGCGGTTCGGACAACGGCAGTCCGGTCACCGAGCAAGTCAACGCCACCAAAAGCATCGCAAGTTCGTGCGTGAACGGCGGCAATGTCTTGAACTTGAGCGCGACGACGCAGGGCGCGGACGCGTGGATTGGCAAGACGATTTATCCCTTTGCGCCGACGGGGCATTATCAAGTCACGGTGCAGTTGGAGGGATTCGATTCGGGCAACGCGAGCGGGAGCGTCTCGATTGGCTATGACCGCTGGGATTTGGCGAATGAAATCAGTTTGCCTTTTACGGCGAGTTTCAGCGGCTGCGGCTCGCAAGCCAGCGCACAATTAGATTTTCGTCTCCCCGACACTGCCAGTATGATGCAAGTGCGGATTCATACCACGAGCCGCATTCGCATTCGCAAAGTGTCGGTGCGGAAACTCGACATGTATTTGCGGTACGTCAATTCCAAACGCGTGCGCGACAACAACGGCGGCGACGCGTTGTACGAATATGTTTCCACCAACGGCGCGGTGAACGACGCGGCGCATTCCGACATTATCGCCTATCGCACCTCCATCGGCGATTGCCCCGGCGCATGCGGCGATTTGCGCCATCAGCCGTTCACAGAGTTTCGCGGCTTTGCGAACGTCACCGTCAAGGAACCGGGCGAGACGGACAGCGCCAGCAAATGGACGCTCTATACCTTTGCGCAAGATGATGTCTATCGCGGGCAAATGCTCACGATGAGCGAACAGGATGCGAGCGGACATAAATACCGCGTGACGACCAATACCCTCGCCAGCGTCAGCACAGTCGCGCGCAACAACAGCGCCGGCGACCGCAGCGATTTTGTGTATGTCAGCGAGACCAAGGTGCAGACCTACGACGGCGACAATACGGCGAATCCGAAGCAAGTGCGGACGGTGTTTGCGTACGACAATTACGGCAATCTCAAGCAAAAGGACGAATACAACAACGGCAACAATTTGTATCGCACGACCAAGTGGACGTACAGCAAAAAAGTGGACGACGCGAATTTCCCCGGCGTCTATGTGGTGAATTTGCTTAACACGACCAAGGTGTTTGACGCGAGCGGCGCGCAGATGAGTTTGACCGACAATACATGGGACGCCAATTGGAAAGGCGAATTGGTGTCCGTCGCGGTCAGCGATGGGACAAGCACTTATCCCAAAGCATCCTACGGTTACGACCAGTATGGCAACCGCACGAGCGTTCAGGACGCCAACGGCACGACGACGACGACGACCTACGACGCGCTCTACAACACATTCCCGTATCAAGTGACCCAGCCCCTCCTCGGCGCGACGACGACGACGTATGATTATCGCTTTGGTCTGCCGCAAGAAATCACCGACCCGAACAATGCGAAAACGCGCATCGAGTATGACGATTTGGGGCGCAAACTGAAACTCTATAACCCGATAGATTTTGGCAGCGGCAATCCAACGCAAAAAATCACCTACAACTTGAGCGCCGCGCATCCGAACCTTAAAATCGAAACGCGCACCGATGCGGGCGGCGCGAATGCGCCCAACTATTCTCCAAGTTGGACGTTTGTGGACGGACTCGGACGCGTAATTCAGACGCAAAAGCGCGCGGCGACCACGAATGTCATCATCGTCACCGACCGCAGTTATTATTTGCGCGGGATGCTGCATCAAGAAACCAACCCGCGTTTCGTCACCGTCGGCAATGCGTGGGGCGGGGGTTATCAGACGCCGGACTGGACGTATGATACCGAATATTTCTACGACCCGCTGGCGCGCCAGACCAAGGTCAAGTTCCCCGACAACACCAAAATCACCACCGTGTATGACCACTGGTTCACCCGCGTCACCAATCAGAACAACGTTCTCACCGAAAGCCGCACCGACGCGTTCGGACGCACCGACCAAGTCATCGAATGGCTGAGCGGCGCGAGTTACTTGACCAAATACACGTATGACGAACTCGACCGCCTCGTCCAAGTCACCGACAGCGCGAACAACGTGACGACGCTGACCTACGATTGGCTCGGACGCAAGACCGCGATGCAAGACCCTGACATGGGCGGATGGCGTTATCGCTATGACGTGGACGACAATCTCATCGAGCAGACCGACGCCCAAGGTCAGCGCACCTGTTTTTATTATGACGCGCTGAATCGCTTGAAAGGAAAAAATTACCAGACGAATGCGACGAGTTGTCCAACTCCTGACCCGAACAATTATGTTGTCACGTATGCGTATGACCAAGGCACCAACGCGCTCGGACAAACGCAAAAAGGTTTTCGCACGAGCATGAGCGATGCGAGCGGCAGCACGAGTTGGCAATATGACCTGCTGGGGCGCGTCTTGAAAGAAAACAAAACGATTACGGGCGCACCCGCGAATTCGTATGTGACCGAATACACCTACAACACGTTGGGTCAAGTCTTGACGCTGAAATATCCCGACGGCGAAGTCGTCAGCACGAGTTACAACGCGCAGAACCTGCCGCAAAGTTTGAGCGGGACGCAGTCGTATATCACCAGCGCGAGTTACAACGCCTCCGACCAAATCACGAATCTCACGTTCCAGAGCGGCACGACGACCACTTATGGCTACGACCCGAACAATTTGCGCCTGACCTCGCTCGTCACGAGCGGCGGCATCCAGAATCTCGCCTATCAATACGACCTGGTCGGCAACGTTACCACGATTACGGACACGGTGCGGAGCGAAGTGGCGACCTTCACCTACGACGACCTGAATCGCCTGCGCAGCGCCAGCATCCCGAACGTCTATTCGCACTCGTGGACCTACAATCCCATCGGCAACATCCTCACGCGCAACGATAACAACGGGAATGTGGCGTATAGTTACAACTATGTGAATCCCAACAATCCCAACGACAAGAAACCGCACGCGGTGACGCAGGTAGGCACGGCATTCTATTGCTATGACTTGAACGGCAATCTGACGCGGCGCAATGCCACAAGTTCCGCGTGCGCGAATGGTGATGTGTTAGCCTATGACGCGGAAAATCGGCTGACCAGCATCACCGTCGGCGCAAATACGACCACCTACGTTTACGACGGCAATGGAAATCGCGTCAAGCGCGTGGCGAATGGGGTCACGAGTTACTACATCGGCAATCACTACGAAGTCACAAACGGTAACGCACTCAAGTTCTACTACTTTGGCAAACAGCGCGTGGCGATGCGAACTACCGCAGGAGTAACATACATTCACGGCGACCATCTTGGCTCGACCAGCGCGACGAGCGGCGCGAGTGTGAGCGCACAGACATATTAC
>Ga0070741_10004504_pt1 | contig 32460 bp, 28 predicted proteins | sample Coa_R1_4_FD_66440 | JGI IMG/M metagenome (GOLD analysis project Ga0070741, IMG submission 66440) | Surface soil microbial communities from Centralia Pennsylvania, which are recovering from an underground coalmine fire - Coalmine... | ecosystem: Environmental > Terrestrial > Soil > Unclassified ... | reverse complement strand
GACCGGCTGCTCGAACTACAACTTCAGCTTCTACTTGCACATCGACACGGCCGAGACCAGCACCACCACCGCCTACGACACGCTCAAGGTCCAGGTACTCAACAGCTCCGGCACCGTGCTGGCGACCCTGGCCACCTACTCCAACCTCAACCACAACACCGGCTACACGCAGCACAGCTTCAGCCTCGCCCCGTACGCCGGACAGAAGGTCACGCTGAAATTCACCGGCGCCGAGGACTTCGAGTATCAGACCTCGTTCGTCGTCGACGACACCGCGGTGAATGTGAGCTGACCTGCGCGACCGGCCGCTAGAGCACTCGGGCCGGGCACCGCTGCGGCCGGTCGGGCATCACTGCCCGACCGGCCGCGTCGCGTCGACGGTAACGGCTGCGGGGGCTCGCGCCCCTCTTCTCATATGTTCCCCAACCGGTGGTCGGCAGCCGATAGCGGGCGCTACTTCGCGCCCGCTTCCACGCTCCTGCCCGCCGAAGCCCCGGCGATTTCGAGCGATGTTCGTCCGGCAGGCCGCAAACCGGTGAGTGTTCGGTATGGTGTGTGGCCGGATTCGGGCGGCCCTGCACGGCGCCGCGTGTACTGCAAGTGGTCGGACGGTGACGTGAGCGGTGTCGGTGGTTTGTCGGCCGCCGATTTGGACGCCGCGCTGGACCAGGCGCGGCGCGGTGACGAGCGCGCCTTTGCCGAGCTGTGGGTCTCGCTCAACCCGCTGATCCTGCGCTACCTGCGGGTGCTGGTCGGCCAGGCCGCCGAGGACGTGGCTTCCGAGACGTGGCTGCACGCGGCCCGCGACGTGCGTGACTTCCGCGGCGATGCGGCCGGGTTCCGGGTCTGGCTGTTCCGGGTGGCGCGGCACCGGGGTCTGGACGAGTTGCGGCGCGCAGGGCGCCGTCCTGAGGATCCGGCCGGGCTGCCCGGCATCGGCACGGACTCGGCCCGCGAACACGCCGCGCCGGACGACACCGCCGCCGCAGCGCTTGAGCGGCTCTCCACGGAGCAAGCGCTGCGCTTGATCTCCCGGCTGCCGAAGAACCAGGGCGAAGCCGTCATGCTGCGGGTGATCATCGGACTGGACGCGAAACAGACGGCGCAGGTGTTGGGCAAGCGCTCCGGTGCGGTGCGGATCGCGGCGATGCGGGGGCTGCGCGGCCTGTCCGGCTTCCTGAGTGAAGCCGCGGCGTTGACCGAGGCTGACGGGCGATCCGTCGACCCGGGCGCCGCCGCACGGCCCACCGGATGGGTCGACGAGGTGACCCCATGATCGACAACGGCGGATACCACGACGGGCCGACCGAGGCCGCGCAGTCGGGGCGCGGCGCGGCGCGGCGCATCGGCTGGTCCGAGGCGAACCGGCTGATTGACGGAAGGCGGGGCGGACCGGGCGCGGCCGACCTGGACACGCTGCTCGCGGTCGCCTCGGCGCCCGCGTCGGAGGCGACTCTGGATCCGGCGCAGCTGGAACCGGTGCTCATGGCCTTTCGGCGGGCCGGCATCGGGGCCGGCCCGGCGCCGCAGCCCCAGCCGCGACGCGCGGTCAGGCAACGATCACCCCGGGTGGCTCTGGTCAAGTGCGCGGCGGTGTTGATGGTGGTCGGCGGCAGCGGCGTGGCCGCTGCGACCGCCGGGGTGCTTCCTGCCTCGGTACAGCGGATCGCGCACGACTATCTCGGCGGCGTCGGCATCCCCGCGCCGGCCGCGTCCGCAACCGCCGGCTCGGCTCCGTCCGGAACGCCGAGCCCTTCCGGCTCGCCGTCTCCGAGCGCGGGCAGCGGCCAGCAGGCGGCCGACACGGCGCAACTGATGCCGCTGTGCCAGACGGTCGCCGCGAACCCGCAGGACTGGCGCTCCGTACTCGACCCGGCGGATCAGGCGGCGCTGGTGGCCGCGGCGGGTGCACCCGGTCACGTGGAGCAGTACTGCGCCACGCTGCTCGCGACGGCCGGCAGCAGCGCGAGCAGTGGAAACCAGGGCGTCACGCCCTCGCCCGCGCAGCCCACGGAACCGTCGTCGAAGGCGACTCCCGCGGCGAGCGCGACGCACGGCAACTCCCACGCGAGCCACTCGCCATCGCCGAACCCGCACAGCACCGGGCACTGATTTCTCGGATCGGGCACTGCGTTCTCGGATCGGGCACTGATTTCGGGCATCGCGCCGACCATGCACAGTCCAGGCGTTTTGCAAGCGGAGTAACACATCACGCGGCCGCGGCGCCTATCCGCGTCGAGACGACAGCGCGTGCCTCTCCCCCCAGCCACGCGCGCAGCGTCTCCTGAGGGCCTGCGGCGTCGTGACCCCCCAGTTCCTGGGCGCCGCAGGCCCCGTCAATAGCGGACAGTCTGAGGATCGGTGGCCGGTGGGCGCGACACGGCATAGACACGCGGCGGGCGCCGCTGCACGGCCCGCCGAGCCGCCCTTCCCCAAGCCCCGGCGCACCGAGACCACGCTCGCCCAGGCACCGGTCTCCGAGCCCCGGCTCGCCGCGACCGGGCCTGTCAAGACCCAGCCCGCCGCGACCAGCCCCGCCGAGCCGCCGGTCTTCGTCGACTCCACGGGACGCCGCCGCCTGGTCATCCGCCGCGTCGCGTTCGGATTGCTGGTCGGCGCCTGCGCGTACGGCGTGCTGGTGGTCGTCAGCATCCTCGGCGGCCCGGTGCCGCCGAACGCGCTCCTGCCGCTGCCCGGCGGCCAGCACGGCCCGGTCTCCGCGGGCAAGGTGACCGCAACCCCGCGAACGGCCGCAACCTCCTCCGCCACCGCGCCACGCGCGGGCACCGGCGCGGCCCCCGGTGCCGGCACCACGACCGCAGCCGCCCGCGCCGCCGCCTCCCCGACCGCCGCGCCTGCCGCCTCGCTCTCGCCCTCGCCGACGGCCAGCCGGCACCAACCGCCCGGCCTGGTCGGCAAATCCGCCTCTCCCGGCGCGTCCGGACACGGCCACTGATGGCCGGTAAACACTGATGGCCGGCAGACGCCGCGCGGCGCGTGCCGTGCCGCCCCGCGCCCACTGGTTCCTGTTCGCGGTGTCCCTCGTCCTGATGGCCGGAATCCTGGTCACCTACGGCCTGGTGCACCACGAGGTCGGCGCGGAGGGATCTGGCGGCCCGCACGCGGCCGACGGCGCCGGACAGGTACCGTCGGCGATCGCGAACGGCGGCCCCGTCATCGACACGCGCGGCGGGGCTCAGCGCTCGTATTCGATCCCGGCCGGGCACGTCGCGCTGTCCTTCGACGACGGGCCGGATCCGGAGTGGACCCCGAAGATCCTGGCCGTGCTGCGGCGCTACCAGGTGCCCGGGACCTTCTTCGTCGTCGGCGGGCGCGTGGCGCAGAACCCGGGCCTGGTGCGCGCCGAGGTGGCCGCAGGCGACGAAGTCGGCATCCACACGTTCACGCACACGGATCTGGCCTCGGCGAGCGAATGGCGCCGCTCCTTCGAGTTCTCGCAGACGCAGTCGGTGGTCGCGGGCGCCGCCGGGGTCTCCACGCCGCTGCTGCGCCCGCCCTACTCCTCCGAGCCGGACGCGCTGGACGACTCCGACTGGGCCTCGATCAAGGACGCGGGCGCGCACGGCTACCTGGTCGTGCTGGCGAACCGGGACAGCGAGGACTGGCAGCGCCCGGGCGTCGCGCGGATCGTCGCCAACGTGCTGCCCGCGAGCGGAACTCCCGGGCTGCTGGTGATGATGCACGACTCAGGCGGCGACCGCTCGCAGACCGTCGCCGCGCTCAACGTCCTGATTCCCATGCTGCAGGGACGCGGATACACCTTCACCACCGTCACCGGGGCGATCGGCGCGCCCACCGCCGTGGTGCCGGCCGCGGCGGCTCAGCAGTGGCGCGGCCGGCTGCTGATCTGGGCGGTGCGCGGATCCGACGTGGTGGTCGGCGCGCTGGGCTGGACCATCCTGGCCGCCGGCGGACTCAGTGTGCTGCGACTGCTTCTGCTGCTGGCCACGGCGCACCGGCACGCGCGCCGCCGACGCAAGCCCTGGGGCCCGCCGGTACACGAACCGGTGTCCGTGATCGTCCCGGCCTACAACGAAGAAGCCGGAATCGAGGCGACACTGCTCTCCCTGTTCAACTGCAAGTACCCGATGGAGATCATCGTCGTCGACGACGGCTCGACCGACGGCACCGCGGCCGTGGTCGAACGCTTCCGCGGCATGGGCGTGCGGTTGATCCGGCAGCCCAACGCCGGAAAACCGGCCGCACTCAACACCGGGATCGCGCACGCTCGCGGCCGCATCCTGGTGCTGCTCGACGGCGACACCGTGTTCCAGCCGGACGCGATACACCATCTCGTGCAGCCGTTCAGCGATCCGGACATCGGAGCGGTAAGCGGCAACGCGAAGGTGGGCAACCGGACCGGGCTGCTCGGCCGCTGGCAGCACATCGAGTACGTGGTCGGATTCAACCTGGACCGCCGGTTCTACGACCTGGCCGGGTGCATGCCGACGGTGCCCGGCGCGATCGGGGCGTTCCGCCGCGAGGCGCTGCTCGACGTCGGCGGGGTCAGCGACCAGACCCTGGCCGAGGACACCGATCTGACCATGGCGCTGCTGCGCGCGGGCTGGCGGGTGGTCTACGAGGAGAAGGCGATCGCGTGGACCGAGGCCCCGGCCAGCCTCGGCCAGCTGTGGCGGCAGCGCTACCGCTGGTCCTACGGCACGATGCAGGCGATGTGGAAGCACCGGCGCAGCATGGTGCAGTCCGGCGGCTCGGGGCGGCTCGGCCGCCGCGGGATCCCCTATCTGCTGCTCTTTCAGATCCTGCTGCCGCTACTGGCCCCGCTGGTCGACGTCTTCGCCTGCTATGGGCTTATCTTCGGGGACGTGGCACGCATGACGGCGGTGTGGCTGGGGTTCCTGGCGATGCAGCTCGTGGCGTCGTGGTACGCGTTCGCGCTCGATCGTGAGCGGCGCGGCGCGCTGTGGACGTTGCCGTTGCAGCAGTTCGTCTACCGGCAGCTGATGTATCTGGTGCTGATCCAGTCGGTCGTCACGGCCCTGCTCGGGACGCGCCTGCGCTGGCAGCGGATGGAGCGCCGCGGCCTGGCGACCGCACTCGACGGCGAACGCGGGCGGGCCTGAACGGCTAACCGGTAAAACATTGTGCCGGGCTCCCGCTCCTTATGGGCCGCCCGCTTCGCTGAAGGTGCCCGAGCCCCGGCCGCGCAGCCGGATCCTCGCCGTGGCGACCCACCCGCCGCGGCGAGGATCCGACCCCTGGGCGGCGGGCCGAGGTTCGTGGTCCGTGGCACGAACGCGCTCAGCCCAGCCGCCCACCCGCGCCGACAAAGGGATTCGGCGCGGGCACGGGCTCGCGTGGTGCGCTGCCTTCTCAACCACAGACGACTGCGCAGCCGGTTGTATCCAAGAGGCGAATTGCGGCGCCCCGCCGTTACGCTCGCCTCGCCCGAACGGATCTCGCGGTACTCAGGCGGGTCGATCACGTGCGCGGATCAGGGATTTCACAGCAGCACGGAGCACGTCCCCGACGGACTGCCATTGTTACGAATTGGCGAACAATCGCCACTTGTCTTGTTCATGTTCAAGCGCAGGGCTAGCGTCTGCGCCGCCCACAGCCCCAAACCGAGGCGTGTGGCAACCCACTTCGATCAAGCCGCTTCGGCGTGCCCACTCGGCCGCGTCGAACGGCGTCACGCACGGCCCCCGCTACCCACATAGGAGGCAGTACGTTGCGCATCACCCAGCGCAGGAAAGGCGCCACCCGCGCCGTTCTCTGCATAGCCGGATCGACCGCGCTCGCGGGCACCGGCTTCGCCTTCGCCGCCCAGGCCAACGCTCAGACCACGAACTCCGCCGTTTCGTGGACCCGAGCCTGTGCCCTCAGCACCACGCCCGGCCAGATGGCGTGCAACGCCCTGCACGTCACAAGCACCATCGAGCACGTACACGCCAAGGGCGTTACGCCGAACGCCACCCCGTCCGGCTACGGACCCAGCGACCTGTACAGCGCCTACAACCTGCCCTCGGGCGGGGGCGCCGGCCAGACCGTCGCGATCGTCGACGCGTACGACGACCCCAACGCCGAATCCGACATGGGCGTCTACCGCTCCCAGTACGGCCTGCCGGCCTGCACCACCGCCAACGGCTGCTTCAAGAAGGTCAGCGAGACCGGCGGCACCAGCTACCCGCGCAAGAGCACCAGCTGGTCCGGGGAGATCTCGCTGGACCTCGACATGGTCTCCGCGATCGCCCCGAACGCGCACATCATCCTGGTCGAGGCCAAGTCCGCGAGCATGACGGACCTGGGCACCAGCGTGAACACCGCGATCAGCCTCGGCGCGAAGTTCGTCTCCAACAGCTACGGCGGCTCGGAGTCCTCCTCCGACTCGACCTACGACTCGAGCTACTTCAACCACCCGGGCGTCGCGATCACCGTCAGCTCCGGCGACGGCGGCTACGGCGTCGAGTACCCGGCGGCCTCGAAGTACGTCACCGCGGTCGGCGGCACCTCGCTGAGCAAGGCCTCGAACACCCGCGGCTGGACCGAGTCGGTGTGGTCGACCAGCAGCACCGAGGGCGCCGGTTCCGGCTGCTCCAAGTACGACGCGAAGCCGACCTGGCAGACGGACTCCGGGTGCGCCGACCGCACCGTGGCCGACGTCTCCGCGGTGGCGGACCCGGCCACCGGCGTCGCGGTGTACCAGACCTACGGCGGCACCGGCTGGACCGTGTACGGCGGCACCAGCGTGGCCTCCCCGCTGATCGCGGCCGTGTACGCGGACGCGGGCACGCCCGGCAGCAGCACCTACCCGGCCGGTGACATCTACAGCCACACCGGCTCGCTCTACGACGTGACCTCCGGCTCGACCGCGTCCTGCTCGCCCGCCTACCTGTGCACCGCAGAGGTCGGATACGACGGACCGACCGGCTGGGGCACGCCGAACGGACTGACCGCCTTCGCGGGCTGACAGTCCTTCCCTCCGATCGCACGCGGCCGGTTGCGGGACCAGGGACCCGCGACCGGCTGCGGTGCGTTCAGCGGCCGTTGCCGATCCGTTATCGAGCGGCCGCTTGACGGACCCGTGTGGTCTAGTCCACTTTGGGTTTCGGTGCCGCCGCGCAGCCGAAGGGCTCGCGGCACCGCTGTACAGCTGGCGAAACGGCGTTCGGCGCACGCCCATCCCGGCCCTGGCACGCCCAGGGAGAGGGAGTGGGTCACGTGACTGCACGCTTTCCTCCCTCGGATGACGCCCTGCCGGGCCCACACCCGGTCGTGCGGCACGGTCCTGACACGCAGCCCACCACGTGTCGGCTCCGCACCGGACGACGACCACACCGAGGGAAGACGACATGAAAGCTCTGCCCCCGCGCGGCAAGCCGCGCTGGATCGCGGCCGGATCCGCGGCCCTCCTGGCGACCACCGGCCTGGTGCTGACCACGGTGATCGCCGCCTCGCCGGCCAGCGCCGCCGTCGTGCAGGTCGCGCCGTACGTCGACATGTCCAACAACCAGGAGCCGATGCTCAACGCCGCGGCGACTCAGGCCGGGCTGCACAACTACACGGCCGCCTTCGTCATCGGCTCGGGCTGCACCCCGATCTGGGGCGACACCCTGCCGGTCACCAATGACCCGGCCATGGACCAGGAGATCGCCACCGCGCGCTCGGCCGGCGCGACGCCGATCGTGTCCTTCGGGGGCGCGGGCGGCAGCGAGCTGGCGCTCACCTGCACCACGGCCTCGAGCCTGCAGGCCGCCTACCAGTCCGTGATCAACCACCTCGGGGTCAACCACATCGACTTCGACATCGAGGGCGCGACGCTGGACTACACCTCGAACAACAACGTGCGCTTCCAAGCCATCAAGGGGCTGGAGTCCGCGAACCCGGGCCTGGTGGTCTCTGCAACCCTGCCGGTGCTGCCCAGCGGCCTGGCCGCCGACGGCGTCGCGTTCCTCAACCTGGCCAAGCAGGACGGCGCCCGCATCGACGTGATCAACGTGATGGCGATGGACTACGGGTCCTCCTTCACCGGCGACATGGGCCAGGAGGCGATCCAGGCCGCGCAGAGCACGCTGAGCCAGGCCCGCGCGGACTGGCCCGGCGACACCTACGCCAACATCGGGGTCACCCCGATGATCGGCCAGAACGACAACTCGGCCGAGGTGTTCTCGGAGGCGAACGCGCAGACCCTGGTCAGCTGGGCCAGCAGCAACGGCCTCGGCCGGCTGGCGTTCTGGTCGGTGGACCGCGACCAGCCCTGCGGCGGCTCGGCCAACGGGCTGCCTTCGTGCTCCGAGATCAGCCAGAGCAAGCTGGACTTCACCAAGATCTTCCTCGGCGGGGGCGGCAACGGTGGCGGTGGCGGTCCGTCGCCGAGCGCGAGCCCGTCACACTCGCCCTCCCCGTCGCCTTCGCCCACTGGTGGCAGCGGCGGCGGCAGCTGCTACCCGGCGTGGAACGCGAACACCTCTTACGTGCCGAACGACAACGTCTCGTACAACGGCGTCAACTACACGGCGATCTACTGGTCGACCGGCGTGACTCCGGGTTCTGCGATCGCGTGGAACATCTGGAAGTCGGACGGCGCCTGCTGACGGTCGATTGAGACCCCTGGGTGGGCCGCGATCATCACCGCGGCCCACCCGGCCCATTTCACCCGTCGCCCGCGACCAACCCGTCCCACGACCAACGCGGAATGCCGAGACCGGCCGGCACGTCGTCCGGACTCCGGTAACGCTCCATCGTGTTCGTGGTCGCCCACGCGAAGTAGTCGTGCAGCACCTGCCGCAGCCGCGCACCGCCGATCCCGGCGTCATCCAGCGCTTGATCGAAACAAGCGATCGCGCGCAGATCCATCTCCCGATGATCGCCAGGGCCGCTGTGTATCCGCACGACCAGCGTCTCGTTCCCGTACTCGGTCGAGTACGCGGCCGGGCCGCCGAGCGCTTCGCTCCAGTACGCGGCCAGCCGCGCCGTGTGCGCCGGATGGAAGCCGTGGCTGAACGCGTGGCTGACGATCTCGTCCGCCAGGACCCGCGCGTGCCACGCGTCGGCCAGTCGCAGCAGGCCCTCCATGCCACCCGCGGCTTCGTACACCGTCTCCATGCGCCCAGCATCGCACCGCGACTCAGGCCGCGCCTCCGGGGCGAGCCGATCCGGCTTCCCGATCGGGCAGTAAATAGCCGGACACGCTGCGGCGCACAGTGCCGTGCGCTAGTTTCCCTGGCGAGAGCCGGGCGCATCCGGCCGGGAACCGAGGGGGAGCAGGCTCATGCCGACGCTGCGCAATGTCATTTCCACGCTCGACCAGAACGGCCGCGAGGCGATGGGCCCCGGCGTGCTGCTGTTCCACTATCCGGACCCGAACATCCTCAACGGCTCCCTGATCACCGTGGAGTCGAACCACTACTGCGTACTCAAGTCGCGCGGCGCGATCCTGAGCGTGTACGGCACCGGTCAGCACCAGCTGGAGACGCCGGACAAGCCGCTGTTCGGCTCGATCCAGAAGGCCTTCTACGGCGGCCAGTCGCCGTGGCAGTACGAGGCCATCTACGTCAACCGGGCCAAGAGCGTGGTGCGCGCCCGCGGCACGGCGCTGTCCCGGGAGATGGCCGAGCTCAACTACGAGGTCGACTACTACATCCACGTGGAGACCGAGGAGGACGCGGTCAAGCTCGTGCAGCACATGCCGCACGACGGGCACGTGCTGACCGCGGACGCGATCAACGCCTACGCCGGCCCGGTGGTCGAGCAGGCGGTCAACCAGATCGTCCAGCTCACCCCGCTGGAGCAGGTCAACGAGAAGATCACCGACATCGGCGAGCTGGTGCGCACCCACCTGCAGGAGTTCCTCGCCATCTACGGCATCACCCTCAACGACGTCAAGGTGCTGATCTCGCCGCGGGACGAGCGGATGCGCGAGCTGCTGGCGCTGCGCGCCTTCGGCATGACCGAGCAGGAGGCGCTGCGCGCGTACCTGGCGCTCAAGCTGGCCGACCGCGGCCTGCCGACCGCGGTCAACGCGCTGGTCGGCCAGCCGATGCAGATCGCGCTGCTGCCCGCCGGGGTGCTCGGCGACCTGACCCAGGTCGGCTTCGTCAACGGCGCATCCGGACAGCGGTAGCCGACCGCCGAGCCCCGACCGACACGAAATTCAAGCAGCTGGGACAGCGATGACACACGGGGCATTCGAACCCTTAGTCGGAGTCGACCAGTACACCGAGGCGGGCCGGCTGCGCGCGGACGATCTCGCGGTGCGCTCGCGCGCGGCCGAACTTCTCTCCCGCGCGGCGCAGACGCTGTCCGCGGCGGCAGCGGAATACCGGCGCACGCAGGTACCGGCGCCGACGCGCGAGCAGCCGTTCCCGCCCCCGGAGTTGCTTGAGCCGGCGGCGGCCGCACGACGCTGCGCCGATCGCTACACCGCAGCCGCCGATCGGGTGCGCAACGCGCCGTTCCCTCCGGACCCGAAGAAGACCTGGAAGAAGTTGCGTACAGTCGGCGCGGCCCGGCTGCTCGAACTGGATCGGAGTCTGGTCAGCCACGCGCAGTACGCCGCCGCCGTGGTCGGCGACGTCTCCCCGGAGCAGCTCAGCGAGTTGTCGGCCCGAGACGCCCTCGACGCACTCAGCGCAGTCACCGCGACGCTCGACGAGCGCACCGGCTATCTCAGCGCTCTGTAATGCGATGTGTTGGTGGTTGTCCAGCTGTCTCGCTCAGCTGGACAACCCCGCAACCGCAATCGATCAGAGCACCCGCTGTCCCTTCCCCAGCGCGACGATCCCGTTCGCGGAGACGTGATACAGCTCCTTGTCACGCCCCGGGTTGACGCCGACCGTGGCGCCCGGCGGCACGACGATGTTCTTGTCCAGCACCGCGCGGCGCACGACCGCGCCACGCCCGATGCGCACGTTGTCGTGCAGGATCGAGCCCTGCACCACCGCGCCCTCCTCGATGATGACGCCGGGCGAGAGCACCGACTGGGTGACCTGCCCGCTGATGATGCAGCCGGGCGCGACCATCGACTCGCCCGCGATGCCGCCGGCCACGAACTTCGCGGGCGGCAGCTGCAGGGTGTGGGTGTAGATCGGCCACTCCCGGTTGTAGAGGTTGAAGACCGGGTGGATCGAGATCAGGTCAGTGTGCGCTTCGTAGTACGCGTCGAGGGTTCCCACATCCCGCCAGTAGCCGTGGTCGCGTTCGGTTTCACCGGGGACGTGGTTCTGGTCGAAGTCGTAGACCTGGACCTGGCCGGCCTCGGTGAGCATCGGCAGGATGCTGCCGCCCATGTCGTGCACCGAGCGGTCGTCGTCCGCGTCCCGGTCGAGCGCGTCGAGCAGCACCTTTGTCGTGAACACGTAGTTGCCCATCGAGGCGTACACGCGCTCCGGGTCGTCCGGCAGCCCCGGCGGATCGGCGGGCTTCTCGAGGAAGCGCTCGACCCGCACGCCGTCCGAGGCCGGGGTGATGATGCCGAACGAGGGCGCCTCGACGCGCGGGATGCGGATGCCCGCGACGGTCGCGCCCGCGCCGCCCTCGATGTGCTGTTGCAGCATCTGGCGCGCGTCCATGCGGTACACGTGGTCGGCGCCGAACACCACGATGTAGTCAGGGTGCTCGTCGTGCACGAGGTTGAGCGACTGGTAGATCGCGTCGGCGCTGCCGAGGAACCAGCGCGGGCCGAGCCGCTGCTGCGCGGGCACCGGCGTGACGTAGTTGCCCAGCAGGTTCGACATCCGCCAGGTGGTGGTGATGTGCCGGTTCAGCGAGTGCGACTTGTACTGCGTCAGCACACAGATGCGCATGATGTCCGCGTTCACGAGGTTGGACAGCACGAAGTCCACCAGCCGGTAGGTGCCGCCGAAGGGCACGGCCGGCTTGGCCCGGTCGGCGGTCAGCGGCATCAGCCGCTTGCCCTCGCCGCCCGCGAGCACGATTCCCAGCACCGAAGGTCCGCCGCGCATCCGCCGCCCCTTTTGCTCCGTTGCCGCTAGTGCAGCAGGTCCGCCTTACTGTTCACTTCCCCAGGATTTCCTCGTACACCGCCACGGTGCGGCGGGCAATGGCATCCCAGCCGAACTCGCGCACCGCGCGCTCGCGCCCGGCCTCGCCCATTCGTGTGGCGGCGTTCCGGTCCGCGATCACGCCGTTGAGCGCCTCGGCGAGCGCCGCTTCGAAGGCGGCCGGGTCCTTCTCGTCGTACGGGACCAGCAGCCCGGTGACCCAGTCCTGCACCACCTCGGGGATGCCGCCGACCGCCGACGCGACCACGGGCGCTCCGCAGGCCATGGCCTCGAGGTTGACGATGCCCAGCGGCTCGTACACCGACGGGCAGGCGAAGACCGCCGCGTGGCTGAGCAGCTGGATCACCTCGGGACGAGGCAGCATCTCGGGGATCCACAGCACCGCGTCGCGGGACTGCCGCAGCTCCTCGACCAGCTCGCGGAACTCCTGGTCGATCGCGGGCGTGTCCGGGGCGCCGGCGCACAGCACGAGCTGCGTTGCCGGATCGAGGGCGCGCGCGGCCCGCAGCAGGTGCGGCACGCCTTTCTGGCGCGTGATCCGCCCGACGAACAGCACGTACGGCCGCTCGGGGTTCACACCGTGCTTCGCGAGCGCGGCCTTGTCGGGATCGGGCCGGTAGAGCGCGGTGTCGATGCCGTTGTGCACGACGTGCACGCGCTGCGGCTCCAGCCCGGGATAGCAGCTCAGGATGTCCGCGCGCATTCCGTTCGAAACGGCGATCACCGCGTCCGCAGCCTCGATGGCGGTGCGCTCGGCCCAGCTGGAGAGCGTGTAGCCGCCGCCGAGTTGCTCGGCCTTCCACGGGCGCAGCGGCTCCAGCGAGTGCGCGGTCATCACGTGCGGGATGCCGTAGAGGAGCTTGGCGATGTGGCCGGCCATATTGGCGTACCAGGTGTGCGAATGCACCACGTCGCGATCCGCGACGGCCGCCGCCATGGCGAGGTCGACCGACAGGCTGCGCAGCGCCTCGTTGGCCCCGGCCAGCGCCTCGGCCGCGGCGTGCCGCTGGACGCCCGGCTGCGGCTCTGTCGCCTTCTGACTCGCCCAGCAGTGCACGGACACGTCCGCCAGCGCCCGCAGCTCCCTGGCCAGGAACTCCACGTGAACGCCCGCGCCGCCGTACACGTCGGGCGGAAACTCCCTGGTCAGCAGGCCGACTTTCACGAGCGCCTCCTGGCACGTCACCGAGTACGGACGTTCATGTGCTGAACATAGCCCAGTATCAGGGCGTAGGCGAGCACGAGATCGCGAGGCCCGCGCGGGACGCCGGGCCCTGATGGGCGGGCCGCAAACCGACCGCGACGGCGCGGCGCCGGACCGTCACCCCATCGTCAGCAGGTTGTCGACGAGTTCGCGCGGCAAGCCGTGCGTTTCGTGCAGGCTGCGGTAGTCCTCCTCATTCAGACCGCCGCGGCGCAGCCTGCGGGAGACCTCCTGGCGGCCGCGTTCGAGCAGCCCCGAGAAGCGTCGCTCCTCGTCGCGCAGCACGTCGTACACGCGCCCGATGTCACCCGGTTGCCCGAAGCGTCTGAGCGTGTCTTCAACGAGAACCGGCGGTAGGTCCATCACGGTGCGGGAGGGATCGTCGCGCCACAGGGTTGTCAGCGTCCGGCGCACGAGCCGGCGCAGTACATAACCGCGGCCGGTGTTCGAGGGCGACACTCCGTCTCCGATCACGACGACGCTCGACCGCAAGTGGTCGATGACGAGCCGCGATGATCGTTCGTCCAGCGTCCAGAGCCGCGGAATCGTCGTGTTCCAGGGTTCGAACACGTCGCATTCGAACACCGACTCCTTGCCCTGCAGAATCGTGAGCAGCCGCTCCAGCCCGAGACCGGTGTCGATGCTGGTCTGTGGAAGCGGCTCAAGGCTTCCGTCCTCGTGGCGCCGGTAGCGCATCGAGACGTGGTTCCAGACCTCCACCCACCGCGGATCGACGGTCGGCGTGCCGCTCGGCGGTCCGTCGCCGGTCCACACGAAGATCTCGGTATCCGTGCCACAGGGTCCGACCGGGCCGTTGGACCACCAGTTGTCCTCGACGGTCGGCTCGACCGGCACGCCCAGCTCACTCCAGGTCCGCCAGTAGTCGGTGTCCGGGCCGACCTGCTCGTCGCCGCCGAAGACGGTGACGTGCAGCCGACCCGGGTCGATGCCGTAGCCGTCGCGCAGCAGTTCGTAGCCCCAGCGGATGCTCTGGACACCGTCGTAGTCGCCGAGCGACCACGAGCCGAGCATCTGAAACACGGTCAGATGCGTGCGGTCGCCCACCTCGTCGAGGTCTGTGGTGCGCAGGCAGCGCTGTACACCGACTAGGCGTAGGCCCAGCGGATGAGGGCGTCCGAGCAGGTAAGGCGTGAGCGGGTGCATGCCCGAGGTCGTGAAAAGCACCAGATCGCCGGGCTCGGGCACGAGGGTGCTCTCGCCCACGAGGCCGTGACCGCGTTCACGGAAGAAGTCGATGAAGGTGTTGACAGTCTGGCCGGAATCCATGGGAGTGGCCCCTTCGGTTCTTGGCAACCGAAACGGAGCGACGGTGCGCGCAGCGGCTTCGAGGTCAGGGATCTAGAAAGCAGAAAACACACCGGCGAGCCGATTCCGGTCGCCGGGGAGTAAGGGAGGCTGAGGTCAGGTCAGCCGACGGCAACCGACGAGCTGGTAGCTCGCGCGGCTGCGGCCGAACGGTTGAGCGTGAGGACCTCCATATCACGACCATAAACCGCGCGCGGGCCCCCGGGCACCTGCATTTCCGCTCGGCTCAGGACGGCAGCGCGATCCGAAGGCTGACGGCGCCGCGCAGGTCGAGCCAAGCCGCGTCGGGACCGCGCACCAGCCGCAGGACCACCTGCTCGCAGTCCGGGCAGCGCGCGATGAGGCCGGGCTCCGGTCCGTAGACCCGGAGGCGGGCCACCGGTCCGGTGCTGCCGCAGCCGGAGCAGCGACCCACCGCAGCGGTCACGTCGACCGCGAAGATCTCCGAGAGCGGCCCGGCCAGGGCGTTGCCGTCCTGGTACGTGTCGTCGTCGGAGCGCGCGCTCTGATCGGACGCCGCCTCGTCAAACGCCGCCTCGTCAAACGCCGCGTTATCGAACTCCGCCTTATCGAACTCCGCCTTATCGAACTCCGCCTTATCGAACTCCGCCATTGTCAGCCTCCGCTCGGACCGAAGCGTTCGGTACGAATCGATGCGGGATCGTGCCCGAGTTCCACGAGCAGGTCGGCGGCGTGCTCCACGAACCCGGTGGGACCGCACACGTAGACGGCGGGGGCGAAATCCGCAGGCCAGCCTGCCGCCGCCGCGTCTTCCGCGGTCAACCGTCCCGGCGGCCGCCGCCAGCCGTCCGGCGCCTTGCGTGTGTAGAGGAACGTCGTATCCAGCCCCGGATCGCTGCGCCGCAGCTCGTCCAGGTACATCCGGTCTTCAGGCGCGCGCACGGAATACAGCAGCCGGAAGGGCACGCGGCTGCCGACGCTGCGCCGGGTGCGGATCATCGCCATCAGCGGGACCACCCCGGAACCGCCGGCCACCAACAGCACCGGTTCGGTCTGCTCGGGCCGCCACACGAACCAGCCACCGACCGGGCCGCGCAGCTCGATCTGGTCGCCGACCGCCAGGTCCTCGGCCAGATACGGCGAGACCTCTCCGTCCGCCACCTGCTGGACCGTCAGCTCGACCCGGTCGCCTCCGGTCTCGGGCGCCGAAGCGATTGAGTAGCTGCGCTGGGTGCTGTATCCGTCCTCGGCGGTCAAGCGCACGTCAACGTGCTGACCGGGCAGGTGGCCCGGCCAGCCGGGGACGGACAGCACGAGGGTGCGCGCCGCGGGAGTCTCCTCCCGGCGCTCGACCAGCGTCGCGGCCTGCCATCGCAGGCGCTGCCCTAGTCGCCCTGGTACCGCTGCTCGCGCCATGGGTCTCCGTACTCGTGATAGCCGACGCTTTCCCAGAACCCGAGCTCATCCTCAAGCAACAGTTGGATTCCGCGCACCCACTTGGCTGACTTCCACAGGTAGAGGTGCGGTACCAGCAGCCTGGCCGGGCCGCCGTGCTCGGGCGCCAGGTCCTCGCCGTCATAGCCGTAGGCGATCCAGGCCTTGCCGTCGAGCAGGTCCTCCAGCGGGAGGTTGGTCGTGTAACCGCCGTAGGAGTGCACGAGGGCGAAGTCGGCGGCCGATTCGACGTCCTCGAGCAGCAGGTCCAGCGAGACGCCCTGCCATTCGGTGTCGAACTTCGACCACTTGGTGACGCAGTGCAGGTCCACGGTCGGCCGCTCGGACGGGAGCGCGGTCAGCTGGGCCCAGTTCCAGGCGTGCCTGACCCCGGCCTCGGTGGTGATCGCGAACTCCCAGCGGTCCTGGCTGATCCGCGGGGTCGGCCCGGCGGAGAGCACCGGGAAGTCATGCGTCTCGTACTGCCCGGGCGGCAGCCTTCCGTCGTCGGAACGCTTCCGTCCGTGGAACCCGCGGGAGACGATCGCCATCCTGCTCAGCCCTCCATGCTCATGCCTCTCCGGAAGCCGCCCAGAGGTTGATGCCTGATTCAACCGCGTGCTTGTCGATGCGGTCCAGTTCCTCGTCGCTGAAGTCCAGCCGGTCCAGCGCGCCGAGGTTGTCGTCGAGCTGCGCCACGCTGCTCGCGCCGAGCAGCACCGAGGTCACCCGCGGGTCGCGCAGCGCCCAGGCCAGCGCCAGCTGCGCCAGCGACTGCCCGCGCTCGGCGGCGATCTCGTTGAGGGCGCGCACGTGCTGCAGGTTGCCCTCGCTCAGCAGCTCGGCGGACAGCGACGAGCCACGGGCGGCGCGCGAGCCCTCCGGGATGCCGCCGAGATACTTGTTCGTCAGCATGCCCTGCGCGAGCGGCGAGAACGCGATGCAGCCGACGCCCAGATCGCCGAGCGTGTCCAGCAGCCCGCGCTCGATCCACCGGTTGAGCATCGAGTACGAGGGCTGATGGATCAGCAGCGGGGTGCCCAGCGAGCGCAGGATGTCCGCGGCCTGCCGGGTGCGCTCGGGGCTGTAGGAGGAGATGCCCGCGTAGAGCGCCTTTCCGGAGCGCACCGCCGCGTCGAGCGCGCCCATGGTCTCTTCCAGCGGCGTGTCCGGGTCGAACCGGTGGCTGTAGAAGATGTCGACGTAGTCCAGGCCCATCCGGGTCAGCGACTGGTCCAGGCTCGCCAGCAGGTACTTGCGCGAGCCGCCGCCCTGCCCGTACGGCCCCGGCCACATGTCGTACCCGGCCTTGGTCGAGATGATCAGCTCGTCCCGGTACGGCCGGAAGTCCTGCGCGTACAGCGTGCCGAAGTTGGCCTCGGCACTGCCGTACGGCGGGCCGTAGTTGTTCGCCAGGTCGAAGTGGGTGATCCCGCGGTCGAAGGCGCGGCGCAGGATCGCGCGCTGCGTCTCGAGCGGCTGGGTGTCGCCGAAGTTGTGCCACAGCCCGAGCGAGAGGGCGGGCACGTCCAGGCCGGACCGGCCGCACCGCCGGAATACCGCGGCGTCGTAACGCTCACCAGCGGCGAGGTAACCCATCACAATCCTCCCAGCGGCCACCCGGGGGGCGGCACTTCCCTGCGGCGGCGCGAACGCTTCGGCGACCTGCCCTCCCACCCTCTCCCGGCGTTGCGGGGCTGTCCAATAGAAGCTGCGGATGCAAGCGATCACGAGCTCGGCTCAATCAGCAGCTCGTGGATACTGGCGTCTCGAACAGGAGGTTTGAGCGTGCGGTTCGTGGCGATCGGGGACAGCTTCACCGAGGGGGTCGGCGACCTGCGGCCGGACGGCAGCCTGCGCGGCTGGGCGGATCTGGTCGCGTCGGGGTTGAGCGCGGCGCTGGCCGAACGCGGCGAGTCGGTGGAATACGCCAACCTGGCCATCCGCGGGCGGCTGCTGCGGCCGATCGTCACCGACCAGCTCGACGCGGCGCTGGCGCTGAAGCCCGCCGCCGACCTGCTGACCCTCAATGGCGGCGGCAACGACATGCTGCGGCCCGGAGTGCGGCTCGACGATCTGCTGGCGCTGACCGAGCAGGCGATCCGGCGCTGCGTCGAGGCCGGTGTGCGCCCGGTCCTGCTCAGCGGCGCGGACCCGACCGCGCAGCTGCCGCTGGGCCGCATGGTCCACCGGCGCGCGGCGTACCTGACCGCCGGACTGGCCGAAGTGTGCGCTCGGCATGGAGTCACCCTGGTCAACTGCTTCGCCGACCAGGAGATCCGCAACCCTCATTACTGGACGGTCGACCGGCTGCACCTGAACAGCCACGGGCACGAGCGCGTTGCCGGACTGGTCCTGCACGCGCTCGGCTTCTCGTCGGTGCCCGCTGCGTCCGACGCGGCGCCTGCGTTGCGGAGGGCGGGGCGGCTGGCGACCAACGCGCGTTACTACCGCGAGCACGTCCTGCCGTGGATCAACCGGCGGCTGCGCGGCCGGTCCTCCGGAGACGACCGCGAGCCGAAGCACCCGACCTGGCACTTGGTCACTCCTGTGCCGTCTCAGCCTCCGTCGATGCGATAGTCATCACAGCGTCGTCAGCCTCGGGATCCTTTGGCTCGGACTCCTGTAGCTCGGATTCTTGAACCTCAGGGTCCTGTAGCTCTGCCTCCGGAATCTCGGGGTCCTGAACCTCGGGCTCCGGAACCTCGGCGTCCTGAACCTCAGGCTCATGAACCTCGGAGTCGGCCTCATCCACCCGCCGCCGCCTCCACATCGCGGGCGCGACTGTCGCGAGGAGGACCCCTCCGGCCACCGCCAGCAGCACGATGATCAGGTTGCGTGTGTAGTCGAGCGGAGTGACGGTCGGGTTGGCGTTATGGCCCTTGCGCAGCACATCAGGCAGGCCAACGATCAGGACCGATCCACCGATCAGCAGGATCGCGGCCAACGCCTGCCGCACGCGCGGACCGGCGAGCCGGACGGTCACCGCACCGAGTACGAACACCGTCGGCGCGATGATCGCGTCATGCGCGACCACGCCGCCGATCAGCCAGCGACCTACCGGGGCGTTCGCCGCGAACGGATGGCCGCGTAGCAGGGCCCTGAGCCCGATGCTCGCCACCCACACTCCGAACGCTCCCAGCGCGACGCGCGCCGCGAGCAGTGGGCTGATCGAGAGTGCACCGACCGCATGTCCTCGTTGTCTGATACGCATCTCAGAGCACCTCGATCCGCTGCACCCACTTGGTTTGCAGCACGCCGGGCCGTCCGGGCGCGATGATCCGCGCCGGGTATCCGTGATCGACGCTGAGCGGCTGTCGGCCGAGTCGCAGTGCCAGCAGGGTGAGCGGGTCGCGGGCGTATTCGCGCGGCATCGTGGTCGTCGCGTAGAAGCCGGCCTTCTCGAAGGAGACGATCCTGATGTCGGCTCCGGCGGGTGCCCCGGCGCGATCGAGCAGGTCGCGCAGCCGCACTCCGCTCCAGGTGCCGTTGACCGACCAGCCTTCCACGCACGCGATCGGCAGCACGGCCTCGTACTGCGGCAGCCGGGCGAGCTGAGCCAGCGTCAGCTGGAACGGACGCGGGCCGTCGACCTCCAACTGCCAGCCGGGATCGAGGGCACTGGTCTGCACTCCAGCCTGGGCCGCCGTCCGGTTGATCGGCACGCCCTGCGGCCCGACCGACGGGTCGCGCGGCGCGAGCAGGTCGATGCCGCGCAGCCAGGTCACTGACTGCCCGACGGTCGTCAGCGTCACGACCCCTACCGCCGCACCCGTCGTGATCAGCAACGAGCGGCGGCTGACGGTACCGGGACGCGGGGCGAGGACGTGAGGCTTCGTCGGCTCCGGCGCTGACGATTCAGCGACCGGCTCGGCGGCGGCCGCCGCCAGAGCCGCTTCGGCTGTCAGCTCGGCTGCCGGCTCGACCGGCGGCTCGGCGACAGGCCGCCGATAACCCCGAGCGATGGCCGGAGCCTTGACGGCGATATGCACGATCAACGCCCCGACCGTGATCCACGCGACCTGGTAGTGCGTCGGCACGAAAGCGAACGCCCACGGGTACCACTGGATGACGTTCAACAGACCGGTGACCAGCTGGAAGATCGCACCGGCGACCAGCACCAGGATCGACAGCCGCTCCAAGCCGTGCCGGATCGACGACAGCGGTGGCCAGCCGAACAGCCGCGGGTACACCGTCCACAGCTTCGCCAGCAGCAGCGGGATCGCGGCCAGACCGGAGGCGATGTGCAGGCCCTGTGTGAACCGGTAGATCCACACCGGCCGATCGGGGATCCAGGTCGGCGGGTGCCGCAGTTGCAGCTCGTGGCTGATCAGCCCGGTGAGGAAAGCGGTCGTGAACGCGATGCCGAGCGCGGTACCGATCAGTGCCGCCGTGCGCTCGTCATGCAGGGAGCTGCGAAAAGCGCCCTCTCGCAGCGGCCCGCGCCGCAGCCACCCCGGCGGCGTCGGGAACGTAAGTCTGGCCATGCCTCCATCGAAGCCCGCGCGCACCCGGTTTCACCAGGACCAACGCCCTTACCGACCGCTTACGACGCCATTACCGAACCATGACGTTGCAGGCCGGTCGGAATAGTCCGGAGACAGTCCCGCGCCGGATCACTTCGGAAGGGCGGCCGCCCGCTCGAGGAGCAGGGCGCGTTCGGCGCCGTTCTGAGCGAGCGGCGCGGCGCGTTCGAGCTCGTCACGGGCCTCGTCATACCGGCCAAGCCGCGTGAGCAGGTCGGCGCGCACGGCGGGCAGCAGGTGATAGTCCTTGAGCGCGTGGTCGGCGGCCAGTTCGTCGACGAGCGCGAGTCCGGCAGCCGGTCCGCGTGCCATGGCGACGGCGACCGCGCGGTTGAGCGCGACGACCGGAGTAGGTTGCAGCTTGATCAGAGCGTCGTAAAGCCCTGCGATGGTGGCCCAGTCCGTTTCCGCGGCGCTGAGCGCACGAGCGTGCGAGGCGGCGATCGCGGCCTGCAGCGCGTACGGTCCGGGGGCCTGGCGCCGCGCCTTCGCCACGGCGTCGGCCTTGGCGAGCGCCGAGAACCCGCGCCGGATCAGCAGTTGATTCCACCGGCCGCGGTCCTGGTCGGCCAGCAGCACCACGCCGCCCTTCGCTCCGGTTCGGGCCGCGACGCGCGAGGCCTGGATCTCCAGCAGCGCGGTCAGGCCGTGTACTTCCGGCTCGGCCGGCATGAGGCCGGACAGGACCCGGGCCAACCGCAGCGCTTCCTCGCACAATGCCGGGCGCATCCAGTCGTCTCCGGCCGTAGCGGAATAGCCCTCGTTGAAGATGAGGTAGACGACCTCGAGCACCGAAGCCAGCCGCTCGGCCAGCTGCGCGCCGGCGGGGACCTCGAACGGCACCTGCTTCTGCGCGAGCAGGCGTTTGGCGCGGACGATGCGCTGCGCGATCGTCGGCTCGGGAACGAGGTACGCCCGGCCGATGTCCGCCGTGCTCAGGCCGCCGAGCAGGCGCAGCGTCAGTGCGACGCGCGCCTGCGGGGCGAGCACCGGATGGCAGGCGGTGAACACGAGGCGGAGCAGGTCGTCCTCGATCGCGTCTGGCTCCGGCTCGTCGGCGTCGAGGTCCGCGCCGATCAGTTCGAGCTTGCGCGCGTACGTCTGGTCGCGGCGGATCAGGTCGACGGCTCGGCGCTTGCCGATGGTCATCAGCCAGGCGCCGGGATTGCGCGGCACGCCCTCGCCGGGCCACTGCTCAAGTGCCGCGACCAGCGCGTCCTGGGCCAGATCCTCGGCCAGCGCGAGGTCGCCGACGATGCGGGCCAGCCCCGCGATCAGCCGCGGCGCCTCGATGCGCCACACGGCTTCGACCGCACGCCTGGCCCGCTCGTCGGTTTGGTTCACGCCCCCATCTCACCGCCGCGGCGACGCCCGCGCAAAACTCCGGGCGGCCGCATGCGCGGACGGGCCAGCGCCGAGGCTACGCCGCCTCCTGCACCTCGCGGATCTCCAGCGCGATCTCCCACTGGTCGCCGTGAATGGCCAGGAACCGCTTCCCCCACTCGATCGCCTCCTCCTTCGACCGGCACTGCGTCAGCGCGTAGCCGCCGACGAACTCCTTGGCCTCGGTGAACGGCCCGTCGATCACGGTCAGCTTCCCGCCGGAAAGCTGCACCCGGGTCGACTCCTCAAGCGGCGCCAGGCCCGCGGTGTCCAGCAGCACGCCGGCCTTGGTCATCTCCTCGATCAGCTTGCCCATCTCGGTCATCAGCTCTTCGCTGGGGCCGCCCTCGGGCACGCCGGCAGGGTCGATCTTGATCAGGGACATGTAACGCATGGTGGTTCCTTCCGTTTCCGGTTCGCTCACGAGTCGGGTTCGGGGCGCCTCGCGCCCTTTCCATCTAGGCGTCGATCGGGACGGGCCGCACTTCGACATCGGCTTCAAGATTTTTTCGGCCGCCCCCGCGCCCGTCCGATCCCGTATGCTGGACACGTGGCTTCGGTAGTCGTGACGTACCGATTTACCGGCCCCTGGTCCCGTCCGGGAACCGCAGGGGTCGCGCTTCGCCACGTCTCGGCCGCTTCAGGCCGCTAGCGACTTCCACCGGGTTAGGCCCGACGGACCAGGGGTTTCCCCGACCGTCCCCCCAACCCGACAGGAAGTCCCTTCGTGAACCCCTTGCTTTCGCAGTCCCCGCTCTCCGGCGACCAGCTCGCGCGCGACCTGACGATCCGTGACCTGTCCGACCCGGCTGAGGGTCCGCACGCCATTCAGCTTGTGCTTGACCGTGCGGTACGCGCCCTCGCCGATGCGTGGGGCTGCGAGGTTCGCTGGTGTCGCGGTGACCGCATCGTGCCGATCACCGACAACTACGACGCCCTTGGCTACGACCCGAGCGACGTAACGCGCGATGCCCGGTATACGCGCTACGTCGACGAACATCGAATGCTGCGTAGCCACTCAAGCGCCCTCGTCCCGGCGGCGTTGCGCGCGTTAACCGCCAGCCCCGCCGACGACGTACTTCTCGTCTGCCCTGGCATCGTCTACCGACGCGATTCGATCGACCGGCTGCACACGGGCACACCGCACCAGGTGGACCTCTGGCGCATTAGCCGTCAGACGCCGCGCCTCGGCGACGCCGATCTGCGCGAGATGATCGAGCTGATCCTCCAGGCGCTTCTCCCCGGAGCCGAGCATCGCCTCGAATCGCGCGTGCACCCTTACACGCTCAACGGCCAGCAGGCGGATGTGCTCGTCGACGGCGAGTGGATCGAGGTTGGCGAGGGAGGTCTCGCGCATCCCGACGTCCTCGCCCGCGCCGGACTCGACGGCTCGTACTCCGGTCTCGCCCTCGGCCCCGGACTCGACAGGCTGTTGATGCTGGTGAAGGGCGTGCCGGACATCCGGCTGCTGCGCGCGACCGATCCGCGGATCGCCGGACAGATGCTCGACCTTGAGCCGTACCGTGCCGTCTCCGCGATGCCGCCGATCCGCCGCGACCTTTCCGTCGCCGTGGACGGAGGCGACACCGCCGAGGATCTGGGCGACCGGATCCGCGACGCCCTCGGCCCGGACGCCGCGAAGGTCGAGTCGGTGCAGATCCTCTCGCGCACGCCGCTGGCCGCGCTGCCCGCGGCCGCCCGCGACCGATTGGGTGCGCGCGAGGACCAGGACAACGTGCTGGTCCGCGTCGTGCTGCGGGATCTGGAGCGCACGCTGACCGACCACGACGCGAACGTGCTGCGCGACCGGGTATACGCGGCCGTACATCGCGGCACGGTTCATCAGTGGGCCGCGAAGCCGCAAGCCGCCGGCTCGCCGACGCGGCGCGGCTGGTAATCCGGAACCGTCACCCCCGGGACCGTTAATCCAACCTGCCGGCTATCGGCCGCTGACCAGGAAAGATAACGATCCCATCACTCACTCCGTTCTCATGCTCGCCTCATCCCCTGGTCAAGGGGAGGCCGGAGAGTCGTCGCGACCATCACTTCGACCCACCGAGCCCCAAGGACGCTTGATGTTCTTCACCTACCTGACCAGGGAGCTGCGCAGACGAGGGCGGCAGGCGTTCGTGATCGCGCTCGGCCTGGCCCTGGGCATCGGCCTGACGATCACGGTGACTGCCGCCTCGGCCGGCGTCAACGCGGCGCAGAAGACCGTGCTGCACTCGCTCTACGGCGTCGGCACCGACATGACCGTGACCAGCGCCGCCGCCGCGAACAACGGCCAGCGCTCGTTCAGCTTCCGCGGCCCCGACGCCGGCTCGACGACCGGCACCAAGTCGTCGACCACGACCTCGGACAACCTCACCCTCTCCCCCGGCACCACCGCGATCACCTCGGCCACGCTCGCCAAGATCAAGAACGTGTCCGGGGTGTCCACGGCGGTCGGCTCGCTGGCGCTCAACGACTTCAACATCAGCACCACGGTTACCCAGCAGGTCACCCAGCAGCCGGGCACTAACTCCGGCGGGAACGCCGAACGCGGGGGCAGCGGCTCGAACGGCGGACCGGCGTTCGGCGGACCGGCCGCAGGCGGCGGCAACTTCAACTCCACCTCGGTCACCGGCGTGGACACCTCGAACCTGACGGTGGGTCCGACCTCCACGCTCACGCTCGCCTCCGGCCGGATGCTCACCGCCGCGGACGCCAAGTCGTACGTCGCGGTGCTCACCCAGTCGTACGCCTCGTCCAAGAGCCTCAAGCTCGGCGGCACGATCACCCTCGGCGGCAAGAGCTTCAAGATCGTCGGCCTGGTCTCCGGCTCGACGTCGAGCAACGCGTACATCCCGCTCGGCATCGCGCAGACCCTCGCCAGCCAGACCGGAGCGGTGACCACGATCTACGTGAAGGCCGGGAACTCGACGCAGATCGACGCGGTCGCCGCCGCGATCAAGAAGGTGGACTCCACCGCGACCGTGACCACCTCGGCCGACCTGGCCAAGTCGGTCACCGGCTCGATCTCCTCGGCCGCCTCCCTCGCGAACAACCTGGGCCGGTGGCTCTCGATCGCGGTGCTGATCGCTGCGTTCGCGGTGGCCGCGCTGTTCACCATGTCTGCGGTAGGCCGGCGGGTGCGCGAGTTCGGCACGCTCAAGGCGCTGGGCTGGACCTCGCGCCGGGTGGTGCGCCAGGTGATGGGCGAGGCGATCGTCACCGGCCTGATCGGCGGCGCGCTCGGCATCGGCCTCGGCTTCGCGGCGGCATTCGCGATCGACAAGGTGGCGCCGAGCCTCACCGCGTCCACCGGCGGCATCACCAGCCCGACCGGCAACGGCCTGCCGAACGGCGGACCGGGCGGCGCGGGCGGTGGCGGCGGCTTCCGTCAAGCCGCGTCGCAGTCCGTGACCGTGCACCTGTCCGCGCCGGTGGCGTTCAACGTGCTGCTGCTCGCGGTGGCCCTGGCCGTGCTCGGCGGCCTGATCGCCGGCGGCTTCGGCGGCTGGCGCGCCTCCTCGCTGCGGCCGGCCGACGCCCTGCGCAAGGTCGCCTGACCCCACCCGCGAAAGAGGCCCCGATGTATGAAATCAGCGACCTGACCAAGCAGTACAAGCGCGGCAAGGAGACCATCAACGCCCTCAACGGCGTAAATGTCCTGATCCCGGACGGCGACATGCTCGCCATCCAAGGACCCACCGGCCACGGCAAGTCCACCCTGCTCCAACTGCTCGGCGGACTGGACCGCCCCACGTCCGGCAGCCTGCTCTTCGACGGCCGCGACATGGCCAAGCTCAACGAGATGCAGCTGACGAAGCTGCGCTCGCAGAACTTCGGCTACATCTTCCAGTCCTTCAACCTCATCCCGACCCTCACCGCCCAAGAGAACGTCGAGACAGCGCTGGTCCCGCTGAAGATCTCAGCGGCCGAACGCAAGGAGCGCGCGGCCCGCGCCCTGGCCGAGGTGGGCCTGGGCGATCGGGTCGGCCACCTGCAAGGCGAGCTGTCCGGCGGCCAGCAGCAACGCGTCGCCATCGCCCGCGCGCTGGTCAAGGAACCCAAGGTGATCATGGCCGACGAGCCCACCGGGAACCTGGACGAGGACACCCGCGACGAGATCTTCGGGTTGCTGGAGAAGCTCTGGCGGGAGCGCAACCTGACCGTGATCATGGTCACCCACGACTCGGCAATCGCGAACCGAGTCCCCCGGTTGGCCCAGATCAAGAACGGCAAGCTGACCATCAAGCGCGAGGCGCCGTCCGCCGTCACCTCCTGATCGGCGGCCACCGTCACCTTCCGACCATAGCGGCCGGGACGGGTCCCCACGACCCGTCCCGGCCGCCGCACATCCACCCTCACCCACCCCGTCGCCCTCCCCGCCCCCAACTCCCTCCCCCACCTTCCGCCCTCCCCCCCACCGCCAGGTATTTGTCCACGTCACATCCTTCTCTCACAGCTTTCTCATGAGAGATTGCGAGGGTGGGTCCAACGACGCGGGCGCCGCGCCAAATTCGCAAGTCCATGGAAAGCGCCTACCTACCCACCCGAACGAACCCCTGGAGCAGACATGTCCACGAACGAGCCGAACAGCCGGATCCTGGTCGTGGACGACGAACCCGCGGTGCGCGAGGCGCTGCGTGCGGGCCTGGAATTCGAGGGTTACGAGGTCACCATGGCCGCCGACGGGCTCGGCGCACTCGAGGCGATCGCCAAACAGGTTCCAGACGCAATCGTGCTGGACGTGATGATGCCGCGGATGGACGGGCTAACCGTCCTGCGCCGGCTCCGCTCGTTCAACGCCGCTCTGCCCGTGCTCCTGCTGACCGCTCGTGACACTGTCGGCGACCGGGTTACCGGACTGGACGTCGGTGCGGACGACTATCTCGCCAAGCCCTTCGACCTCGACGAGCTGTACGCACGGCTGCGTGCGTTACTTCGCCGCGGCGCGTTGCTGGCCGAGGCGTCGCAGCCGGCAATCGCTGACGAGGAGGTGCTCACGTACGCGGACCTGCGTATGGACGTGCTGACGCGTGAGGTCACGCGCGGCGAGCGCAGCATCGAGCTGACGCGCACCGAATTCAACCTGCTGGAGATGTTCCTGCGGCATCCCCGCCAGGTGCTGGCCCGCGATCAGCTGCTCTCGACGATCTGGGGCTTCGACTTCGGTCCGACGTCCAACTCTCTCGACGTGTACGTCATGTACCTGCGCCGCAAGACCGAGTCCGGCGGCGAATCGCGGCTGCTGCACACCGTCCGCGGTGTGGGTTACGTGCTGCGCGCTGACAGCAGCACCACTGCCGCCGTCAACAGTTCCGGAGCTCCGGGCGGCACCCCGTGACCCACCGGCACGCGCGCGGCTTCTTCCGGGGCCTCTCGCTGCGCGGCCGCTTCGCCCTGCTCTCCGCCGTCGCGGTTTCGGTGGCCATCATCGTCGCCGCCCTGGCCTCCTACTTCCTCGTCTCCGACCAGCTGAACAACCAGCTCAACCAGACCCTCACCCGGCTGCGTGAACCGAACGCCCACAACTTGACCGGCACCACGGCGGAGAAGCTGGCCCAGTTGTGCAGCGTCGGCTTCATGCGGTTCCCGGGCAGCGCGGATCAGGGCCCGGGTTCCGGCCCGGACTCCGGCCCGGGCCCGGGTTCCGGCGCCCCGTTCAACCAGGAGTTCGTCAGTGCGGACGGGCAGCACTGCGCCACCAACAGCCAGCTCCAGGTCGCCGTGTCAGACACGCAGAAGGCCGTGGCCGCCGGAATGGTGGAAGCCCTGCCGGGTCAGGGAGTCTCTTACGACACCTACTCGACCACCGGCGAGCATGTCAGGGTCTACACAATCTACGTCGGCGACAACATCGCGCTCTCGAGCATCGGCTCGCTGAGCGTCGTCGACTCCTCTCTCAGCAAACTCACCCTCTGGCTTGCGGCCGCCGCGGTCGGCGGAGTCGCGCTGGCGACCATCGCAGGACTCATCGTCGCGCGGTCCGCGGTCAAACCGGTGCGCAGGCTCACCCGCGCGGTCGAGCACGTGGCCAAGACCGAGGACCTGTCGATCAAACTGCCGGTCGAGGGAAGGGACGAGATCAACCGGCTCAGCGCGGCGTTCAACAAGATGACCAAGGCGCTGGCCACCTCGCGCGTCCGCCAGCACCAGCTGATCGCCGACGCAGGCCACGAACTGCGCACGCCGCTCACCTCGCTGCGCACCAACGTCGACCTCTTACTCCGCAGCGAACGCACCGGCCGAGAACTGCCGCCCGGACGCCGCGAGACGATGCTGGCGAGCGTCGACCAGCAGCTCCACGAACTCAGCGGCCTGGTGACCGACCTGCTCGAACTCTCCCGCGGCCAAGAGGGCAGCGCGCGGCGCACGATGCGCGTCGCGCTGCACGAAAGCGTCGGACGCGCGATCGAGCGGGCGAGACTGCGCGGCCCCGGCCTGTACTTCGACATCGAGGTCGAACCCTGGTACGTCCAAGGCGACCCGACGGCCCTGGACCGCGCGGTGGTCAACCTGCTGGACAACGCGGTCAAGTTCTCCCCGGCCGGCGGCACGGTGATGGTCCGGCTCAAGGGCGGCGAGTACGTCGTCGTCGATCAGGGCCCTGGCATCGACCCCTCCGACCTGCCCCACGTCTTCGAGCGGTTCTGGCGCTCCGACAGCGCCCGCTCCCTGCCCGGCTCCGGCCTCGGCCTCGCCATCGTCTCGCAGGTGGCCGAAGAGTCCGGCGGCAAGGTCAGCCTCCAGCCCGCACCCGGCGGCGGCACCGTGGCCCGGCTCTGGCTCCCCGGCGATCCGGGCGCAGCGTAGAACGCCCGACTGCGCCGCACCGCGAGACGTCGACCATCAGCCGGTGTGGCTGAAATCAAGAACCCAGCTCACGCGTGAGACCATGGCGCGACGAGCCAGCAACGCGCCCCGGTGATCTTTGGACGGACCCATGAGCACGCGCATCGCGTTCGTCGACGCTTTGAACGCGAAGGGACGCTGTGAGATCGCGTCGGCGCGGCTTGCCGAGAACGAGCCGGGTTATGACCCGCTCGTCCTGCTGCCTGAGGACGATTGGGAACCGCTCACTGCCGCGGATGTCGCGGCGCTGCGACCCGATGCAGACACGCCGGATAGTGCGGTGCACGAGGTGGTTCGGCTGCCGTTCGAGCCGGAAGAGCTGGCCCGGGTCCGGGAGCTCAGTGTCGAGTTCGATCTCGCTACCGGGAGTCAGTCCAGCCTGCTTGATCCCTTCGAGGGCCGGCACCCGAGTATCTTCCTCGGTCACACCGACAGCCTGGCGGGGCAACGTACTACGACAGTCGATCAGAGTGTGAATCGGCGTACCGGGATTCACCTCGACAACTGGGACAAGCTGCCGCTGCCGGAGCGTCACCACAGCCGACGGCGTCTCGCAGTCAACCTCGGGCCGGGCGATCGGTACGTGTTACTCGCGACCCTGGACGTGCGAGATCTGCACGCGGCGTACCCAATCGACGCACCATTCCCCCGTACCGGGCATGTTCGCGACTTCGTGCGCAAGGGCGGAAACCTGCGGTGCGTGCGCATCCGGTTCGGGCCGGGAGAGGGCTATGTCGCGCCTACAGAACTCGTGCCGCATGACGGCTCGACGCTCGGCATCGAGCAGCCGTCGCGCATCGCGTTCTGGCTGGGGAATTGGCCGAGAGATGTTTTTCCGGCCGCAGTGGCCTGACTCGTCCAACTCTGCAGCGCTGATTCCGCGCCGCATAGTCTGCGTTTCAGGTTCTTACCTCGGACGAAGCTTCGCGTCCTGCCGTCGGCTTCAGCGTTCCTTCCAGGCGCAGGTCCAGCGCGGTGTGCCGGCGGCCGGAGCCGGCGGTGCGGATGGCCTGGGCGAGGGCCCGTTCCGAGCCGATCAGGACCACCAGCTTCTTGGCGCGGGTGACCGCCGTGTAGAGCAGGTTGCGCTGGAGCATCGTCCACGCGCTGGTCGTTACGGGGATGACCACCGCGGGGTACTCAGAGCCCTGTGAACGGTGCACGGTGACCGCGTAGGCGTGCTGGAGTTCGTCGAGCTCTGCGAAGTCGTACGGGATCAGCTCGTCCTCGTCCGTGCGGACCGTGAGCTTCTGGTCGTCGTGCTCGATGGCGGTGACGATGCCGCCGGTGCCGTTGAAGACGCCGTTCGCGCCCTTGTCGTAGTTGTTGCGGATCTGGGTGACCTTGTCGCCGACGCGGAAGACCCGGCCGCCGAAGCGGCGTTCTGGTGCGCCGTCGCGGTGCGGGGTGAGAGCCTGCTGGAGCAGCACGTTGAGGTTGCCGGCGCCGGCGGGTCCGCGGTGCATGGGGGCTAGTACCTGCACGTCGCGGCGCGGGTCGAGGCCGAAGCGGCGCGGGACCCGGGTGACCGCGAGGTCGACGACCAGGTCCGCGGCCTTCTCGGAGTCGTCCTCGGCGAACAGGTGGAAGTCCGGGAACTCGCGCAGCAGCAGCGGCTTACCTGCGTTGATGCGGTGTGCGTTGACGACCACGCCGGACTGCTGCGCCTGCCGGAACACCTGGGTGAGCCGGACGCGCGGGATCGGCTCGGCGTCGAGCAGGTCCCGCAGCACCTCGCCGGCCCCCACACTCGGCAGCTGGTCGACGTCGCCGACCAGCAGCAGGTGGGTGCCGGGCGCGATCGCCTTGGCGAGTTTGTTGGCGAGCAGGACGTCGAGCATGGACGCTTCGTCGACGACGACGAGGTCTGCTTCGAGCGGGCGGTCCTTGTCGTAGGCCGCGTCGCCGCCGGGCTTGAGTTCGAGCAGCCGGTGCACGGTCGCGGCCTCGGCACCGGTCAGCTCGGCCAGCCGTTTGGCGGCGCGGCCGGTCGGTGCGGCGAGCACGACCTTGGCCCGCTTGGCACGGGCGAGTTCCACGATGGAGCGGACGGTGAACGACTTGCCGCAGCCGGGACCGCCGGTGAGGACGGCGAGTCTGCTGGTGAGCGCGAGGCGGACGGCCTGTTCTTGTTCGGGGGCGAGGTCGTTGCCGGTGCGGGTGCGCAGCCAGCTCAGGGCTTTGTCCCAGTCGACCTGCCGGAACTGCGCGAGCTTGTCCTCCTCGGCGTTCTTCAGGCGCAGCAGTTGTGCCGCGAGTGACACCTCGGCGCGGTGGAAGGGCACGAGGTAGATCGCCTCGGTGTCGGACCACTCCCCCGGCAGCGTCTCGCGCACGGCGCCCTCCGCCGCGATCAGCTCCTCGAGGCAGGATTCGCAGAGCGCTGCGTCCACGGTGAGGATTTTGACGGCGGCCTCGATCAGTTTCTCGCGCGGCAGGAAGCAGTTTCCGGCGTCGGAGCCCTGAGAGAGGGTGTATTGGAGACCTGCCTTCACCCGCTCCGGCGAGTCGTGCGGGATGCCGACGGCCTTCGCGATGGCGTCCGCGGTCTTGAACCCGATGCCCCATACGTCCGATGCCAGCTTGTAGGGCTCTGATTTGACAACGTCGATCGCCGTGTCGCCGTACTCCTTGTAGATGCGTACCGCGATGGACGTGGTCACGCCGACGGACTGGAGGAAGACCATCACTTCCTTGATGGCCTTCTGCTCGACCCACGCGTCCGCGATCAGCTTCGTGCGTTTCGGGCCGAGTGTCGGCACCTCCACCAGGCGCTGCGGGTCGGTCTCGATGATCGTGAGAGTGTCGGTACCGAAGTGTTCGACGATGCGTTCCGCGAGCTTCGGCCCGATGCCTTTGATGAGCCCGGAGCCGAGGTAGCGCTGGATGCCCTGGATCGTCGCGGGCAGGACCGTCGTGTAGTTCTCGACGTGAAACTGCCGGCCGTACTGCGCATGCGAGCCCCAGCGGCCGCGCATCCGCAGCGACTCGCCGGGCTGGGCACCGAGCAACGCGCCGACGACGGTCAGCAGGTCGGCGGAGCCGCGCCCGGTGTCCACGCGGGCGACCGTGTAACCGGTCTCCTCGTTGGCGTAGGTGATGCGCTCAAGTACGCCTTCGAGCACGGCGAGATGGAAGTTCGGGCTCTCGCCCTCAGCCTCCGCATCCTTAGTCGCCGCCATGACCGCAGCTTATCGGGCGGATACGACAGGCCGGCCCGGAACATGCGGGTTCCGGGCCGGGGCTGTGGACAGCGCGTCGAGCGCTGATCAGGTGGTGCCGGCGGAGGAGGAGCCTGCGGCGGTGCTGCTGCTCGTCGCGGAGGTCAGGTCGTACACGGTCACGCCGCCCACCGTCTGCGCGGTGAAGTTCGACCTGACCCAGTTCGCGATCTCGGCGGCGCTGGAGCTCGAGCCGCCGGTCGAGCCGGAGATGTAGTAGTGGATCTTTCCTTCCTTCACGTACTGCTCGAACTGGGCCAGCGTCGGCGTCGGGTCGGTGCCGTTGAACCCGCCGATGGCCATCACCGGATCGCCGCTGGCCAGCTGGTAGCTCGCGGCGTTGTTGGAGCCGACGGTCGCGGCGACCCAGGTGTACTTGCCGGAATTCGCCTGGAGCAGCTGGGTCAGTGCGGAGCTGACGGTCGAGCCGTTCAGCAGGCCGCCGATTCCGCCCAACCCGCCGCCGGCAGCGCCGCCGCCGGTAGCGCTACCGCCGGGACCACCCATGCCGCGGAAGCCGCCGAAGCCCTGGGAGGTGCCGCCCTGGGAGGTGCCGCCCT
>Ga0070741_10004501_pt1 | contig 32470 bp, 30 predicted proteins | sample Coa_R1_4_FD_66440 | JGI IMG/M metagenome (GOLD analysis project Ga0070741, IMG submission 66440) | Surface soil microbial communities from Centralia Pennsylvania, which are recovering from an underground coalmine fire - Coalmine... | ecosystem: Environmental > Terrestrial > Soil > Unclassified ... | reverse complement strand
GCCGATCGACGAGGCGGTCGCCGCCATCGCCCGGGGGGAGTTCGTCGTCGTGGTCGACGACGCCGACCGGGAGAACGAGGGCGACCTGATCATCGCCGCCGAGAAGATCACCCCCGAGGGGATCGCCTTCATGGTCCGCCACACCAGCGGGGTGATCTGCCTGCCGGTGGTCGGAGCCCGCCTCGACGAGCTCCGCATCCCGCTGATGGTGGCCGACAACACCGAGAGCCAGCGGACGGCCTTCACCGTCTCGGTCGACGCCAAGACCGGCACGACCACCGGCATCTCGGCCTCCGACCGGGCCGCCACCATCCGGGCCCTCATCGACCGCAACACCGGTCCCGACGACTTCAACCGGCCCGGCCACATCTTCCCGCTGCGCTACCGGGAGGGCGGCGTGCTGAAGCGGGCCGGCCACACCGAGGCCGGCGTCGACCTCGCCCGGCTGGCCGGGCTGTACCCGGCGGCGGTGCTGTGCGAGATCGTCAACGACGACCCGTCGGGGACCATGGCCCGCCTCCCCGAGCTGGAGCGCTTCGCCGCCGAGCACAACCTGGTGATGATCTCCATCGCCGACCTCGTCCGCTACCGCCGCCAGCGGGAGAAGCTCGTCCGGCGCGTCTCCGAGGCCCGCATCCCGAGCCCCTTCGGCGACTTCACCGCCTACGCCTACCAGTCGGTGATCGACGGCACCGAGCACATCGCCATGGTCCGGGGCGAGGTGGCCGGCGCCGACAACGTCCTGGTCCGGGTGCACTCGGAGTGCCTCACCGGCGACGTCTTCTCCTCGCTGCGCTGCGACTGCGGCACCCAGCTCCAGCTGGCCATGCAGAAGATCGCCGAGGAGGGCCGGGGGGCCATCGTCTACCTGCGGGGCCACGAGGGCCGGGGCATCGGCATCGCCCACAAGCTGCGGGCCTACCAGCTCCAGGAGCAGGGCCGCGACACCGTGGAGGCCAACCTCGAGCTGGGCTTCGCCGCCGACTCCCGGGAGTACGGCATCGGCGCCCAGATCCTCGTCGACCTCGGCATCACCACGATGCGGCTGATGACCAACAACCCGGCCAAGTACGGCGGTCTCGGCGGCTACAACCTCCAGATCGTCGAACGGGTGCCGCTGGAGTCGGTCCCCAACGTGGAGAACATCGCCTACCTCAAGGCCAAGGCGGCCAAGCTGGGCCACCACCTCGTGTTCGACACCGACGCCGAGGAACTGGCCGAGCTGGCCGCCTCCGGCCGGGAGAACGGGAGCAAGCACCTCGACCTCAAGGAGGCCGACGATGCCGACGTATGAGGGCCGCCTCGACGCCACCGGCCTGCGGATCGCCGTCCTGGCCGCCCGCTTCAACGAGACCATCACCAAGTCGCTCCTGGAGGGGGCGCTGTCGGCGCTGCGCCGCCACGGCCTCGACGACGGCTCGATCACCGTGGCCTGGGTCCCCGGCGCCTTCGAGCTGCCCATCGCCGCCAAGCGGCTGGCCGCCTCGGGCGAGTTCGACGCCGTCGTCTGCCTCGGGGCCGTGATCCGGGGGGCCACCACCCACTACGACTACGTCTGCAACCAGGCCTCGGCGGGGATCGCCCGGGTGGCGCTCGACACCGGCGTCCCCGTCATCTTCGGGGTGCTCACCACCGAGACCATCGAGCAGGCCATCGAGCGCTCCGGCACCAAGGCCGGCAACAAGGGCTTCGACTCGGCGGTGGCGGCCATCGAGATGGCCGACCTGCTCCGCCAGCTCCCGAAGGGTCAGTAGTGCTCCGCATCGCCCTCCCGAAGGGCTCGCTGGAACGGGCCACGCTGGCCCTGTTCGAAGACGCCGACCTGGCCGTCAACCGGTCCTCCGACCGGGACTACCGGGCGTCGATCTCCGACCCCCGCATCAGCGAGGTCCGGATCCTGCGGCCCCAGGAGATCCCCCGCTACGTGGCCAAGGGGTACTTCGACCTGGGGATCACCGGCCGGGACTGGATCGAGGAGACGGCCTCCGACGTCGTGACCCTCACCCAGCTGCACTACTCGAAGGCCACCGCCCGGCCGGTCAACATCGTCGTGGCCGTCCCCGGCGACTCGGGCATCGAGTCGGTCACCGACCTCAAGCCGGGCACCCGGGTGTCGACCGAGTTCCCCGAGCTCACCCGGCGCTTCTTCGAGTCGAAGAACCTCGACGTCGACATCCAGCTGTCCTACGGCGCCACCGAGGCCAAGGTCCCCGACATCGTCGACGCCATCGTCGAGCTGACCGAGACCGGCAGCTCGCTGCGGGCGGCCGGGATGCGGATCATCGACACGATCCTCACCTCCTACACCGAGCTGGTGGCCAACCGGGAGAGCCACGCCGACGCCGAGAAGCGCCACGCCATGGAGCAGCTCTCGACCCTCCTCCTCGGCACGCTCGAGGCCCGGGGCCGGGTGCTGGTCAAGCTCAACTGTCCCGCCGAACGGCTCGACGCCGTCATCGGCATCCTCCCGGCCATGAAGTCGCCGACGGTGTCGAAGCTCTTCGGCGACGAGGCCTACGCGGTGGAGACGGTGGTGCCCAAGTCGGAGATCAACACGCTGATCCCGGCCCTCAAGGACCACGGGGCGACCGACATCATCGAGCTGCCGATCTCCAAGATCGTCCACTGACGTGAAGGACGGCACCGTCGCCGCCTTCGACTCCAAGCGCGGGCTGGGCGAGATCCACGACGGCGAAGGACGGGCCTACCCGTTCCACTGCACGAAGATCGCCGACGGCAGCCGGGAGATCCCGGTGGGCGTGGCGGTGGAGTTCGAGGTCGCCCCCGGCCCGCTCGGCCGCTGGGAGGCGGTGGCGATCCGCCGCCGGGCTAGCTGAGCTGGACGAAGGCCATCCGCAGCTGGTTGAGGGCGTTCTCCAGCTGCCCCCGGTAGGGCTGGAGCTTGTCGCCGAGCCCCTCGACCAGGGCGGCCATGGCGTCGATGGCCAGCGACGCCTCGCCGAGGTCGGGCTGCTCCTGGCCGCCGGTGGCGGCCTCCCGCTCGAGGTGGAGGGCGGCCAGCTCGAACAGCGCCATGGCGTGGCCGCCGATGTGCTCGATGACCGGGGTGTGGAGGACGGCCTTGGCATGCTCGAGGGCGGCCCGGATCTCCTCCGGGGACGGTTCCCGGCCCTCGCCGGGGGGCCCGGCGGCCGGGCCGCCGGGCGGCGGCGGGGGCCCCGGCGCCTCTTTGGCCGGTTCCTCCCGGGGGACGTACTCCCCGCTCGGTGTCCAGATCGTGCTCATCCTGTTATCCTCAAGCACGACAACTTACAGGGAAGATGGGAGTCGAGCAGCTGTTCGCGACTTCCCACCCGGCCACCGACCGAAGGTGCGCCGGGTTGACAGGAGAGCCTGTAACGGGCGACCAACGAACGGCGCACGCGGTGCGCCGTTTTTAGCGTCTCCCGGAGCCAGACCCACCGACCGAAAGGGTGATGCGCCGATTTCTCAAACCGATGCCAGGATCAACGAGCGGATCAGGGCCCGTGAGGTACGCCTGGTCGGAGCCAACGGGGAGCAGATCGGCGTCAAGCCGCTGCCCGAGGCGCTCCACATCGCTCGTGAACACGACCTCGACCTGGTGGAGGTCGCGCCGAACGCCAACCCCCCCGTCTGCAAGATCATGGACTTCGGGAAGTTCAAGTACGAGCAGGACGTGCGGCGGAAGGAGTCACGGCGTAAAGCCAGCAATGTCGTGATCAAGGAGATGAAGTTCCGTCCCAAGATCGACGAGCACGACTACACCACGAAGACGAAGCACGTGGAGCGGTTCCTCAACGAGGGCTCGAAGGTCAAGATCACGATCATGTTCCGGGGGCGCGAGATGGCCCACCCGGAGCTGGGCAAGCGGATCCTCGACCGGATCGCGGAGCAGGTCAAAGACGTGGGCAACGTCGAGGCCGCGCCCCGGGTCGACGGCCGCAACATGTTGATGGTCCTGGCGCCGGTCAAGAAGCAGGAGCCCAAGGGGGCCGGGTCGCCCAAGCCCCGGCCGACGGCTCCGTCCGCCCCGCCGCCGCCCCCCGGGGCGCCGGACGGAGCGGCGGCGTCCGCCCCCGGCCCGGCTCCGGCGCCGGCCCCGGCCCCGGCCGAGTCGGTTCCAGCCTCGCCCACCTCGTAATCTTTCTCCTTCCATCCCCCGCGGGAGACGAGCACCGATGCCGAAGATGAAGACCCACCGGGGCGCGGCCAAGCGCTTCAAAGTCACCGGGACCGGCAAGATCCGCCGCCGGAAGGCGTTCCGCGCCCACATCCTGGAGAAGAAGCCGTCCAAGCGCACCCGCCGTCTCGCCCGCGGCTCCGAGGTACTGGGCGGTGACCGTCAGCACGTCGAGCGGCTCCTCGGCCGCCGCTAACGAGAGGTTGTTGTCATGGCCCGGGTCAAGCGCTCCGTCCACGGCAAGAAGCACCGCCGCGCCGTCCTCGAGTCGGCCAAGGGGTACAGCGGCAACCGCAGCCGCAGCTTCAAGTCGGCCAACGAGCAGGTCATGCACTCCGGCGTCTACGCCTACCGCGACCGCCGGGTCCGCAAGGGCGAGTTCCGCCGGCTGTGGATCGTGCGCATCAACGCCGCCTGCCGGCAGAACGACATGTCCTACTCCCGCTTCATGGCCGGGTTGAAGGCGGCCCAGATCGACGTCGACCGCAAGGTCCTCGCCGACCTGGCCGTGACCGATCCGGGCACCTTCGGCACCCTGGTGGCCGCCGCCCGGGAGGCGCTCGCCGCTGCCTAAGACCGCCGCCGGCGGTGCTGCCGGGCTGGGGGCGCGCGACGCCCGGGTGCGACGGATCCGCCGCCTCCTGGCCCAGCGCTCGGCCCGGCGGTCGGAGGGTGCGTTCGTGGTGGAGGGCGTCAACGTCCTGGAGGCCGCCCTCGACGGCGGGGCCGACATCGAGGCGCTGTTCGTGGCGCCCGAGGCCGAGGCCGGCTGCCCCGACCTGCTCGACCGGGCGGCCCGGCGGGGGATCCTCGTCCACCGCCTGGCCCCGGGCGTGCTGGAGCGGGTGGCGGGCACGGTCACGCCCCAGCCGGTGCTGGCCGTGGCCCGGCGCCGGCCGCCGGTGCTCGGCGACGTCGTGGGCGGGGCCGGCGAACCGGCCCTGCTGGTCGTGGGGATGGACGTGCGCGATCCGGGCAACGGGGGCACGCTGATCCGCAGCGCCGAGGCGGCTGGGGCCCACGGGGTAGTCTTCTGCCACGGCTCGGTCGACGTCACCAATCCGAAGACGGTCCGCGCGTCCGCCGGAGCACTCTTCCACGTGCCGGTCGTCGAAGGCTGTGATCCGCAGGAGGTGCTCGGCGTGCTCGGAGATCTGGGCCTGATGCGCATCGCCGCCGTGGCCCACGGCGGGGAGCGGCCCGATCGCGTCGACCTGTGCCGGCCGGTGGCGCTGGTGTTCGGCAACGAGGCCCAGGGCCTCCCGGCCGACGTCCTGGCCGGCGTCGACGGGGCGGTCACCATCCCGATGCCCGGCCGGTCCGAGTCGCTCAACCTGGGCATGGCGGCGTCGATCCTGCTCTACGAGGCCCGCCGGCAGCGGGCGCCCGGGGGCGCGGGGGTGTCCCCCGAGATGGCCGGGGGCGCGGGGGTGTCCCCCGACATGAAGGTCCTGGCACCGTGAGCCCGTCCGGCCCCACCCCGGCGGAGATCATCGACCTGCTGCCCGACGCCGTCGTCGTCCTCGACGCCCGGCGCACGATCACGGCCGTCAACGAGGCGGCGGCGGAGATGCTGGGCCGCCCGGCCAAGGAACTCGTCGGCGCCTCGGCCGACGACACGCTCGAGCCCCGCACCCGCGACGGCAAGCTCGTCTGGGCCGACGGCTGGCCCCGGGCGGCGCTGCTCACCCGGGTGCGGCGCATCCCCGAGCAGGAGGTCGACGTACTCGGCGGCGACGGCAAGACCGTGCGGGTGGCGGTCACCGGCCGGTACCGCCGCAACGGCACCGGTGGCCTCGAGGGCGTCGTGCTGGCCCTGCGGCCGATCGAGCGGCGCAACACGCTGGCGGCCAGCGGCGTCGAGGTCGTCTCGACCGTGTCGCACGAGCTGCGCTCGCCGCTCACGTCGGTCAAGGGCTACACGTCGTTGCTGCTCAACCGCTGGGACCGGCTCGACGACGATCAGAAGCGCTCCATGCTGGAGCAGGTCCAGCACGACGCCGACCGCGTCACCCGGCTCATCACCGAGCTCCTCGACATCTCCCGGCTGGAGACGGGCCGCCTGCGGTTGCGCTGCCAGATGGTCGACATCGCCGCCCTGGCCGACACCGTGGTCGAGAAGGTGAAGATCGGCCATCCCGAGCTGTCGGTGTCGGTCAGCTTCCCGGGCGACCTGCCCCGGGTCTACGCCGATCCCGACAAGCTCGAACAGGTGATGACCAACCTGCTGGAGAACGCCGCCAAGTACGCCGAGAGCCCCGACGTGCGGGTCGAGGGTCTCTACGACGAAGGCCGCAAGGAGCTGACCGTCGCCGTCCACGACGTGGGCAAGGGCATCCCGCCGGCCGAGCTGCCCCGCCTGTTCAACAAGTTCTTCCGGGGCTCGGAGGGCGGCCGGCCCAGCGGGTCGGGCCTCGGCCTCTACATCGCCCGGGGGCTCGTCGAGGCCCACGGCGGGCGCATCGCCGCCGAGAGCCGGCTGGGGGAGGGTTCGACGTTCTCCTTCACGCTGCCGGCCGACGCCTTCGAGAAGGCCTTCGGGGACGGGGACGGCGCCCAGTGACACTCGGCGAACTGACGGCCCTGCTCGAGGCCGAGCAGGCCCGGGCCAACGACGAGATCGACAAGGCCGAGACGGCTGCCGCCCTCGAGGAGGCCGAGCGGGCCTTCCTCGGCAAGCGCTCCGTGGCGGCCACCGTCAACCAGTCGATCAAGGAGCTCGCCCCCGACGAGCGGCCCAAGGCGGGCCAGGCGGTGTCGGCCTACAAGGCGGCGGTCGGCGAGGCGCTCGAAGCCCGCCGGGCGGCGCTCGGCGACGGCGCCGGCGAGCCCGTCGACCGCCTCGACCTCACGCTGCCCGGCCGGGGGCGCGGCCGGGGCCATCTCCACCTCATCACCCAGGTGCAGCAGGAGCTGGAGGAGGTCTTCCTCGGCCTCGGCTACGAGGTGGCCGAAGGCCCCGAGGTGGAGACCGACTTCTACAACTTCGAGGCCCTCAACATGCCGCCGGCCCACCCGGCCCGCTCGATGTGGGACACCCTCTACGTCAAGCTCGGCCGGCCCGAGGAGGTGGTGCTGCGCACCCACACCTCGCCGGTGCAGATCCGGGTCATGGAGTCGCGCCAGCCGCCCGTCTACACGGTCATGCCGGGGCGCTGCTACCGGCGCGACACGCTCGACGCCCGCCACTCCCCGGTCTTCCACCAGATCGAGGGCCTCGTCGTCGACCGGGGGATCACCTTCGGCGACCTGGCCGGCACGATCGACGCCTTCACCCGGGCCTACTTCGGCCCCGGTCACACCTCCCGGCTGCGGCCCAGCTACTTCCCCTTCACCGAGCCGAGCGCCGAGTTCGAGGTCACGTGCTTCGTGTGCGACGGCGCCGGCTGCTCGGTCTGCTCCAAGACCGGCTGGCTGGAGCTCGGCGGCTGCGGGATGGTCGACCCCAACGTGTTCCGGGCCGTGGGCTACGACTCCGAGACCTACACCGGGTTCGCCTTCGGGTTCGGCCTGGAGCGGATGGCGATGGTCCGCTACGGCGTCGAGCACATCAAGTCGTTCTTCGAGAACGACGTCCGGTTCCTCAGGCAGTTCTAGGAGCACGTCCGATGAAGGCCCCTCTCTCCTGGCTCCGCGACTTCGCCCCGATCGAGGGGAAGCCGCTCGACCTCGCCGACACGCTGAACGGCATCGGCCTCATCGTCGAGGGCATCAGCGCGCCGGGCCGTGACATCTCCGGTGTGCGCACGGTCAAGGTGCTGGCGGTCGGGAAACACCCCGATGCCGACCGTCTGGCGCTGGTCGACGTCGACCCCGGCGACGGCAACGCCGTCCGGGTGGTGTGCGGCGCCCACAACTACGCGGCCGGCGACGTCGTCCCCTGGGCGCCGCCCGGCGCCGAGCTGCCCGGCGGCTTCAAGCTGGAGCGGCGCAGGATCCGGGGCCAGGTCTCCGACGGCATGCTCTGCGCCCCCGACGAGCTCGGCCTGTCCGACGACCACAGCGGGATCATGATCCTGCCCCCCGACACGCCGCTGGGGGAGGACCTCCGCACCGTCCTCGGTCTCGACGACATCGTCTTCGACCTCGAGATCACCCCCAACCGGCCCGACGCCATGTCGATCGCCGGCGTGGCCCGGGATCTGGCCGCCGCCCTCGGCCTGCCGTTCACGCTGCCCGCCCCGGCCATCTTCGCCGCCGCCGACCTGGCGCCCGCCTCGCTGGTGGTGGAGGCGCCCGACCGCTGTCCCCGCTACGTGGCCATGATCGGCCGGGTGGCGGTGGGGCCGTCGCCGGGCTGGATGGCCCAGCGCCTGACCAAGGCCGGGATGCGGGCCATCTCCAACGTCGTCGACGTCACCAACTACGTGATGCTGGAGCGGGGCCAGCCCCTCCACGCCTTCGACCTGTCGCTGCTCGGCGGCCGGGGGATCGTGGTCCGCAGGGCCGAAGACGGCGAGACGATCACGACCCTCGACGACGTCGAGCGGCGGCTGTCGAATGCCGACCTCCTCATCTGCGACGCCAACCGGGTGCCCCAGGCCATCGCCGGGGTGATGGGCGGCGGCGACTCCGAGGTGTCCGACGGCACCACCGAGGTGCTGCTGGAGTCGGCCTACTTCACCCCCGACGGGATCCTGCGCACCTCCAAGCGGCTCGGCCTGCGGACGGAGTCGTCGGCCCGCTTCGAGCGGGGTGTCGACCCCAACGGCACGCTCCGGGCCGCCGAGCGGGCCTGGGAGCTGTTGGCCGAGATCGCCTCGGGGGAGTTCAGCCCCGGGACCCTCGACGAGTACCCCGCGCCCATCGAGCCGATCCGGGTCTCGCTGCGGACGGCCCGGGTCAACGACGTCCTCGGCACCGACCTCGACACGCCGACGGTCCGGCGCTACCTCGAACCGCTCGGTTTCACGGTCCCCGAAGGGACCCACGCCGAGGGCCACGGCGGCGTCGTCGAGTTCGTCGTGCCCACCTACCGGCCCGACTGCGAGCGGGAGATCGACCTCATCGAGGAGGTCGCCCGCCACCACGGCTACAACAACATCGCCCGGACGATGCCCCGGCCGGGCCAGCCGTCGGACGGGCTCACCCCGTTCCAGCTCGGGCGGCGGGCGGTGCGCGACGCCCTGCTCGGCGCCGGGCTGTCCGAGGCCTACACGTTCTCCCTGGTGGCCCCGGCCGACCTGGCCGCCGCCGGCCTCCCGCCCGAGGGCATCGAGCTGGAGAACCCGCTGCGGGCCGAGGAATCGCTGCTGCGGACGGCGGTGCTGCCCGGCCTGCTCAAGGCGGCGGCCTTCAACGCCGGCCACGGCCTGCCCGACGTCGGCCTGTTCGAGATCGGCCACGTCTTCCTGCCGCCGCCGGCCAACCGGACGCTGCCCGACGAGCGCGAGCACCTGGCCGTCGTCCTGGCGGGCACGGTGTTCCGCCTCCCCCACGAGCCGAACCGGCCCGTCGACGGCCACGACGCCGTCGGCCGGCTCGAGGCCGTGGCCGAGGCGCTGGGCCTGGCCGACTGGTCGCTCAAGCCCGACGACGCCCCCGGTTTCGCCCGGGGCCGGGCGGCGGCGGTGGTCGTCGACGGCGAGATCGTCGGGGCGGTGGGCGAGGTCGACCCCGCCGTCCGGGCCCGCCTCGGCCTGACCGGGCCGGTCGCCGCCCTCGAGGTCAACCTGTCGAAGGTGCTGGCCGCCTCCCGGAAGGAGCGCCGGTCGGTGACGCCGTCGCGCTACCCGGCGTCGGCCATCGACCTGGCCTTCGTGCTCGACGAGTCGGTCCCGGCCGGGGCCGCCCGGCGCTCCCTGGCCGCCGCCGCCGGCGACCTGCTGGAGGACATCCGGATCTTCGACATCTTCCGCTCCGACGCCCTCGGGCCCAACAAGAAGAGCCTGGCCTTCGGGCTGCGCTTCCGGGCGACGGACCGCACCCTCACCGACGAGGAGGTCGGCGGTCTGCGCCGGCGCTGCATCGACGCGCTGGCCCGGGAGCACGGCGCCTCGCTGCGGGGCTGACGGTTTGGGCTTCACCCATCGGCGCCGCCCGACCTACGCCGAGGTCGACCAGCAGGGCGTCGTGTTCCACGGCCACTGGCTGGCCTACTTCGACGACGCCATGACCCGCTTCTGCGACCATCTCGGCTTTCCCCCCAAGGTCGTCTTCTTCTCCACCTTCGACGTGATGGTGGTGAAGGCGGAGCTGGAGTGGCAGGGTCCGGCCGGCTTCGACGACGAGATCGCCATCGCCGTCACCCCCGCCCGTATCGGGACGAAGTCCTTCGCCCTCCGCTACGACGCCACCGTCGACGGCCGCCCGGTGTGCACCGGCACCGTTACCTACGTGTCGGTCAAGCCCGGCACGGCCGACTCCGTCCCGATCCCCGACGACGTGCGGGCCGCCCTCGAGGCCGCGCTCTTGGCCTAGCCCGTCCAGTCCAGCGTCCGGGGGGCATAGGTGAAGACGGCCGGACCGTTGGTCACGGTACAGGTGACGTGGAACGAGTACTGCCCGGCCGGCCGGCTGGAATTGAAGCGCTCATGGAGCTCCCAGCTCCCGTCGGGCAGGGCCAGCCCGCCGTCTCCGTCGATCGCCTGACCGGCGGGGTCGCGGATCTCGAGGCTCACGCCGTACTCCGGCCCGGAGCAACCCGCTCCCCTGACGGCCACGTCGGTGTACGAACCGTTGGCCGTGGGGACCACGGTGACGGTTCTCGCCGCCGGCCGGGTCGTCGTCGTGGTGGCGGCCCGGGTGGTCGTGGTGGTGGCCGCCGGCCGGGTGGTCGTCGTGGCCGGCCCAGTGCTGGTCGTGGTGGTGGCCACCGGCGCAGTGGTCGTCGTCGACTCCGGGGCCGGCGCGGTCGCCACCGGATCCGCCTGGTCCCGGGAGGCGACGGTCACCCGGTCGGGCGAGCTGCCACAGGCGGCCAGCAGGGCCAGGCCGGCGATGGGCAGGAACAGAACGGGGCGCATAACGCCGTTATCGGCCGTCGCGTCCCGGTTCCGACCGTCCCCGGGGACGTTTCGACCGCTTCGGACCCTTTCGACGGGATCGGCCCGACGGTCAGCCGACCAGGGCGACGACGCCCGGCGGGGCGACCGGAGCCGTCCCGAGCGACGGCGCGTCGCCGAAGCCGATGACCGAGCCGTCCTCCCGGGCCACCCGGTACCCCCGGCCCGTCGCCGAGGGGGCCAGCGCCACGGCGGCCGCCGCCGGACGGCCGGCGGCCGGGCGCCCGCCCGACGCCGAACCGAGGAAGGGAGCGGCACCGAAGGCGAAGACCCCGCCGTCCGAGGCGAGCAGCCAGTACCCGCCGCCGGTAGGGGCCGGCGCCATCCCGACGATCGGCCGCACCAGGCGCATCCCGCCGGTCGAGCCGAAGAAGCGGGCATCACCGAAGGCGAAGATCCCGCCGTCGGAGGCCACGAGCCAGTAGCCCCGGCCGGTGGGTGTGGCCGCCATCCCCACGATGGGCCGGTTGAGGCGGACGCCGCCGGTGGAGCCGAAGAAGGCGGCGTCGCCGAAGGCGAAGATCCCGCCGTCGGCGGCGACCAGCCAGTAGCCCCGCCCGCCCGGCGTGACCGCCATGCCGACGATCGGCTGGTTGAGCCGCAGGCCGCCGGTCGAGCCGAGGAAGGGCGCTTCCCCGAACGTGAAGACCCCGCCGTCGGAGGCCACGAGCCAGTAGCCCCGGCCGGTGGCCGCCGCCGCCCCGACGATCGGCCGGTTGAGGTGCAGCCCGCCGGCCGAGCCGAGGAAGGGCGCCGCTCCGAAGGTGAAGACCCCGCCGTCGCCCGCCACGAGGCGGTAGCCGTCGCCCGTCGCCCCCTCGGCCGCCAACGGGCTTCCCCCGGCGCCGTCGAACCCGCCCGTCGCCGGTGCCGCCTCCGGAGTCAGGGCCGGAGCGGCTCCCGGCCGGGCGGCGGCGATCCGGCGCAGCCGGTCGTTGTTGGTGTCGACCACGATCACGTCGCCGTCGGGCGTGACGGCCACGCCCCGGGGCTCGGCCAGCCGGGCGTTCACCGCCGGTCCGCCGTCACCGCCGAAACCCGCCGTCCCCGTTCCGGCCACCGAGCGGATCAGCCCGGTGCCGAGATCGACGGCCCGGATCCGGTCGTTCAGGGAATCGGCGATGTAGAGCGTCGAACCGTGCACGGCGATGCTGCGGGGTTCGTTCAACCGGGCGTCGGTGGCCGGGCCGCCGTCGCCGCCGAAGCCGGCCGGCCGGCCGCCGGCCACCGTCGTGATGATCCCGGCCGGGTCGATCCGCCGCACCGACGGGACGGGCGACCCTTCGGCGTTGGAGACGTAGAGGTTGCCGGCACGGTCGAAGGCCAGCCCCCGGGGGTCGTCGAGCCGGGCGTCGGTGGCCGGTCCGCCGTCGCCGGCGTAGCCGGCCACGCCGGTTCCGGCGATCGTCGTGATGATGCCGGCGGGGTCGATCCGGCGCACCCGGTAGTTCCCGGTGTCGGCCACGATCAGGCTGCCGTCGGGCGCCACTACCAGGAAGCGGGGGCGGTTGAGGCGGGCGGCGGTGGCCGGCCCCCCGTCTCCCGCGAAGCCCTCCTGACCGGTGCCGGCCACCGTGCGGATCGTGCCGGTGGCCAGGTCGACCATCCGGATCCGGTGGTTGGGGCTGTCGGCGATGAAGACGTGGCCGCGGTCGTCGACGGCCACGCCGTGGGGCGTGTCGAGCCGGGCGGCGAGGGCCGGCCCGCCGTCGCCGCTCGAGCCCGGCTGGCCGGTCCCGGCGATCGTCGTGACCCTTCCCGCCCCGTCGAGGCGGCGGATCTGGTGGTGGTAGGTGTCGGTGAAGTACACGTCGCCGTTGGCGGCGACGGCGGCGGTGCGGGGCTGGGCCAGCGCCGCCGCAATGGTGGTGATGGTGCCGGTCGTGACGGCGCGGGCCGGTTCGGAGGCGACGGGCAGCAGTGCACCCGCCGCGATCAGGATCCCCAGCGCGCGGCCCGCCCTCCGGAATGAGCACGGAGTGAGCATCGCAGGGCGGGTGTTCCCGCCCACCGAGCGTGTTTAAACGTGCGGTCGCTACTGCTGCAGCGCTTCCGCCAGAGCCTGGTGGGCCGGGGCCAGGTCGTCGCCGAGGACCTGGATGCAGACGTGGTCGGCGCCCGCCTCCAGATGCGCCCGCAGGCCGGCGGCCACCGTGGCGGTGTCGCCGTGCAGCACCAGGGCGTCGACGAGCCGGTCGCTGCCCTCGCCGGCCAGGTCGTCGTCCGTGAATCCCAGGCGGAGCAGGTTGGACCGGTAGTTGACCAGCGCCAGGTACCGCTTGAGGACCTTGCGGCCGATGGCCCGGGCCCGTTCGGCGTCGGTGTCGACGACCACCTTGTGCTCCGGGGCCAGGAGGGCCGACGGGCCCATGATCTTGCGGGCGAAGGTGTCGTGCTCCGGCGTCGTGAGGTACGGGTGGGCCCCGGCCGCCCGGGCGGCCGAGAGCTCCAGCACCTTCGGGCCGAGGGCGGCGACGACCCGGCGGTCGGCCGGTACGCCGCCGTCGTCGAGCTGGTCGAGGTACTCGACGATCTTCCCGTACGGATCGCGGTACTCCGTCGTAGCCTCCCGGTGGCCGACGCCGACCCCGAGCAGGAACCGGCCGGGATAGCCGGCCTCCAGGCGGTGGTAGGAGGCGGCGACGGTGGCGGCGTCGGCCTGCCACATGTTGACGATCCCGGTGGCCACGGTGATCCGCTCGGTGGCCCGGAGCAGCTGCTCGGCCTGCTCCAGGCCACCCTCGGGCGAACCCCCGATCCAGATCGTGCCGTAGCCGAGGCGCTCGGCCTCGGCGGCCAGCGCCGGTGTGGCGTTGCCGGTGAACTGCCAGACGCCGATGGGGCCGAGTGCGATGCTCATGCCCCCGACACTACGCGACGGCGGAGGCTACAGGCCGAGTGCCTCGTTGACACACGACTCGCTCCAGATGCCCTTCAGCGAGTCGGGGCTCAGCACACCCTTCGTCTGGCCCCCGAGGCGCGAGGCGTTGCAGGCGCCGCTGCCGTCGAGCAGCCCGTCCGACTTCCCGTCGTGGAAGTTGTCGGGAGTGTCGAAGACCCAGATCTCGCCGACCTCGGGGGCGATGAACGACCACCGGCCCCGGACGGTCTCCCAGGGGACGGCATTGCCCGCCCCCCGGCTGAGATTGGCGCAGTGGTCGGCCCAGGCCGCCGCCGGACTGAGCACCACCGCCCCGGCCAGCAGCGCCCCGGCCAACATCTTCTTGCCCATGGCATCCTCCTGTGTCGAGGAGGCGACCGTAGGCAGCCCGGCTGAAGATTTCTTGAGGTCCGGCCGGGGCGCCGTCAGCTTCGCGGCGGTTCGCCCTAGACGTTCCGGCGGTAGCGGCCGCCGACCTCGAACAGCGTCTGGGTGATCTGGCCCAAAGAGCAGCAGCGGACGGCGTCCATCAGGACCTCGAAGCAGTTTCCGCCCTCCAGCGCCGTCTGGCGCAGGCGGTCGAGCACGGCCGGCCGCTCGTCGGCGGTGCGGGCCTGGAACTCCCGCAGCCGCGTCAGCTGCGACTGCTTCTCGTCCTCGGTGGCCCGGGCCAGCTCCAGCGTGTCGGGGACCTCGGCGCCGAGCGGGTTCCGGAACGTGTTGACGCCGATGATCGGCAGCGACCCGTCGTGCTTGCGCTGCTCGTAGAGCATCGACTCGTCCTGGATCCGGCCCCGCTGGTAGCCGAGCTCCATGGCCCCGAGAACGCCGCCCCGCTCCGAGATCCGCTCGAACTCGCTCAGCACCGCCTCCTCCACGAGATCGGTCAGCTCGTCGATGATGAACGAGCCCTGCAAGGGGTTCTCGTTCATGGCCAGGCCCCATTCCCGGTTGATGATCAGCTGGATGGCCATGGCCCGGCGCACCGACTCCTGCGACGGCGTGGTCACCGCCTCGTCATAGGCGTTGGTGTGGAGCGAATTGCAGTTGTCGTAGATGGCGATGAGCGCCTGCAGCGTCGTGCGGATGTCGTTGAAGTCCATCTCCTGGGCGTGGAGCGAGCGACCCGAGGTCTGCACGTGGTACTTGAGCTTCTGCGAGCGCTCGTTGGCGCCGTAGCGCTCCTTCATGGCCACGGCCCAGATGCGCCGGGCCACCCGGCCGATGACGGAGTACTCCGGGTCCATCCCGTTGGAGAAGAAGAACGAGAGGTTGGGGGCGAAGTCGTCGATGTCCATGCCCCGGGCCAGGTACGACTCCACGTAGGTGAAGCCGTTGGACAGCGTGAAGGCCAGCTGCGAGATGGGGTTGGCCCCCGCTTCGGCGATGTGGTAGCCGGAGATCGACACCGAGTAGAAGTTCCGCACCTGGTGCTCGATGAAGTACTCCTGGATGTCGGCCATCATCTTGAGGGAGAACTCCGTCGAGAAGATGCAGGTGTTCTGGCCCTGGTCCTCCTTCAGGATGTCGGCCTGCACCGTTCCCCGCACCGTGCGCAGCGTGTCGGCCTTGATCCCGGCGTACTCCTCGTCGGTCAGCGGCCGGCCCAGCTCGCCGACACAGGCCTCGACCCGCTGGTCGATGGCGGTGTTGAGGAACATGGCCAGGATCGTGGGCGCCGGGCCGTTGATCGTCATCGACACCGACGTGGTCGGGTCGCAGAGGTCGAAGCCGGAGTACAGCACCTTCATGTCGTCGAGCGTGGCGATCGACACGCCCGACGTGCCGACCTTGCCGTAGATGTCGGGCCGCTCGTCGGGATCGAACCCGTACAGCGTCACCGAGTCGAAGGCCGTCGACAGCCGGGTGGCCAGGTGGCCTTCGGCCAGGTAGTGGAACCGCTTGTTGGTCCGGAAGGGGTCGCCCTCGCCGGCGAACATGCGGGCCGGGTCCTCGCCTTCGCGCTTGAAGGGGAACACGCCGGCGGTGAACGGGTAGTAGCCCGGCAGGTTCTCCGACCGCAGGAAGCGCAGCCGCTCGCCGTCGTCCTCGTAGCGGGGCAGCGCCACCCGGGGGATCTTCGACCCCGACAGCGACTCCCGGGTGAGGATCGTGCGGAGCTCCTTGTCGCGGACCTTCACCACCAGCTCGTCGCCGGAGTACTGCTCCACCCGCTCGGGCCACGTCTCGAGCAGCTTGCGGTCGCCGGCCGGCAGGGCGTCGCGGGCCTCGGCCAGGGCGGCGTCGAGGTCGGCGGTGGTGGAACCGCTGACGCCGTCGCGCCCGGCCAGCATCTCCCGGGCCGTCTCCAGCGCCTGGCAGCGCCGGGCGGCGGCCACCGACTCGGCCGTCTGGCGGTGGTAGTCCCGGACGGTGGCGGCGATCTCGGCCAGGTAGCGGGACCGCTCCGGCGGCACGATCGGCGACACCGCCGAGCTGACCCGCCCCTCGACCGGCTCCAGCGCCCCCTCGGTGGGCAGCCGCAGGCCCTTGCCGGCCAGCTGCTCCCGCAGGTGCTGGTAGAGGGCGGTCACGCCGTCGTCGTGGAAGCGGGCGGCCACCGTGCCGAACACCGGCATCTCGTCGGGCCGGGCGCCGAACGCCTCCCGGTTGCGGACCAGCTGGCGGCGCACGTCCCGCAGGGCGTCGGCCGCTCCCCGGCGGTCGAACTTGTTGATGACCACCGCCTCGGCGAAGTCGAGCATGTCGATCTTCTCCAGCTGCGAGGCGGCGCCGAACTCCGGGGTCATCACGTAGATGGGGACGTCGACGTGGGGGACGATGGCGGCGTCGCCCTGGCCGATGCCCGGCGTCTCCACGATGACGAGGTCGAACCCGGCCGCCTTGGTGGCGGCGATGATGTCGTCCATGGCCTCGGGGAGCTCCTTGGCCCCCCGGGTGGCCAGCGACCGGAAGTAGACCTGGCCGGTGTCGAGCGTGTTCATCCGGATCCGGTCGCCGAGCAGCGCGCCCCCGCCCTTGCGCCGGGTGGGGTCCACGGCGATCACGGCGATGCGGAGCTTGTCCTCCTGGTCGAGGCGGAACCGCCGCAGGAGCTCGTCGGTCAGCGACGACTTGCCCGAGCCGCCGGTGCCGGTGATGCCGAGGACGGGCACGGTCTTGCCCGCCGCCGCCCGCCGCAGCTCCTCCCGCTGCTCGGCGGAGACGGCGTCGCACTCCAGCGCCGTGATCATCCGGGCCAGCGCCCGCTGCTCGCCGGCGAAGACGCCGTCCAGCGCCGGCACCCCGCCCGACCCGGCCACCGGGTCGACGTCGCAGGTGGCGATCATCGTGTTGATCATCCCGGCCAGGCCGAGGCGCTGCCCGTCCTCGGGGGAGAAGATCTTCTCCACGCCGTAGGCCTCGAGCTCGGCGATCTCGGCCGGCACGATCGTGCCGCCGCCCCCGCCGTAGACCTTGACGTTGCCCGCCCCCCGGGCCCGCAGCTGGTCGACCAGATACTTGAAGTACTCGACGTGGCCGCCCTGGTAGGACGACACCGCCACACCCTGGACGTCCTCCTGGAGGCAGGCGACGAGCACCTCGTCGACCGACCGGTTGTGGCCCAGGTGGATGACCTCGGCGCCCTGCGACTGCAGGATCCGCCGCATGATGTTGATCGAGGCGTCGTGCCCGTCGAAGAGGCTGGCGGCGGTGACGAAGCGCACCGGGTGGACGGGGGCGTGGAGGGGGGTCTTCGTGGCCATGCCCCCAGAATACTTTGTCTTCCGACTATCTGTAAACCGAGCGTCGGATGGCAAAACGTAGTAATGTTGGCGCATGGCTGCGAAGCGCAGGCTGCCGTTCGACCCGATCGACGAGGCCCGGCGCCACTGGGAGGGCCGGTGGGGCCGGGGCGACGCCATGGCCGCCGCCACCGCCGTCATGCGGGTCCAGCAGATCGTGCTGGCGGCGGTCGACGAGGCCCTGCGGCCCTTCGACCTGACCTTCGCCCGCTACGAGGCCCTGGTCCTGCTCCAGTTCTCCCGCAAGGGCTCCCTGCCCCTGGGGAAGATGGGCGAGCGGCTCATGATCCATCCCACCTCGGTCACCAACATCGTCGACCGCCTCGAGGCCCAGGGCTTCATCCGCCGGGTGGCCCATCCCACCGACCGGCGCACCACGCTGGCCGAGATCACCGACGCCGGCCGGGCCGTGGTCGAGGAGGCCACCCGGGCCGTCACCGAGGCGTCGTTCGCCATGGACGGGCTGACCGACGAGGAGCTCGAGCAGCTCATCCTGCTCCTGCGCAAGCTCCGGCTGTCGGCCGGCGACTTCGCCGAGGACGAAGCGGCCGGGGACGGACCCGCCGCCGACTAGATGCCGTCGGTGCGCTCGCAGGCGTCCTGGGCGTCGCGGCCCCGGCCGCCGTTGCAGTAGTCGTTGCCGTCGCCGCCGTTGAAGTAGTCGTTCCCGTCGTTGCCCCACAGCTGGTCGTCGCCGGGGCCGCCCCGCAGGTCGTCGTTGTCGTTGCCGCCCGAGAGGGTGTCGTTCCCGGCGCCGCCGTCGAGGCTGTCCTGGCCGGAGTCGCCGGTGATCGTGTCGTCGCCGTTGCCGCCCAGGATCACGTCGTTGCCGTCACCGCCGTGGATGACGTCGTTGCCGTCGTCGCCGCAGATCGTGTCGTCGCCGCCCAGCCCGTTGATCGTGTCGTCGCCCCCGAGGGCGATGATCACGTCGTCGCCCGGGGTCCCGTTGAGGATGTCGTTGCCCGGCGTGCCGACGATGGTGGCCGGCAGGCCGAGACAGGTGGGGACCTGGGCGCCGGCCGGGACGGCCGACACCGCCACGGGGCCGACCACGAGGGCCGCTCCGGCGAGCAGCTTGCCGGCACTGCTCCGCCAGCCTGACCACTCGAACATCCGGACCATCTCGTCCCTCCTTGTCGCTGCCTGGACCAATTGTCGGCAGCCTGCGACGACGGGTACACCCAAGGGATCGGACAATCCGGGTCAAGTCTTGAGCGCGCTGGGCAGAAAGAACCAGCACCGGCCGCCCGGGGGGCCAGGCAATCCGGTTCCGGCCGGGCCACCGGGACCACTCCGGGGCCCGAGGGGCCGCCTTCGCATGTTTATGCAGCATGTCGTATACTGATGCCATGGCTTACCGAGCAGCTGTCGTCGGCGGATCCGGGTACACCGGAGCCGAGCTCCTCCGGCTCCTGGCCGGCCACCCCGAGATCGAGGTCGTCCACGTCACGGCCGACTCCAACGCCGGGTCCCGGGTGGCCGATCTCTATCCCAGCCTGGTCTCGGCCTACCCCGACCTCACCTTCCATCCCTTCGAGCCGGCCGACCTCGACGGGCTCGACCTGGCCTTCCTGGCCCTGCCCCACGGCCAGTCGCAGCGCCACGCCGGCGCCCTCGTCGACCGGGTCGCCCACCTCGTCGACATCGGCGCCGACTTCCGGCTCCCGGCCGGCGACTACGAGCAGTGGTACGGCGAGGCCCACGCCGCCCCCGAGCTGATCGACCGGTTCGTCTTCGGCCTTCCCGAGCTGTTCCGGAAGGAGATGGCCGGCCACGACCACGTGGCCAACCCCGGCTGCTACCCCACGGCGGCGTCGCTGGCGCTGGCCCCCCTGCTGGCCGCCGGCCTGGTCGAGCCGGCCGGGCTCATCGTCGACGCCGCCTCGGGCATCTCCGGCCGGGGCCGGGGCCTGTCGGCGCCGAGCCTCTACAGCGAGGCCAACGAGAACGTGGCCGCCTACGGCCTGCTCAACCACCGCCACACCGCCGAGATGGAGCTGGCCCTCGGCCGCCTCAGCCCGACGGGGGAGGCCCGGGTGCTGTTCACCCCCCACCTCGTGCCGATGACCCGGGGCATCCTGGCCACCTGCTACGCCCGCCCGGCGGCGGGGGGCGAGGCCGCCCGGCTCGGCACCGACGGCCTGCTGGCCCACTACCGCCAGTTCTACGCCGGCGAGCCGTTCGTGGCCGTTCTCGACCAGCCGCCGGCCACGAAGGCCACGGCCGGGAGCAACTCCGTCCACGTGACCGTCCGCTTCGACGCCCGCACCGATACCGTCCTGGCCATCGCCGCCGAGGACAACCTGGTCAAGGGCGCCTCCGGCCAGGCCCTCCAGAACGCCAACCTCCTCCTCGGCCTGCCCGAGACCCTCGGCCTGCCCACCGTCGGGCTGGTGCCCTGATGTCGGTCACCGCCGCCTCCGGTTTCGTGGCCGCCGGCGTGGCCGCCGGCATCAAGGCCTCGGGCCGGCCCGACCTCTCGCTGGTGGCCACCGCCGACCACCGGCCGGTGACGGCGGCCGGCGTCTTCACCACCAACCTGGTGGCGGCGGCGCCCGTCCAGCTGAGCCGGCGCCATCTGGCCGGCGACCCCCGGGCCGCGGCCGTGGTCCTCAACTCCGGCAACGCCAACGCCGCCACCGGCGAGCCCGGCCTGCTGGTGGCCGAGACCACGGCGGCGCTGGTGGCGGCGGCGCTGGGCTGCGAGCGCCACGACGTCCTCGTCTGCTCCACCGGCCTGATCGGCATCCCGATGCCCGTCGAGCCCTTCACCACCGGGGTGCCGGCCGCCTCCGCCGCCCTGGCCGCCACGCCGGAGGCCGGCCGGGCCGCCGCCGAGGCGATCATGACCACCGACACCGTGCCCAAGGAGGCCGTGGCCACCTTCGAGGCCGGCGGCGTGACGGTCACCGCCGGGGGGATGGCCAAGGGGGCGGCCATGCTGTCGCCGGCCATGGCCACGATGCTGGCCGTCATCACCACCGACGCCGCCGTCGACGCCGGCACGCTGCAGCGGGCCCTCACCACCGCCGTCGACGCCTCCTTCAACCTCATGACGACGGACGGGTCGCGCTCGACCAACGACACGGTGCTGGTCCTGGCCAACGGGGCGGCGGGCAACCCGCCGATCACCGCCGGGACCCCCGGGGCCCACGCCCTGACCGACGCCCTCACCGCCGTCTGCGCCAGCCTGGCGGACCAGATGGGCCGCGACGCCGAAGGGGCCACCAAGTTCGTCCGCCTGACGGTGAAGGGGGCCCGGTCCAACGGCGAAGCGCTGCGGGCCGCCCGGGCGGTGGCCCAGAGCCAGCTCGTCAAGTGCTCGCTGTTCGGCGGCGACCCCTACTGGGGCCGCATCCTCTCCGAGCTCGGCGCGAGCGGCGCCTTCCTCGACCCCGACCGGGTCGACATCGCCTACAACGGCTTCACCGTCTGCATCGGCGGCGTGGCCGCCCCCGGCGGGTTCGACCCCGGCGCCCTGGCCAAGTCCATGCAGCAGAAGGAGATCGAGGTGGTGGCCGACCTCCGCCTCGGCAACGGCGCCGCCACGGTGACCACCGTCGACCTCACGCCCGGCTACATCGACGAGAACATGAGGACGTCGTGAGCTTCCCCGTCCTCGAAGCCCTGCTCGACATCGGCCCCGAGATCAAGGCCCAGATCCTGGCCGAGGCGCTGCCCTACATCCGGGAGTTCTCCGGCAAGACGATCGTGGTCAAGTACGGCGGCAACGCCATGCGCGACCTCGAGCTGTTCGCCCAGGACGTCGTGCTCATGCGCCTGGTCGGGATGCGGCCGGTCGTCGTCCACGGCGGCGGCCCCCAGATCACCGACCTCATGACCCGGCTGGGCAAGGAGTCGGTGTTCGTCGACGGCCTGCGGGTGACCGACGCCGAGACCGTCGACATCGTCCGCATGGCGCTGGTCGGCAAGGTGAACCGGGAGATCGTCGGGGCCATCAACCGCCACGGCCCCTACGCCGTCGGCCTGTCCGGCGAGGACGCCGGCCTCGTCACCGTCCGCCAGCGCGACCCCCGCCTCGGCTTCGTCGGCGACGTCAGCCGGATCAACACCACGATCCTGGAGCGCCAGATCGACGACGAGTTCATCCCGGTCATCGCCACCATCGGCGTCGACGAGGACGGCCAGGCCTACAACGTCAACGCCGACACCGTGGCCGGCGCCATCGCCGAGGCGCTGGCCGCCGAGAAGCTCGTCTACCTGACCAACGTCCCCGGCCTCTACGGCGACCTCCACGACGCCGACTCACTGATCTCTCAGATCACGGCCGCTGAACTGGAGGGCATGCTGGGGAACGGCTCGCTGTCGGAAGGGATGGTCCCGAAGATCGCCTCGTGCGTGGCGGCGCTGCGCCACGGCGTGGGCCGGGCCCACCTGCTCGACGGCCGCACCCCCCACGCCCTGCTGCTGGAGTGCTTCACCCGAGCCGGTGTTGGCACCATGGTGGTGCCGTGATCACGCTGGCCTTGTCCCGAGGAGAACCATGAGTTTCGACGAGCTCGCCGCCCTCGACGCCGCCCACGTCATGCAGACGTACGCCCGGCTGCCGGTGGCCTTCGTGCGCGGTGAGGGCACCCGGCTCTGGGACAGCGAGGGCCGGGAGTACCTCGACTTCCTCGGCGGGCTGGCCGTCGTCTCGCTGGGCCACGCCCACCCCGAGGTGGCCGACGCGCTGGCCACCCAGGCCCGCACGCTGCTCCACGTGTCGAACCTCTACTACAACGACGTGCAGCCCCGGCTGGCCGCCGAGCTTGATGGCCTTCTCGGAGGCGGCGGGCGGCTGTTCTTCTGCAACTCCGGGGCGGAGGCCAACGAGTGCGCCGTCAAGCTGGTGCGCCGTTACGGCCAGAAGCACGGCGTGCCCCACACCTACCACGTGGTGTCGGCCCTCAACTCGTTCCACGGCCGGACACTGACGACGCTGGCGGCCACCGGCCAGCCGGCCAAGCAGGCGGCCTTCCAGCCGATGGCGCCGGGGTTCTGGCAGGTCCCCTACGGCGACATCGGGGCGCTCGAGGAGCAGGCCGAGCGCTTCGAGGGCAAGCTGGCCGCCATCCTGCTGGAGGTCGTCCAGGGCGAGGGCGGCGTGTGGCCGGCGCCCCCGGGCTACCTGGAGGCGGTGCGGGAACTGTGCGACCGGTCCGGCGCCCTGCTCGTCCTCGACGAGGTGCAGACCGGCCTCGGGCGGACGGGGAAGTGGTTCGCCTTCGAGCACTTCGGCATCCGGCCCGACGTGGTGACGATGGCCAAGGCGCTGGGCAACGGCGTCCCCATCGGAGCCTGCTGGGCCACCGCCGAGGCCGCCACCGGCTTCGATCCCGGCGACCACGCCACCACCTTCGGGGGCCAGCCGCTGGCCGCCTCGGCCGCGCTGGCCACCGTGCGGGTCATGCAGCGGGAGAACGTGCCGGAGCGGGCCGCCCGGGCCGGCGCCCGCCTGGCCGAGGGCCTGGCCGCCCTGCCCGGCGTCGACAGCGTCCGGGGGCTCGGCCTGCTGCTGGCCGCCGAACTGGCCCCCGGGCTCGAGTCCAGGGCCGTGGCCACCGCCTGCCTGGAGGCGGGCCTGGTCGTCAACAACGTCACCCCCACCGCCCTGCGCTTCGAACCGCCGCTGCTCGTGACCGACGACGAGATCGACGAGGCGCTGTCCATCCTCGGCAAGGTCCTGGCATGAGCGCTCCCCGGGGTTCCGGCCCCCATTTCCTCGACGTCGACGACTTCAGCGCTCCGGCGCTGCGCCGGGTGCTCGACCGGGCGCTGGCCTGGAAGGAGTCGGGCAAGGTCCCCGACCTCCTGGCCGGCCAGGCCGTCGCCGCCGTGTTCGAGAAGCCCAGCGCCCGCACCCGGGTGTCGTTCGAGGTGGCCGTGGCGACCCTCGGCGGGCACTGCGTGACCCTGCGGGGCGAGGAGCTCGGCCTCGGCACCCGGGAGTCGGTGGCCGACGTGGCCCGCACGCTGGCCAGCTACTGCACGATGGTCGGCGCCCGGGTCTTCGACCACCGGGTGCTGGAGGAGATGGCCCGCCTCGGCGGCGTCCCCGTCGTCAACCTGCTGTCCGACACCGCCCATCCCGGCCAGGCCGTCGGCGACCTCCTGACGCTGGAGGAGCATCTCGGCGGCCCGGTGGAAGGGCGGCGGCTGGCCTTCGTCGGCGACGGGAACAACGTCGCCGCCTCGCTGGCCCTGGCCTCGGCGCTGACGGGGATGGAGATGGTGATCGCCAGCCCGGCGGGCTACGAGCTCGACCACACCGTCGTCGACCGGGCCCGCAACCTCGGCGGGGTGGTGGAACTCGTCTCCGACCCGTTCGACGCCGTGGACGGCGCCGACGCCGTCTACACCGACGTGTGGACGTCGATGGGCCAGGAAGGGGAGAACGAGGCCCGCCAGGCGGCCTTCGCCGCCTACCAGGTCAACGCCGAGCTCATGGCCGCCGCCCGGCCCGGCACCCTCGTCCTCCACTGCCTGCCGGCCAAGCGGGGCCTGGAGATCACCGACGAGGTCCTCGACGGCCCCAACTCGGTGGTGTGGACGCAGGCCCAGAACCGCATGCACTCCTACCGGTCGATCCTGGCCGAGCTGGCGGGGGAGGGCTGAGCGGGCGTGGCCCTCGGCAAGCCGCAGCGCCACCACCGCATCGCCCGGCTCCTCGAGGAGCAGGTGATCTCCAGCCAGGTCCAGCTGGTGGAGCTCCTGGCCGACGAGTGGCCGGCCCTCACCCAGGCCACGATCAGCCGCGACCTGGAGGAGCTCGGCGCGGTCAAGGTCCGCATCCCGGGCGGGCAGATGGCCTACGCCATCCCCGAGCTGGCCAAGGACCGCCTCGCCCCCGAGGACGTGCTGAAGAAGGCGCTGGCCGAGTACCTGGTCGAGGCCAACCACTCGGCCAACCTGGCCGTCCTGCGGACCCCGCCCGGCTCGGCCCACGTCGTGGCCTCGGCCCTCGACCGCGCCGGCCTGCCGGAGGTCCTCGGTACGGTGGCCGGCGACGACACCATTCTCGTCGTCTGCCCGCCGCCCGACGGCGGCCGGACGATGTCCGCCCGCCTGGCCCGCCTGGCCGGGCTGGAAGCGCAGTAACCCCCCACGCAACAGGAGGAAGTCCCTTGGGAGCACGAGTCGTCCTGGCCTACTCGGGCGGTCTCGACACGTCGGTGGCCGTCCGGTGGATGGGCCAGGAGTGGGGGTGCGAGGTCATCGCCCTGGCGGTCGACGTCGGCCAGGGCGGCGACTTCGAGACGATCCGCAAGCGGGCGCTGGCCGCGGGGGCGGTGGAGGCCGAGGTCATCGACGCCCGGGCCCGCTACGCCGACGAGTTCGTCGTGCCCGCCGTCCGGGCCAACGCCCTCTACGAGGGCCGCTACCCGCTGGTGTCGGCCCTGTCCCGGCCGGTCATCGTCGAGGAGCTGGTGGCCGCCGCCCGCCGCCACGGCGCCACGGCCGTGGCCCACGGCTGCACCGGCAAGGGCAACGACCAGGTCCGCTTCGAGGTGTCGACCCGGGCCCTGGCCCCCGACCTCGACGTGATGGCCCCGACGCGGGACTGGAGCTTCACCCGCGAGACGGCCATGGACTACGCCGCCGAGCACGGCATCCCGATCGAGCAGACGAAGAAGAGCCCGTACTCCATCGACGAGAACCTCTGGGGCCGGGCCATCGAGTGCGGCGCCATCGAGGATCCCTGGGCGACGCCGCCCGACGACATCTGGCTGCTGACCCGCCCGCCCGAGAGCGGCCCGCCGGCGCCGTCCGAGGTCGTGATCGGCTTCCAGGGCGGAGTCCCCGTCTCGCTCGACGGGAGCGCCCTGCCCGTCCACGAGCTGATCCTGGCCCTCGGGGCCAAGGTCGGCGCCTACGGCTTCGGCCGGATCGACATGGTCGAGAACCGCCGGGTGGGCATCAAGAGCCGGGAGGTCTACGAGTGCCCCGGCGCCCTGGCGCTGATCCTGGCCCACGCCGACCTGGAGGGCGTCTGCCTGGAGCGCGACGTCATGCGGGAGAAGAGCCGCCTGGAGACCAGGGTGGCCGAGCTCATCTACGACGGCCTGTGGCACTCGCCGCTGCGCCGGGCCCTCGACGCCTTCATGCTCGACACCCAGCAGCACGTCACCGGCGAGGTGCGGCTGGCCCTCGACGCCGGGCGCTGCACCGTGGCGGGCCGGCGGGCCCCGAAGGGCCTCTACGACCACGGCCTGGCCACCTACGACGCCTCCGACACCTTCCGCCACCGCGACGCCGAGGGCTTCGTGCGCCTCTGGGGCCTGTCGGTGGAGACGTGGGCCCGCCGCCAGGGCCCCGGCCAGTGACCGGGCGGTCGGGGACGGGGCAGGGGCGCCACGCTCCGGAGGAGCCCGGGGCCGGCGCCCCGGTCGGAGCACCGAAGCCGACGACGGCGCCCCAGGGGGCCGCCCTGTGGCAGGGCCGCTTCGCCGACGCTCCCGCCGAGGCGCTGCTGGAGTTCACCGAGAGCCTCTCGTTCGACTCCCGGCTGGCGGCCGACGACCTGGCCGGCTCCCGGGCCCACATCGACATGCTGGCCCGGGTCGGCCTGATCACCGAGGAGGAGCGGGCGGTGGTGGCCGCCGCCCTCACCCGGGTCGAGGCCGAGCTGGACGCCGGCACGTTCACGTTCCTGCCGCTCGACGAGGACATCCACACCGCCGTCGAGCGGCGCGTCACCGAGCTGGCCGGGCCGGCCGGGGCCAAGCTCCACACCGGCCGCAGCCGCAACGACCAGGTGGCCCTCGACCTCCGGCTCTACGTCCGGCGGGAGGGCCGGGCCATGGCCGGCCGCCTGTGCGACCTCATGCAGGTGCTGCTGCGCCGGGCCGCCCAGGCCCACGCCGAAGACGTGTACCTGCCGGGCTACACCCACATGCAGCGGGCCCAGCCGGTGCTCCTGGCCCACCACCTGCTGGCCCACTTCTGGGCGCTGTCCCGCGACGTCGACCGCCTGGCCGACGCCCTCGACCGGGCCGACGTCTCGCCGCTCGGCGCCGGCGCCCTGGCCGGCTCCACGCTGCCCCTCGACCCGGCCAGCGTGGCCGCCGCCCTCGGCTTCTCGGGCACGTTCCAGAACTCCCTCGACGCCGTCTCCGACCGCGACTTCGTGGCCGAGCTGCTCTTCGTCTGCGCCCTGTGCCAGGTGCACCTGTCCCGCCTCGGCGAGGAGGTCGTGCTGTGGGCCACCGAGGAGTTCGGCTTCCTCCGGCTGGCCGACGCCTACTCCACCGGCAGCTCGATGCTGCCCCAGAAGAAGAACCCCGACATCGCCGAGCTGGTGCGGGGCAAGGCCGGCCGGCTCATCGGCCACCTGGCCGGCTTCCTGGCCACCCTCAAGGGCCTGCCGCTGTCCTACAACCGGGACCTGCAGGAGGACAAGGAGCCCCTGTTCGACACGCTCGACACGCTGGCCCTGGCCTCGGCGGCCATGGCCGGCCTGCTCGACACCGCCACCTTCGACTACGACCGCATGCGCCAGGCGGCCGACGCCCCGGCCAGCGCCGCCGCCGACCTCGCCGAGGACCTCGTCCGGGGAGGCATGCCGTTCCGCGACGCCCACGCCATCGTCGGCAAGCTCGTCCGGGAGTCGGTCGAGCGGGGCATCCCGCTCGACGAGCTGATCATGACCGAGCCCAAGCTCGGGCCCGACGCCCTGGCGGCGCTGGAACCCGGCGCCTCCGTCCGCCGCCGGACCTCCCCCGGCGGGGCCGGCACGGCGTCGGTGGCGGCCCAGCTGGAAGCGGCCCGGGCCCGCCTGGCCGACCACGAGAGCCGCCTGGCCAAGGGCAGTGGCTGACCGCCTGCCGCCCGCGTCGTTCTACCGCCGCGACCCCCGGGAGGTCGCCGTCGACCTCCTGAACAAGCTGCTCGTCCGCGACGACCCCGACTTCGGCCGGGTCGGGGGCCGCATCGTCGAGGTCGAGGCCTACCTCGGCGCCGGCATCGACCCCGGCTCCCACGCCTTCCGGGGCCCGACCCGGCGCAACGCCACGATGTTCGGCCCTCCCGGCCGGCTCTACGTCTACTTCACCTACGGCATGCACTGGTGCAGCAACGTCGTCTGCAACCCGGAGGGCGGCGGCGGCGCGGTGCTCCTCCGGGCCCTGCAACCGCGGGACGGTCTCGACGTGATGTGGTCGCGCCGTCCCAAGGCCAAACGGGAGCGCGACCTCTGCTCCGGCCCGGCGAGGCTGGCCCAGTCGCTGGCCCTGACGGGTGACCTCGACGGCGCCGACCTGTCGGCCGGTCCCGTCCTCCTCCTCGACGACGGCACCCCGCCCCCCGCCGCCCCCGGCAACTCCGTCCGCATCGGCCTGAGCCCCGGCAAGGGCGACGAGTCGCCGTGGCGCTGGTGGGTGCCCGGTGATCCGAACGTCAGCCGCCCGCCTCCCCGGATCAGCGGCGGGCCCAGATCCTGACCGTCTGACCTTCGTCGACGAGGGCGCCGCCGTCGGGGGACTGCTTCCACACCCGGCCGGGGCGGGCCTTCACGCCGTCGGGCGGGTCCTCGACGGCGATGTCGACGTTGAGGCCCGAGCTCTGCAGCAACCGGGCGGCGTCGTCGACCGAGAAGCCGATCGTGTTGACGATCACGATCTGGCGGGGCGGGCCCGACGACACCACGATGGCCACCGTCGACCCCGGTGCCACCAGCGTCCCGGGGGACGGGCTCTGGTCGACGATCATCCCCCGGCCCCGCTCCCGGCTGGGCCGGCGGTCGACCTCGACCTTGAACCCGGCCGCCTCCAGCGCCGCCCGGGCCTCGGTCTCGTACCGGCCGCCGACGTCGGGCAGCGCCACGCCGGGCGGCGCCGGGGAGGCGGCGGCGGCCACGGTCGGGTCGGCCTTCGGCGGATCGGGGACGGGGAACGGCGTGACCGGAGTCCCGGCCAGGGCCGGGTCCATGACCCGGTGCCAGATCTGGGCCGGGTACGACCCGCCCGTCACCCGGATGGCCGTGGCCGGCGGGACCATCGAGCGCTGCCGCTCGGGGAACCCCACCCACACCGCCGCCACGAGATCGGGCGTGTACCCGACGAACCAGGCGTCGCGCCATTCGTTGGCCGTGCCGGTCTTGCCCGCCACGGGCCGGTCGCCGAGCGCGGCGGCGGTGCCCGTCCCCCGCTGGACCACCTGGCCGAGGATCCCGGTCACGGCCCGGGCGACGTCGGTGGGAACGGCCCGGTGCAGGGTCGAGGGCCGCCGGTAGAGGACCGACCCGTCGGCCCGGGTGATCTCGGTCACGAACACCGGGTCGGCGTGCATCCCGTCGGCGGCGAACGTCGAGTAGGCCGAGGCCATGTCGAGCACGCTGATCTCGTTGCTGCCGAGCACCGCCGACGGGTACGGCTTGAGCGGGGCGGTGATCCCGAGCGTATGGGCCATGTCGATGGCCTTCTGGGGGCCGACCTCCTCGATCAGCTGGGCGTAGACCGTGTTGATCGAGTGGACGGTGGCGTCGACCAGGGTGACCGGCGGCCCGCCCTCGCCCTCGTAGTTGTTGACCACCCACGGCTGCTGCCCGTCGGGCAGGGGGATCGTGAGCTGGGTCGGCGCCTCGTAGACCTTGTCGGGCGAGATGCCCTGGGCCAGGGCGGTGGCCAGCACGAACGGCTTGAACGACGACCCGGTCTGACGCATCCCCTGGGTGGCCAGGTCGAACTTGGCCTCCGGCTCGGAGCCGAAGAAGTCCCGCCCCCCGACCAGCGCCTTGACGTAGCCGGTCTTCGGGTCGAGCACCACCACGGCCCCCGAAGGGTCGGAGGCCGGGTTGGGGAGCACGGCCTTCACCGCCTCCTCGGCCGCCTGCTGGACCCGCAGGTCGACGGTGGTGTGGATGCGCAGCCCGTCCTCGAACAGGAGGCGGCGGCGGTCGGCCGGCGTGGCCCCGAAGCGGGTGTCGTCGAGGATGAACCGCTTGACCCGCTCCACGAAGTACCCCGCCGGGTACCGGGCCCCGGCGGCCGGCTTGGCCACCACGCCGAGCGGCGCCGCCTCGGCGGCGGCGATGTCGGCGTCGGGCTCGGCGTGCAGCTCCCGCATCCGGGCCAGCACCACCTGACGCCGGGCGAAGGCGGCGTCGGCGGCCGTGAACGGGTCGTAGTTCTCCGGCGCCTGGATCAGCCCGGCCAGCAGCGCCCCCTCGGCCAGGCCGAGCGCCGACGCCGGCTTGTTGAAGTACAGCTGGGCCGCCGCCTGCACCCCGTAGGCGCCGTTGCCGAAGTAGATCCGGTTGAGGTAGCCCTCGAGGATCGCCTCCTTGGTGTGCGTGCGCTCGATCTGCATGGCCAGGACCGCCTCCCGCACCTTCCGGTGGACGGTCTTCTTCGGGTCGAGCAGCACGTTCTTCACGTACTGCTGGGTGATCGTCGACCCGCCCTGGCGCACCTCCCCGGCCTCGGCGTTGGTCTTGAGGGCCCGGACCATGGCCCGCAGGTCGACGCCCTTGTGGGCGAAGAAGCGGGAGTCCTCGATGGCCACCACCGCCGCCTTGAGCGGCTCGGCCATCTGGGCCAGGGGCACCTGCTCCCGGTTCTGCTCGGCGTGGAGGGTGGTGATGAGCGAGCCGTCGGCGGCGAAGACCTTCGTCGTCTCGGCCTGGGCCGGCGGGGCGGCGATGTCGACCCGGTAGGCGCAGCCCGTCCCCGTCAGCACGAGCGCGACGACAACCAGGCAGAGACGTCGGAGCATGGGGGTATTCAACCCCTTTCGGCCCCCCTTCGGCGGGATGGACGAAGCGTGCCACTACGGTGTCCGACCGTGACTGAAGCACTGTCTCCGCCGGGACAACCGGACCCGGGCACGGTGGACGAGGCCGTCCGCATCGTGGGGGCGGGCGCCACCAACCTGATCTCCGAGGCCGACCTGCGCAAGAAGCTCGGCCGGGGCACGCCCCTCCGGGTCAAGCTCGGCATCGACCCCACCGCCTCCGACATCCATCTGGGCTTCGCCGTCGTGCTGCGCAAGCTCCGCCAGTTCCAGGATCTGGGCCACACGGCGGTGCTGATCCTCGGCGACTTCACCGCCCGGGTCGGCGACCCCACCGGCCGCTCGGCCACCCGGCCCCGGCTGGCCCCGGAGCAGATCGAAGCCAACCTCGTGACCTACCAGGCCCAGGCGGGCCTGATCCTGCGGCCCGACCGCCTCGAGGTCCGCCGCAACTCCGAGTGGCTGGGAGCCCTCGGCGCCGACGGCCTCCTCGGCCTGGCCGGCCGGGCCACCGTGGCCCAGATGCTGGAACGCGACGACTTCTCCAGGCGCTACGCCGCCGGCCAGCCGATCTCCGTCATGGAGCTGCTCTATCCCCTGCTCCAGGGCCACGACTCGGTGGTGGTCGAGGCCGACGTCGAGCTCGGCGGCTCTGACCAGCTGTTCAACAACCTCGTCGGCCGGGAGCTCCAGGAGAAGGCCGGCCAGGAGCCCCAGGTCGTGCTGACCACCCCGCTGCTCGAGGGCCTCGACGGCGTCAACAAGATGTCGAAGTCGCTGGGCAACTACATCGGGATCACGGAGCCCGGCCCGGAGCAGTTCGGCAAGATCATGAGCATCCCCGACTCGCTCATCCCCCGTTACATGCTGCTGGCCACCGGCTGGCACCCCGACCGGGTCGAGGCCGAGACGGCCGCCCTGGCCTCGGGCGCGACCCACCCCAACGCCGCCAAGCGGCTGCTGGCCCGCACGATCGTCGACCTCTACCACGGCGAAGGGGCCGGGGCGGCGGCCGAGGCCGCCTTCGACCAGGTCTTCAAGAAGCACGAGGTGCCCGACGACGTCCCCGAGTTCGGGCTGTCCGCCGAGCACCTGGTGGACGGGCGGATCCGCCTGGCCCGCCTGCTGGCGCTGGCCGGCCTGGTGCAGTCCAACAAGGAAGGGGCCCGCAAGATCACGGAGGGCGCGGTCCGGGTCAACGGGGAGCGGATCACCGATCCCGACCGGGAGCTGGCCCCCGGGGAGCTCGGGGACGGCCTGCTCCAGGTCGGCCGGCGCTCCTGGGCCAGGGTTCTCCCCCCGTCCGCGTAAGGGAACCTGTCTCAGGCCAGAGGAATTTCGGCCTTGCGTTCCCGGTCCCGTGCTGCGCTTGGTATGGTGGCTCTCGCTGCTTCGCAAGGGGCAGCCACCAGTCGGGGCACCCGCTCCGGTGCGTGGTCCGTGAGTTGACACTCGGGCCACGAACCGTTAGAGTGCACCGGTTGCTCGCCGGAAGGCGCTAGTCGCCTGTGCCGGCATTTGACACGGACATCTCCCCTCGCCGGGAGAGGTGTGTTGGGCCAGGCAGCAGGTCCCCCCAGGGAACGATCCTGTTGCTCGGACCGTCGCTCTTTGAAAACGGAATAGTGGTGACAAAAGCCAGTGCGGGCGTCCGCGGCTCTCCGGAGACTCTGTCTTTGGAAGGGCTGAGGGCGTTCACCAAGTCAATGCACTGAGTGACACATGGACAACGTGTGAATCCAGTGCCGGGTTGCCGGAGGGCTCAGTGGGCCCCGAGGCGGCTCTTCACCGATCGCAGGCTGCGGCGGCCCTCGGGCCGGCAAGGCCGAGATCTCGATGGAGAGTTTGATCCTGGCTCAGGACGAACGCTGGCGGCGTGCTTAACACATGCAAGTCGAGCGGGGTCCATCCTGTCGCAAGACAGGGGAAGACCTAGCGGCGA
>Ga0070741_10004500_pt1 | contig 32476 bp, 30 predicted proteins | sample Coa_R1_4_FD_66440 | JGI IMG/M metagenome (GOLD analysis project Ga0070741, IMG submission 66440) | Surface soil microbial communities from Centralia Pennsylvania, which are recovering from an underground coalmine fire - Coalmine... | ecosystem: Environmental > Terrestrial > Soil > Unclassified ... | reverse complement strand
GGGGGCCGCCCACGATCGGCATCAGGTCTAGCCGGCCGAGACCAGCTTGTAGACCTTGCCGGGCTGGATCTGGAAGACCGTGACGCCGCCCGTGGAGACGTCACCGTTCTTGCTGAACGCGATCGGGTGCCCGAGCAGCGAGGTCGACATCTTGACCTTCGCCAGGTCCGCTCGAACCTCCGCCCGGCTCGTCTTGCCGTCCGTGCACGACTGCGAGATCGCCATGGCGATCGCCTGCGCGGCGACCCAGCTCGGGGCGCCGAACGGAGTCGTCTTGCCGTACTTCGCCGCAAAGTCGTGCACGATCGAGTGCACGGCCTTGAGCTGGTAGATGTCCGTTGCGAAGAACGAGACGTACGCGCCGACGAACGTGAAGCTCGTGTTGTCGAAGCTTCCGTCCGTCGCGAAGAACACGCCCTTGTACCCGGCTGCCTTCAGCTGCTGCGCGAAGAGCTGCGAGTCGGACGCGATCTGGTTCGGCGCGTAGACGATCTTCACGCCTTCGGCCACCGCCTTCTGGGCGAGCGCCGAGTAGTCGGTGTTCTTCTGGTCCTGCGATTCGCGGTCGACGCTGACGCCCGCAGACTTCAGCTTCGCCTGCGCTGCATCCGAGATGCCGATGCCGTAGGCCTCGGCGTCGTCGACGACCATCACCTTGTCGCCGCTCTTCAGACCGAGCTTGGAGAGCATGTACGAGACGCCGAGGCTCGCCTGGGCGGTGTTGTTCGGCACGACCCGGAAGAAGTACCCGGGCTTGAGCGACTTCCCATCGGTGAGGTTGTCGCCGGTGGCCGAGCCGGAGACGGCGGCGACGCCGCCGCGGATCAGCACCGGCATGCCGCCGAGGTTCTCGTTGGTCCCGGCGAAGCCGACGAGCCCGAGGACGCGGCTGTTGGCGACGATCTGCGCCCCGACGGTGGCGGCCTTCTGGGGATCGAGGCCGCTGTCGCCGTCGAGCGCGTCGACGAGCTTGACGCGCTTCATCGTGGCGGGAACGCCCGGGATCTTCTTCCCGCTGTTCCAGTAGCTGATGAAGAGCTGCATCCAGTTGTGCTGGTCGTCGCCGAGGAACGCGGCTCCGCCGCTGAGCGGGCCTGCATACGCGAGCCCGGCCGACTTGCAGAGGCTCGTGGCGGTCACGGCCGTCGCCGAGCGGTGGGACGACGGTCTCGCGACCGCCGCGGCGATGACGGTGAGCGACACGAGCAACGCCGCGACGCAGGCCATCACGACCCTTCTATTCATGAACCTTCCTCCTTTGACGGGGTGCCTCTTCAGACGACGCCGCCGCCCTTCCGGTTGGCGCAGTTGGGGCAAGGCGAGGGACTCTAGCCCGTTTCCGCGCCTGCCACAGTCCCGTTCCGACCTGCAGGCTAGGGTGCCGGCATGCGCTGGCTCATTCCGGCAGGCGAGCAACCGCTCTTCGGCCCCGAGCGGGGGTGCGACCCGTTCGAGCAGCGGCTCCTCCGTCCAGACGGGGGCGAGACCTTCGTGCACGAGCACGACGACGACGTGCTGTACGTCCTGGCGGGCCGCGGCCGGCTTCTGATCGACGGCGCCGAGCACACGGCGGCGCCCGGGCTGGCGGCGTACGTCGCCTCGGGCACCTCGTGGTCGGTCGACGAGCCCGACGGCCTCGAGCTGCTCTCGGTGCTGATCCGCGACCCGGTTCCCGGCGCACGTTGCGCCGTCGTGGAGGGCGCGGCGGCGCAGCACGGCACGGCGACGGCCGGGCGGTCGTTCGTCATGCTCTGCTCGCCCGCCTGCGGCTGCAACTCCGTGACGCAGTTCATCGGCCTCGTCCCGCCCGGCCGGGCCCCCGACCACTTCCACCGCTACGACGAGGTGATCTACATCCTCGAGGGCGAGGGCCTGCTGGCGATCGGCGGCGAGGAGGAGCCGATCGGCCCGGGCAGCTGCATCCACCTGCCGCGCACGCTCGTGCACTGCCTCGCCAACACCGGCGAGCGGGAGCTGCGCCTGCTCGGCGTGTTCAGGCCGGCGGGGTCGCCGGCGGAGGCCTACTACCCCGACGGCACCCCCGCGGCCGTCCCCGGAAGCGAGGACTGAATGCCGAGAATCGAGCGCACCGCCGAGATCGTCTGGGAGGGGAACGTGGCCCGCGGCGCCGGCACGATCACGGCCGGCACGGGCGCGTTCGCCGGGCTGCCGTTCTCGCTGCCGGCACGGATCGGCAAACCCGACGGCAAGACGAGCCCCGAGGAGCTGCTCGCCGCGGCGCACGGCGGCTGCCTGACGATGTCCGTCGCGTCGGAGCTCACGCAGGCGGGGACGCCGCCGGCCCGGATCGAGACGACCGTGCGCATCGTGATGGATGAGGTCGAGGGCGAGGGACACCAGATCGTCGGCTCGCAGGTGACGATCGCCGTCGCCGCGGACGCCGAGGACGCCGCGGTAGACGCGGCGATCGAGCGGGGCGACGCCGGCTGCCCGTTCTCGACGCTGCTCCGGAAGGCGGGCGCGCAGGTGTCCATCGAGCGCGCTTGAAGCACGCGGAGGTTCCGCGCCTCCGCGGCGGGCCAGCCGCGCGCGGCGCCTGGCTCCTCGGCGGGCTCTTCGTCTTCGCGATCGGGATCGTCTGCCTGTACGAGTCGAAGCTCGGGCTCTCGCCGTGGGACGTCCTCAACCAGGGGATCAGCAAGCACTCGCCGCTGTCGTTCGGCGAGTCGAACATCCTCGTCGGCTGCTGCGTGCTCGGGCTCGCGGTCGTGCTCGGCGCCCGGATCGGGCTCGGGACGGTCATGAACGCGGTGCTCATCGGCGCCTTCGTCGACCAGCTGCTGCGCATCGGGGCGGTGACACGGCTCGCCCACGACTCGCTCGGCGTGCGCATCGCTCTGCTCGCCGCGGGGGTGGCGGTGATGGGCCTCGCGACCGGGCTCTACGTCGGCGCCGGGTTCGGCGCCGGCCCGCGCGACTCGCTGATGCTCTCGCTCGTCCGCCTCACGCGCGTCCGGGTCGGCGTCGTCCGCGGCCTGCTCGAGGCGGCCGCGACCGCCGCCGGCTTCGTCCTCGGCGGCACGGTGGGGATCGGGACGCTCGTCTTCGTGCTCGCGATCGGGCCGGCGGTCGAGGCCTCGTTCGCGCTGCTCGGCCGGGCGCCCTTCTCCCGAGCGGCGGCGGCCTGACCCGCCGGGCGGAAGCTCAGGCGCCCGGGGCGGCGCCGAAGACGCGCCGGTAGAGCGCCTCCCAGTCGGCGGCGATGCCGCGCCGGGCGGCCTGCAGGCTCATCGCCCCGGAGCAGACGAGCCGGTGGAGCCGGTTCTCGAGCCGGTCCTTGGCCCGGTAGCCGAACGGCCCGGCGCCCGGCTCCGGGTAGAGGTTCGCGATCGCGTTCGAGCCGCCGAGCTCGAGCGGGACGATGTGGTCGATCTCGATCGTCCGGCCGTAGAGCCCGGGTGCGAGCCCGTACTCCCGCTCGACCGCGAACTTCTCCGCCTGCGGCACGTTGCGGATCGCCGACGTCCGGAAGCCCGCCGAGCAGAGCTCGGCGGCGGTGAGCCCCGCGAAGTAGGCGCCCGGCGAGCAGCGCCGGTCGGGGAGGACGCCGCGCCTGCAGCCCGAGGCGCGCGTCCGGGGCGCGACGACGATCGTCACGCCGACCGTCACCGACCCGCCGGCGGCCGGACCGTCGAGCCACTGGGCGACGCCGCCGTGGTGCGAGCACGTCCCCGAGTGGTGCTGCGAGAAGCTGAAGGTGCCGTCGCGGCAGCGTGCCGTCGCGCCCGGCGGAGGCGGCGAGGCCGCCGCCGTGACGGCGGTCGCCGCGGCAAGCGCCGCCCCGATCCCGCACATGCGCCGCAGGGACATGGCCACGGCAGCCATGATGCGCCGCGGCGGGCGTGCGGGAATCCCCCGTCAGGGGGACCCGGTCAGCCGAGCCGCTCGAGCGGCGCGTACTCGAGCATCAGCCGCCGCTCGCTGCCGTCCTCGAAGCGCACGGTGACGACGCCGCCCGGCTCGATCCGCGTCACGATCCCCGTGCCGAGCGTCTGGTGGCGGACGGTGTCGCCCGTGGCGAGGTCGGGCACGTTCGTGCGCGGCGCGAACTCGCGCTGCGTCCGCGCGCCGTAGTCCGACCACGACGCGGGCCGGAGCCGCTCCCGCTCGACGCCGAGGCCCGGCAGCTCGTCGAGGAAGCGGGACGGCAGGTTCGCGTCGGCGCGTCCGTACAGGCTCCGCCGCAGCGCGTGCGTCAGCGTCAGCCGCTCCTGCGCACGGGTCATGCCGACGTAGGCGAGCCGCCGCTCCTCCTCGAGCGTGTTCTCCTCGATCGAGCGGGAGTGCGGGAAGATGCCCTCCTCCATGCCGATCATGAACACGGCCCGGAACTCGAGGCCCTTCGCGTTGTGGAGCGTCATCAGCGTCACCTGGCCGCCGCCGTCGTCGTCGTCGCGGATGGCGTCCTGGTCGGAGTAGAGCGAGATCTCCTGCAGGAAGCCGGAGAGGCTCGGCTCGGCCGCGGAGGCGTCGTACTCGCGGGCGACGCCGACGAGCTCCTCGAGGTTCTCGATCCGCCCGCGCGCCTCGATCGTGCGCTCCGCCTCGAGCGCCTCGAGGTACCCGGTGCGGTCGAGCACCGCCTCGACGAGGTCGGCGACGGCCGAGTCGGTCGCGGTCGCCATCAGCGACTCGATCGCGTTCCGGAACGACCTCACCGAGCGGACGGCCGCCGCGGCCAGCCCCGCCTCCTCGGGCCGGCCCATCGCCTCCCAGAGCGTCGTCTCCAGCCCGGACGCGTACGCGCCGAGGCGCTGCAGCGACGTGTCGCCGATCCCGCGCCGCGGCCGGTTTGCGATCCGCAGCAGCGACACCTGGTCGTACGGGTTGTCGACCACCTGCAGGTAGGCGACGAGATCCTTGATCTCGGCGCGCTCGTAGAAGCGCGGCCCGCCGATCACCTGGTAGGCGATCCCCTGACGGACGAGCACGTCCTCGAGCACGCGGCTCTGGGCGTTCGTCCGGTAGACGACCGCGACCTCACCGGCGCTGTAGCCCTCCTCGATCAGCGCCGCGATCTCGGCCGCGACGAACCGCGCCTCGGCGTGCTCGTCCTCGGTCTCGACGACGCGCACGGGCTCGCCCTCGCCGAGGTCGGACCAGAGGCTCTTCTCCTTCCGCTCCCGGTTGTGCGAGATCACCTCGTTCGCCGCTGCGAGGATCGTGTTCGTCGAGCGGTAGTTCTGCTCGAGCGCGATCACCTTCGTGCTCGGGAAGTCGCGCTCGAACTCGAGGATGTTGCGGATGTCGGCGCCGCGGAACGCGTAGATCGACTGGTCCGGGTCGCCCACCGCCATCACGTTCTGGGAGACGCTGCCGAGCAGCTGGAGCAGGACGTACTGCGCGTGGTTCGTGTCCTGGTACTCGTCGACGAGGATGTAGCGGAACGCCGTCGCCCACTTCTCGCGCGCTTCGGGGAAGCGCTGCAGCACGTCCACGGTGAGCATCAGCAGGTCGTCGAAGTCGACGGCGTTCGAGCCGAACAGGCGGCGCTGGTAGAGGCGGTAGACGTCGGCGACCGTCTGGTCGTAGAAGCTCGCGACCCGCTCCGCGTACTCGTCGGGGCCGACGAGCTGGTTCTTCGCGTTCGAGATCTGCGTGTGGATGCCGCGCGGAACGAACCGCTTCGGGTCGCGCTCGAGCTCCTCCAGGCACGCCTTGACGAGGCGCAGCTGGTCGGCCTGGTCGTAGATCGTGAAGTTCGAGCGGTAGCCGAGCCGCTCCGCCTCCCGGCGCAGGATCCGGCCGCAGGCGGAGTGGAAGGTGAGGATCCAGATCGCGCGCGCGACCGGGCCGACGGCCCGCTCGACGCGCTCGCGCATCTCGCCGGCCGCCTTGTTCGTGAACGTGATCGCCAGGATCTCGTTCGGCTTCACGCCGTGCGCGGCGAGCAGATGGGCGACGCGGTAGGTGAGCACCCGCGTCTTCCCCGAGCCCGCGCCGGCGACGACGAGCAGCGGCCCCTCGGTCGTCAGCACCGCCTCCCGCTGGGCGGGGTTCAGCTCGGCGAGGTACCCCTGGGGCTCGATCGCGGCCATTGCCCGAGGGTAGCGAGCCGCTCCTCGAGGAAGGCGGCGGCCTCCTCGAGGCGGCCGGGATCCGCCGACTTCAGCACCACCTCCACCTCGGGGGCCGGGTCGAAGCTCGGGTACGAGCCGACGAGCACGTCGGCGAAGCGGTCGGTGACCGCCACGAGCGCGGGCGTGATCGTCGACTCGCGGGTCGCGTAGCGGCGCCGCCACGACCCGATCGGCCGGCCGGCGCGCAGCTCGGCGGCGTAGCGGTCGAACATCGCCTCCATCTCGCTCGGCAGCCCGGGCAGCACCCAGACGTTGCCGATCACGAACCCGGGGGCGCCGCCGAGCGGATTCTCGAGCGGGCGCGCGCCGCGCGGCAGCGCCGCCCAGCGGGCGACGTACTCGGGGTCGCCGCCGAAGCAGGCGCGGAGCTCCGCCTCCAGCTCGGGCAGCGGCTCCTGCGGCACCGAGAACGCCGCCGCGAGCGCCTCGCGCGTCAGGTCGTCGGGAGTGCCGCCGAGGCCGCCCGTGACGACGACGTGGTCGGCGAGCGGCGCCTCGCGGCGCACGAAGGCGACGATGCGGTCGATCTCGTCGGGCACGGCCGCCGTCAGCACGACCTTCACGCCGAGCTGCTCGAGCCGCCGGGCGAGCCACGACGCGTTCGTGTTCTGGACGTCGCCGGAGACGAGCTCGTTGCCGATCGTCAGGATGGCCGCGTCCACAGCCGGGAGTATCAGAGAGGGAACGGCCGCTTCGCCAGGGCTGCGAGCACCTGCGAGGTGACCCAGACCGGCGTGCTCGCGTACCTGGCCGAGTAGCGGTAGCTGCCGTCCGGCTGGCGCAGGCGCGCGAGGTAGGCGAACGCCCGGTGCGGCGGGGTGCGCCCGGCGGCGAGGAGCCCCTGGATCGCCCAGGCCGTCGACTGCGCGTCCGAGCCGCGGCCGCGGCTCAGCTCGAAGCCGCCGTCGCGGTTCTCGAACGTGAGCAGGAAGGACGCCGCCCGCGTCACCGGGGCGCCGTGGACGCCGGCGACGCGGAACGCCTCGAGCGCGGCCGCCGTGTCGTTCGAGTCGGGCTTGCCGCCGGCCGCCCACGAGAAGCCGCCGCTTGGCGCCTGGTGCGCAAGCAGGTAGCGCGTCGTCGCGGCCGGCGAGCGGCCGAGCGCCAGCACCGCCCACATCGTCGAGTTGAGCGTCGGCCCGATCGCGCCGCTCGGCGTGGGCCGCAGCTGCGCGAGCAGCGCCGGGTTGCGGTCGCCGAGCGCCTCCTCGGCGAGCGCGACGAGCGCGACGTCGGTGGTCGCGGTCAGCGAGCCCTCCTGGGCGTGCAGGTAGTCGAGCGAGCCGGGCGCCGGCGCGCCGGCGGCGCGCAGCCCGAGCACCGCCCACGAGGTGAGGAGCGCGTCGGCCGTCCCGCCCGGCTCGGCGTAGGCGCCGTTCCGGCCGTGCGCGGTGACGAACGAGACCGGCGTGACGGCGAGCAGGAGCGCCGAGGCGAGGGCGGCTAGGCCCACACGACCTCCGTCCGCAGCCTCGCGGCGTAGCGCTGCAGCAGCCGGCGAAGCTCGGGGCCGGCGGCGAGCGAGATCAGCACGTTGCCGGTCGCGTGCGCGGCGTCGAACCAGAGGCCGCGGCCGGTGGTGGCGGCGAGGGCGGCCGCCGTGTGCGGCCAGAAGCCCCACCACAGCCAGACGTCCATGCTGACGCTGAACGCGAAGCCGAGCACGGCGCTGACGGCGGCGAGGCCGATGCGGGTGCGGACGGCCGGCGCGAGCAGCGCGCCGGCGGCGCCGCACGCGCCCCAGCCGAGCATCTGCTGCGGCGTCCACAGCCCCTGGCCGAGGAACAGGTTGGACACGAAGGCGGCGAGCGCACCGGTGGCGAGGCCGGCGCGCGCGCCGAGCGTCGCGCCGGCGACGATCACGATCACCGTCACCGGCTGCACGCCCGGCACGGCCGCGAACAGCACGCGGCCCGCCGCCGCCGCGGCCGCCAGCGTGGCGACGACGGCGAGCTCGCGCGTCGTCGCCGTCCCGGCCTCGAACCAGGCGATGCCGACTACGACGAGCGCGAGCGCCGCGAGCCCGGTGGCGAGCGCCCCGTCGGAGACGGCGAGCGCGGCCACGAGCAGCGCCGCCGCCACGGCGGCGAGCCTAGACATGCGCCTCCGCGCGCGCCGGCAGCTCGACGACGCGGTCGGCGACCTCGGCGGCGAACACGAGGTCGTGCGTGACGATCAGCGTCGCGCGGCCGGGCGCCTGCGCGCGGAGCAGGCGCGCGAGCTCGGCCTTCCGCTCCGGGTCGACGCCGCGGGTCGGCTCGTCGAGCACGAGCAGCTCCGGCTCGGTGGCGAGCACGGCGGCGAGCGCGAGCCGCTCGCGCTCCCCCGACGACAGGTCGCGGGGGTGGCGATCCTCGAGGCCGGCGAGGCCGACCTGGGCGAGCGCGCGCCGCGCCGCGTCGGCCGGGGCGCCGAGCGTCACCTCGTCGAGCACGCGCTCCGTGACGACGTGGCGGCCCGGGTCCTGCGCGAGGTAGGCGGCGCGGCCGTGCTCGACCTCGCCCTCGTCCGGCTCGAGCAGTCCGCAGGCGATCAGCGCGAGCGTCGTCTTGCCCGCCCCGTTCGGGCCGGTCAGCGCGACGACCTCGCCGCGCCGCACCTCGAGCGACGCGCCGGCGAGAACCCGGCGCTCGCCGTAGGCGAACCGCACCCCGCTCAGACGGCAGCCGACGTCGGGCGGGCGCGGCAGATAGGCCGGGCGATTCGCCGCAAGCCACGCCACCGCCTCGTCGCGGGGGGCGTCGAGCAGCACCCGGCCGCGCTCCAGGAAGAGCACTCGGTGGGCGTGCGCGAGCGGGCGGGCGGGCCGCTGCTCGGAGACGACGACCGCGCAGTCGAGGCCGTCGACGACGTCGAAGAACGCGTCGGCGCCGTCGGGGTCGAGCTGCGAGCTCGGCTCGTCGAGGAGGAGCAGCCGCGGCCGGAGCGCGAGCGCCGAGGCGAGCGCGACCCGCTGGAGCTCGCCGCCGGAGAGCTCCGCCGTCGACCGGCCGGCGAGGTGCGCGACGCCGGCGAGCGCGAGCGCGTCCTCGACCCGCGGCCAGATCTCGTCGGGAGGGACCGCGGTGTTCTCGAGCCCGAACGCGACCTCGCTCGCGACGCGGCTCATCACGATCTGGTCCTCGGGGTCCTGGAAGACCGACGCGACCGTGCCGACGAGGTCGGCCGGGCGCGCCTCGCGCGTGTCGATGCCGGCGACGAGCACGCGGCCGGCGAACGAGCCGCCGTGGAAGTGCGGCACGAGGCCGGCGAGCGCGCGGATCAGCGTCGACTTCCCCGAGCCGGAGGGGCCGAGCAGCGCCACCCGCTCGCCCTCGGCGACCTCGAGCGACACGCCGTCGAGCACCGGGCCGCCGCCGGGGTAGGCGAAGCGCAGGCCGTCGACGCGCGCTAGAGCCACAACGCCCCCACGACGACGATCGCCGCGGACGCGGCCAGCGCGAGGCCGTCGAGCGCCGTCCACGGCGGGGACGGCGCGCGCGTGCGCTCGACGCGTCCGTAGCCGCGCGCCTCCATCGCCTCGGCGAGGTTCAGCCCGCGCTCGAGCGAGCCCGCGAGGAGCGGCGACAGCCGGCGGACCGGCCCGAGCTCGACGCCGCGGCCGCGCAGCTGCAGCTGCAGGTCGCGTGCGTCGCGCTCCAGCACCGGCACGATCCGGGTCGCGAGCGCGACCGCGAGCGTCGAGCGGCGCGCCCAGCCGGCCGCGGCGAGCAGCCGGTCGTGGTCGAGGAGCAGCGCGTAGACGGCGAAGGCCAGGCCGACGGCGACCAGCCGGAGACCCTGGAACGCGCCGTTTCGCAGCTCCTCGGTCGTGACGTCGAGGCGGCCGACGACGGGGATCGTCGGGCCCGTCCACAGCGGGTGGGAGCCGAGCACCTCGACGAACGGCGTCAGCAGGAAGACCGTCAGGCCGGTCGAGAGCGTGCCGAGCAGGTACGGCCAGCGCCGCCGTGCCGGCGCCCGCAGGGCGGCGGCGAGCAGGATCGCGGCGATCGCCGCGACCGCCGGGATCCCGTGCGCGAGCAGCGCCGCCGTCGCGAGCGCCGCGAGCAGGGCTGCGGCCGGCGCGGCGCTCAGAACCGGTACCTCAGGGCCGTCGGGTCGCTCGCCAGGCGCCGCGCGGCCTCCACGCCGAGCTCGAGCCGGTAGCCGCCGTGGACGGCGTCGATCCGGACCGTCCCGGGCGGGAGCGGGCCGCCCACGACGATCACGTTCCGGGCCTTCCCGGCGCCGCCGACGGTGCCGTGCACCTGCCGTGCGATCGCGCGCGCCAGCGGCTGGCGGCCGACGACGCGGGTGGCCGAGTCGACGAACGGGTGCGGGTAGGCGCCCACCACCACGGGGATCTCCTCGGTCGCCGGGGTCCAGTGCCGGTAGTCCCACCACACGTTGTCGCCGGGGCGGACGGTCACCTCGGCGGCGCTGCGGCCGCCCTCGATCCCGTCGACGAAGTAGAACCAGTCGCGCTGGGCGGCGAGCGAGCCGCTGATGCCGTCGATCGACTGCACGTAGCGGCCGCCGTAGCGCGTCGTCACCTTCAGCTTGCGCTCGACGACCTGGATCGCGTCGAGGCCGGCCGGCACCGTGCCGGAGAAGACGACGTGCGTCCCGCGGTCACGCGTCACCCACAGGGTCGCGCTGCCGTGCGCGCGCCCGTCCCCGCCGCAGCCGGCGAGGACGAGCGCGAGCGCGGCGACGAGCGTGCGTCTCACGTCACGGCGTTCGAGCGCACGGCGCCGTCGGCGGTCGCGCGCACGAGCAGGCCCCGGTGCTTCGCCGGGCAGTACGCCTTGCCGGCCGCGCCCCGGGCGGTCAGCTTCGAGCCGACGTGCCAGGTGAGCCCGGTCACGGCCGTCGGCTTGCCGTTGTCGTCGTAGGCGGTCGCCGTGTAGCAGCCCTTCCCGGCGGCCTTCACCTGCAGCGTCGGCGGGCCGCCCGCCGGCCCGAAGGCGGCGTAGTACCAGAGCACGGTGTCGCCGTCGTTCAGCTGCACCTTGTCGGCCCCGACGGGCGGCGAGGCGTTGTCGACCTTGAACACCCAGCCCGACGAGCTGCTGCCGCCGTACAGGCCGACCTGGTCGACGTAGTTGCCGAAGCTCGACGTCGTGACGTGGTAGTACAGCTCGCCGAGCAGCGACGCCTGCTGGAGGGCCTCGAGCGGGGTCGACGCGGTGACCGTCACCTCGGTGGGGCCGAAGAGCGTGCGGGTCTTGCCTTCGACCCGGATCTTGACGGTCGCCGCGGCCGCGGCGGCGGGGGCCACCAGGACGAGTAGTGCGACGAGGCAAGCGAGACGCTTGACCACGAATCCTCCTTCCGCGAGGGGTTCGACGTGGAGGGCGACCGGCAGGTCTTCTGACTCGGGGCTCCCCCACTCGCCGCCTTCCCGGGCCTCGGCCCAGTGGCACGTCGGCGAGGGGCGTCTCCCCTCACAGCGGCGGGACCGTCCCGGATTCGCACCGGGTTCCCTCACCGCTCGCCCGTTTCTTGACGGAGGCGATCGTATCTAAGCTTCCGTGGCGTGGAGCACGGGGAGGTCACGGACCGCCAGCTGGAGGCGCTGCTCGCGCGTCTCGACCGCCTGGTCGAGGAGCTCGCGCGTCTGAACCGGCGCGAGGAGCGCCGGGAGGAGCTGACGGTGATCGCGCACGAGCTGCGCAACCTGAACGAGTCGCTGCAGGCGATCACGTACGCCGCCCTCGGCGCGCAGGGCCCCCAGGTCCGCCGCCGCCGCAGCGGCTGACGCGCTGACGGCGCCCGGGCCCGGCTCCGCGCGACATGTCCGGAGGCTGCCTCCGTGACGAGTGTGTGCCGAGTGTGTGCCAAAAGTGCACGCGTTGCGGACACGGCGCACTTCGCGGCCTACCCTCGTTCTCGTGTCGTACCAGCGACGTGACGAGAGCCCGGGCTACCACCACGTCGTGAGGTGGTGAGGGTATTAGCAAGGACCTGTCGTGACCCTCGCCCCCTTCTCGTTCCTCTCGTGCAGCAGTCGTTCTGCGGCGCGGTCGAGGATCTTGCGTACTTCGAGTTCGACAGACGGACTGAGCTTCTTCTCACCGGATGAACGAATAAGCCGCCGCCACCGGCGCTGCCGATGCGGCTCCCCTCCTCTCGCTCGTCGTGTTGCAGGTCACGCCGCCACCTCGCAGGCGTGTTGACGGAACTCAGTGCGCACGATCGTCACGGGGCCGGGCCCGAAGCTCTGCCCGGAGCGGGCGCAGGTCGACACGACCGGCTTGCGGTCGGCGTCGGCTTCGCGCTCACGCCGCAGCTGCTCGCGAGGGTGGAGTTTCTTCGCTGGGCGGTGCCCGGGCAGGAAGGCGGCGTTGCTCGTGCTCGAGGCGAGCGTGCCTCCGCACCCGCACGAGCATCGCGCTCGTGTCAGGTACTCCGGCACCTCCCGCTTGGCTGGCGCGGGGCTCTTGACCGTCGTCGCGCCATCGACGGGCACATGCTCGGCGGCGAGGTCGTCGAGGATCTGTGCGAACCCGTCGAGCTGGAGGCGGCCTGACCGGGTGAGTCGCCACCCGGTCTGCGTCTCCTCGACCAGTCCGAGCCGGCGCCACTCGGCAAGCCACTGGTGGACGAGGTCGCGCGACCGGTTGATGCGGCGTCCGAGCTGGGCGGCGGTGATCGTCTGCGTCACCGCGGCTCCCCGTTCGGCCACGGAAACTCGCGCGCCCACGCCTCGTACACCTCGAGGCGCTGCCCGTCCGTCAGCTCCGACCAGGCGTAGCCGGCGGCCCGAAGGCCGTCGACGATCCTTTCCTCGAGCTCCGGCTCCCAGATGACCCCCTTACGGCCCATCTCTGCGGCGAACTTGCGCGCCGCTGCGACCACGCTCGTCTTCGTGGCTATACGACCTCCTCAGGTTCGGGTTCGTCGGTCTATGCGGCGAGGAACACGCCGAGCAGCCTGGTTCGTTCGTCGTCCTCGAGGTCGCCGAGTTGATCCTCGATCTCGGTCCAGCCGCAGCCTTCGGCGGCGAGGTCGGCGACCCACTTCTCGCGACTGTCGTCGCCGGGGGGTGGCGTGTGTGAGCAGCTATGCGCGCCGTCGCTGCCTTTCGCAACGGTCGCGTCGCGGTAGGGCTGCTGCAGCTCGTGCATGACCGCGTTGCGGGCGCCGATCGACCGGCGGAGATAGCCCTCCTCCACGAGGACGTCGAGTGCCTGTTCGACGTAGGCGCGTCGGCCTAATCCCGCGCTCAGAATCCGGTTCTTCGGCAGCTGCTCGGGCGCAGCGGACTCGAGGAGCCGTGAGACCTTCTCCATCATCGCCGTTGGCTTCCACTTCTCGGTCGACGCCGCGGCGCCGGAGGCCACGAGCTTGACCTCCATCTCGAGCCGGCCTGAGGCGCGGTCGCTTCGCACATCGACGATGCCGAGTTCGCCACGAGGGAGCCAGCCGAACCGGTCCTTCATCGTCTGCAGCCGGAGCCGGCCGCTGCGCCCCCGAGCGAAGGGCTCGACGCACGCGACTCGCACATGCACGTCGACGACTCCGACCTTTCGCTCTGAGCCGATCGCGAACTGGCCACGGTTCTCCCGGTCCTTCGGCAGATGGTCGAGTACGACGAGAGCCGCACCGCACGCTCGGAACCTCGACAGCACGTCCCGATACAGCGCCTCGATGTCGCCGCCGTCGTTGGAGCTGTAGCCGTGCAGGCTGACCAGCCCGATCATCGAGTCGACCACCACGAGCCGCGGCCGGCGCGTCGCGACGAGCGCATCGACGGCGCGGGCGATGTCCTCGGCGAGCGGCTCCTGCGGCGACAGGAGCACGAAGCGCTCGGCGATCTCCTCCGCCTCCAGCCCGAGCGCGCGCAGGCGCTCGTGGAGGACGCGCGGGCTCTGCTCGAGGTCGACCCAGATGACCGTGTCGCCGGATGCGACCAGCTCGGCGCAGATCCATGCGGCCAGCCAGGACTTGCCGGAATCCGGCTCCCCGCTGAACAGATGCGTGTGCCCCGGATAGAGCAGGCCGCAGAGAGAGGCCGTGACGGGCGGTTCGTCCTCCAGGCTCTCCCAGTCGAACGGCACCCAGGTGTGCGTTACCGCGCTCACCGTGAACACCCTCCGACAGCCCGCGACGACCTCGGCCATTCCACCTCGGCCACCCTTGAGGGTGGCCGCGAGGTGGGCCGAGGTACGTCGGCCACGCCGATGGCCGACGTCGGGCCGAGGTGGGCCGAGGTCGCGCCGACCCGCACAGTTGAGCCATTCTGGGATGGCCGAGGTCGTGGCCGAGGTCGGGGCGCAGCCGGGATGGCCGAGGTTGGGCCGAGGTCGTGGTCTCGAACGCCCTCCGGACAGAGCCGATCGGCCGTCTCCACAACCCACTCCTCGAACTCGATCCGCCGGCGCTCGAGCTCGCACTCGGCACGGACGATGGCCTGCTCGAACTCGACGAGCGGCCAGACGCGATGCAGCCACACGACGCGCTCGACCCCGAGCTGGTACCCCTCAGCATCACCAGCGTCCCGAGCGTCTAGCGCCGCGTAGACGGCCGCGCGCAACACGCGGTCGCGATCGCACAATGCCGACTCAATACAGCCTCCTTGAACGACGAAGAGGCCGCGCGTGTCGGCGGACGGTTACGTCACGACGAGAAGACCTACACGACCTCTGGCTCTAACGAACACGCTGAACCCATGATGCCTGCCGGTCCGGATAACACGAAGACCGCCGAAGCGGTCCCCGTGGAACTACAGCGTGTTCGCGAGCAGGTCGCACAAGCAAAGTAGCTGCCGCCACGGACAACAAGCACACGCCGGAACCGCGCTCACGTCCTCACGGAGTGAAGACGTGGAACTTCGACCCCACCAGACGAACCATTGACCGCCCGCCGTCAGGGTTGGATTCGGCGGCGAGGCTTTGGAGAGAGCGTCCGCTCGTTTCATAGGCTCCCTTCGCCAGCGCGACCGAGGCGTGCTTGGTGGTGGAGGTGGGCGCGGGCGTACGTGCCCATTGCAGTCAACGCAGCCAGTTGCGGAAGGCTGGGCGAGCAAGGCCCGGGGGGCGTGAGCTTCATGCGGTCTCGGCGAGGCGCTGAACGCTGCGCGGGTGCCAGGGGCGACCTGTCGATGTCGGCTCGCGCTGGCTGTTGAGCTCGGCCGCGATCGACTTGTACGTGCGGCCGTCCGCGTGCATGGCCCTGATCCGGTCGAGGAGCCTTGGCCCGTAGAACTTCGGCCGGCCTAGCGTCTCGCCGCGGGCCTTCTTCGCGGCGATGGCGTCGCGGGTGCGCTGGACGATCGTCTCGCGCTCCCACTCCGCCACGGCGGAGAGGACGTGCGCGACCATCCTTCCGGCCGACGTTGACAGGTCGACGCCGAGGTCGAGCGCGACGAGGTTGAAGTTGTGCGCCTGCGCGTCCTCGAGCAGCAGACCGAAGTCGACGACCGACCTCGACAGCCGGTCGATCCTGGCGGAAATCACACCGTCAGCGTGCCCTTCCCGGCAGGCGATCAGCGCCCGGTCGAGGGCGTCACGGCCGGCGAGCTGCTTGCCACTCGTGACGTCTTGCTCGATCCGCAGCAGCTGCCACCCCCGCGTCTGGCAGGCCGCCCTGATCGCCTCTTGCTGCGCCTCAAGCCCGAGCCCGCTCCGCCCCTGCTCCTGCGACGACACCCGCACATAGCCAACCAGTCTCAACGCCACCACCCCTCTGTTGTCTGTGACGTAAACGTGCCTGACCGACCGTCTATGTCAAGTGGACGGGAAAGGAGGGGAAAGCGACCACCGACACCAACAACGCGAGGGATTACAAGCAGCTCCGGCAGCCCACCGAGCGTCGTGACGGTCCTCCAGCAACGAAGCAGCTTGCGCCGGCTACGACGGCGAGGGGAATAAGAGATGGGCCGACGCTGCCAGTGTCAAGGCGGCCCGTTCCAGCACCTCCAGCACCTGTGGATCGCGTTGACCCGACTCACCGGCTGCCGCCGGTGCGACAGGCCGAGCCTGCGCGGCGACAGCGGGCGGCGTCGCCCGTGCGCGCGTACGTCACGCGAGATGCTGGTTGCACGTCGGGGGCGCGGGCCCCTCATCTCCGGGTCCGCTGCCGCCACAAGTTGGCGATGTCGGGGCAGTCGATGGCAGTTCCGTTGCACGTCGCCCCATTGCCGTAGTCCACGCTGTAGATGCGGGGCGGCCGGCCGTTCTTGATGACGACCGCTAGTACACCCGATGACCAAGTGGTCGGGTCCGGGTGTCCAACCAGCGTCAGCCACACGCAGGGTGTGGAGGAGCTCCTGTCGCTCAAGAAGTCAGGGCATCTACGGTGGTAGACGCTGGCGCTCGCGACCAAGCCCGCTGGGAGTCCGCTCGCGAAGTCGCAGCCGGCGCCGCTGTTCGGGGAGAGCATCTTGTCCACGGCGTGGCAATCGTGGTCGACGAAGAGCTCGGTGCCGTACCGAGTCGCGAAGGCAACTGCGTCGCCAGATGAAAGCGGCTTGACCGACCGCCCACATCCCACTGCGCTCGCTAGAACGAGGGCAATGCCGACGCATCGCACGGCATTGCTTGCCCGCCGGAAGCTACGGAGCGTTGACAACCCGAGCAAGCCAAGGAGGAAGGTTCTCTGGTCCGGGATCGATCTTCGGATCGTCGCTCCCATGTGGCGGGCTAAACGGGGGAGTGAGGATTCCGTACGGCGTGAGCGACTCGAGTTCCGGCGCTGACCCACTCGGATGCGTGAAAGTCTCGCCGCCGTTGAGCGTGATCCTCAGGGTGATCTGTAGCCCAGACGCGGCGAGCGGCCCGCGGTCAACGACAACGCTGGCTTCGTAGACGAGTTGGATGGATCTCGGTCCGGTTGCGTTCGCAGAAAACGCGTACTGGGTGGAGCCGTAGGAGCGCCACTGCTGCCCCGGCTTACTAGCCACCGGCATCGTCGGAAGGATTTCATTCACGTTGAAGGCAGGATCGTTTGGCGCGCGACCCTCGTGCATGTATCCGTAGCCCCAGCCGAGAAGATCTCTGAGAAGCGACGGGTCGACAAGTTGCTGGACTCCGCGACCGATCTGTATGTAGATCTGGCCGTGACTCAGACGGAATGTGACTGGTTCACCCGACGAGGTTACGCCAATGGCTTCAATCGCACCTTGCCAGTAGCCGAGGTTCTCCTTTGCCAGGGTGTTCCATTCTGGCTCGGCTGACGTTTCGTCCGGAGCCGCCTGGGGCGGCGGGCTTTGAGGCGGAGGCTTGCCAAGGATCGCTGGAACCGAACGTGGGTCTACGAATCCCTTCGCCGCGGGTCGTATGGACGGCCACACCCCCAGGAGTCCGGTCGGCACGTGCGCTTGTAGCGTGGGCCGCCAGGATGTTGGGCGGCTCAACTTCCACCCCGGAGGAAGTCCCGGCTCGGTCGTTGGGGCGCCCAGGCGAGCCAAGGGAGGCACGTCACGTGGGGGCGTCACAGCCGCCGGCGCACGACTCGACGTGGGTTGCTGAACGGAGGGGGACGCGGCCGACGGGGCAACCGGTCGATCAGGCGCCAGCAGAGGCTGCCGAGGATGCACCTCGGTGCGAGAGCGCCGTACACAGGGTCACCGCTCAGCGGCATGAGGCGAGCTCAGTTCCGGGGGGCGTTGTCACATCACGTCTTCTGCTCGGAAGGCGAGACGAAGTGCTCGCCCTTCTCGTCGCGCTTTCCGACACGGGACACGCGGACCACGCCGATGGCTCGCTTCTGCGCCATGACCTCCTTGAGACTTTACCTGTAGATAGGTAGATGGTGTGGTCACGCGCGGAAACAACAAGCGCACGATCTTCGAGGATGACTTCGACCGCGAGCTGTTCTGCAGGCAGCTCGACCGCGTCGCCGCGAAGTACGGGTGGCGAATCATCGCCTACGCCCTGATGGGCAACCACTACCACCTCGTTCTCGCCATCGGCGAGCGGGGCCTCTCGCGGGGGATGTGCGAGCTCAACACCGGCCACGCGACGGTCTTCAACCTCCGCCACGGCCGCATCAACCACCTGTTCGGCAAGCGATACTGGAACCGGAGGATCCGAACGGACAGCGAGCTGATGCGCGTCGTCCGGTACGTCGTCCAGAACCCGCGCAGAGCCGGCGTGACCCGTCGACTCGATGAGTACAGGTGGACGAGCTACGGCGCGACCGTCGGACTTGCGCTCTCGCGCATCCTCCTCGCGAAGGACGAGCTGCTCGCCCTGTTCGGCCGCACGCCGCGCACGGCGATCGCCGCGTTCCGCGAGTTCTGCGCGCACACCGCCTGGCGAGACACGTCCGGCGGCAGCCTCCGTGACGGATCACGCGCGCCTCCGTGACGAAAGCCCGCCCGCGGGCGGGGCGCGTCGGCCCAGCGGCCGCCGGCGGCCCACGGATCGCCGCCCCGCCGGAGACCGACCCCGCCGGAGACCGACCCCGCCGCACACCGCCCCGCCGGAGACCGCCCCGCCACAGACCGCCCCGCCGTAGACCGCCCCGCCGCACACCGCCCCGCCACAGACCGCCCCGCCCGCAAGGGGCTGCCGTGGCTCAGAGGTGGTAGACGTCCAGCACGCCGCTCGTCGCGTGGTCGTTCGCGTTCCCCTCGGCGATCGCGACGCGGCCGGCGGCGACGATCGGGCTCTGCCAGTGGATGCCGCCGGTCGGAAGCGCGGCGACCAGCTTCCCGGTCGCCGGGGCGTACACGTTCAGCATGCCGTCGCCGCCCACGTAGAGCAGGCTGCCCGCGAGCACCGGCGACGTCCCGCCCGTCCCGTTCGACCACACGCCGTGGAGCCTCCCGCCACGGAGCTGCCACGCCCGCGTGCCCCCGGCCGTCGAGACGAACACCCACGTCCCCTTCCAGATCGCGGGCGCGCTGAACATCATCTCGCCGCCCGGCGCCGGGACCGTCTGCAGCTCGCCGCCGAGCTTCGCGTTCGCGCCGGGCAGCCGGCGCAGGTCGAGCAGGCGGATCTTCCCGTCCTTGCCGCCCTGGACCGCGTAGCCGCCGGCGAGCAGGCCGGGGCTCGTCGACCCGAGGTCGAGGTCGGCCTCGTTCAGGTGACGGGTGTCCGCCGGCGTCCAGTGCCGCAGGAGCCTCGACGCGTCGGGCGCGAGCACGAGCGTCGAGTCGCCCCAGTTCGTCCTTCCGTTCCACGGCGCGTTGCCCGTGGCGACGACAAGGTTGCCCGTGGCGGGATCGACCGCGGCGCCGTTACGGGACCAGATCGCCGAGTCGCTCGCGTCGCAGCTCGACGGCTGGAGCAGCCCGCTCCGGTCCGAGCAGAGCGAGTTCCACACATGGACGATCGCCCCCGTCGCCTCCGAGAGCGTCACGACATGCCCCTGGTAGGGCGGCGCGTCGCCGATGTATCCGCCCGTCGTCGCGATCACGAGGCCGCGCGAGACGTTCAGCGACGAGGTGATCTTCTCGTGGGTCGGGTCCAGCGTGATCGAGGTCGCCCACTCCACCGACCCGTCCGACAGACGCAGCTTGCGGATCGTCCCGTCCGGCGCCGCGGCGTACACGGCGGTGCGGTCGGTGGAGAGGGCGGGCGCCGCATTCGTGATCTGCGCGGTCCCCGCGAGCTGCGCATACGACGGCGGCGTGAAGCGCCAGAGCACGCCTCCGTTCGCGGCGTCGACCGCTTCCGTCTTCCCGTAGGTGGTCGTGACGACGAACGCGTCGCGGCCGCCAACACCGTGTGCGACGTAGATCGGCGAGGAGTCGACGGTGCCGTCGAGCTGCACGCGGAGGCGGCGCAGACGGTGCACGTTGGCGGCGGTGATCGTCGCGTCCGGCGAGGCGCCGTGCCGTGCCGCGTCGTAGCCGAAACGGCCCCAGTCCCGGTCGGCCGCGCCGCCCGACGCCTGGGCCGCCGCCAGGCCCGGCACGAGCAGCGCGAGCAGGAGAAGCCCGCGCGGCCTCAACGCGCGGTCAGGTCCGGGGTGCGCACCCACGGACCCGGGGGGACGAGCAGCGACTCGGCGCTCAGGTAGGCGAGCCCCGCGAGCGGCAGGTCGGTCCACCGCTCGAAGCAGAAGTAGCGCCGGCGCCAGTGCGGGAAGAACTTCCGGTTGAAGCTGTGCAGCCGCTCGACCTGGAACAGACGGTCGGCCTTCAGAAGCAGGAACCGCAGCGTCCGCACGAGCGCGCCCGCCCCCTCCTCCGCCCGCAGGAAGTCCGCGAAGACGGCGAAGTTCAGCGACAGCTCGGTGACGTTGCCGCCGCGCGCCCACTCGACCGTCTGCGTGATCAGGTACTCCATCAGCCCGTTCGGCGTGTCGCGCCGGCGACGCATCGACGCGAGCGAGTAGCCGTCGCTCGCCGGCGACGGGACGAGCTGCAGGAACCCGCCGACGTGACCGTCGGGCCCGACCGCGACGGCGAGGACGGTCTCCGGATACTGGAAGAGCGCATCCATCGCCATCGTGAAGCCCCGCTCCGGCCAGTTGCCGCGCCACTCCTCCGAGACGGAGCGCAGCTCGCCCCGCAGCCGGTCGTCGGCGGCGCCGGCCGACAGGATCCGCACCTCGTAGCCGCTCTTCTCGAGCCGCGAGACCGACTGGCGCACCTTGCGGATCGCGCGGCCGTCGAGGGAGAACTCGGACGGCCGGATGATCGCCTCGTCGCCGAGGTACAGCGACTTGAGCCCGAGCGCGGCGTAGTCCGGCAGCGCGTCGGCCGACGCACCCGCCACCGCGACCCGCCAGCCCTTCGTGTGCGCGACCCGCCGGAACTCGGCGAGCAGCTCGCGGCGCTCGTCGGCGTCGCCGATCGGGTCGCCCGCGACGAGCGCCGTCCCGCGGATCACGCGGTAGGCGAGGAACGAGCGGCCGTTCGGCGCGAAGAAGTAGCTCTTGTCCCGGCGCAGCGCGAAGTAGCAGAGGCTGTCCGCGCCGTGCTCGCGCACGAGCGCCTCGGCGCGCTCCCGTTCGTCCCCGACCGGGAGCCCGCCGCGGTGCGGCCGCAGCCACAGCCAGAGCGCGCGGAACGCGAGCGCGCCGGTGACGAGGGCGAGCGCCTCCTCGATCCGGTTCGAGTACATGTCGGTGTCGAGCCAGTCGGCGCCGACCAGCGCGGCGCAGACGCCGAGCGCCGCGCCGACCTGCGCGAGCGGCCCGACCGTGGCCGGGTCGCCGGGCGCGACGAACTGCCGCCGCGCACGCACGAGCCACGCGAGCACGAGCACGTGGACGGTCGCCTCCTCGAAGTCGAGCCCCTTGGCGAGATGGGCGGCGGCCGACGCGATCACGACCGCGACCGCGAGCACCCAGGCCCGCCGCTTGCGCCGCGCGAGGCCACGCGACAGCCAGATCATGGCGATGCCGAGCGCGAGCGCGAGCGTCCGCGCGGCGGCCGGGACACCAGGCGGCAGCACGCCGTGCACGAAACGGCTCCGGTCCGCGAACTCGGGGGTCAGCGCGGAGACGATCGAGACCAGGCCGGCGACGGTCGCGGCCCAGGCGAGCAGAACGGGTGTCGCCGGGCGACGCACACCCACACGGTAGCCCCGCCGGCGGGCGTCCGCCTCCCTCAGTCGTGCAGGAGGGCGCGCCGCAGCTCGTCCTCCTTGCCCGGCTCGAGGATCGCGAGCACGGAATCGCCCTCGGCGAGCTGGGTCTCCTCGTGCGGCACTGCGGCTTTCCCGTCGCGCACGATCGAGATCAGCCGGGCGCCCTCCGGCAGCCGGAGCGCCCGCACGCGCTTGCCCTCGCAGTTCGCGTCCTTGACGACCGTCACCTCGACGATCTCCAGGTTCTCCTTGCGCAGCTCGAGCAGCTGCACCAGCCCGTGCTCCGGCACCTCGTGCTCGATCAGGCCCATGATCGCCGCGGTCGCCGACACGGTCGGGGCGAGGCCGAGCAGGTCGAAGTACGGCTGGTTGCGCGGGTCGTTGATGCGCGCGATCACCCGCGGGACGCCGTACCGCTCCCGCGCGATCTGACAGATGACGATGTTGTCCTCGTCGTCGCCGGTCGCGGCCACGATCAGATCGGGCGGCCGCTTGATGCCCGCGCGCTCGAGCACGAACAGCTCGGTCGCGTCGCCGCGCAGCACCTGGTGCTCGAACTCCGCCTCGAGCTTGTCGAAGCGGTAGGGCCGCTGCTCGATCAGCGTCACCTCGTGCCCGGCGCGCAGCAGCGAGCGGGTGAGGTTCGTGCCGACCTTGCCACCGCCTGCGATCAGGACGTACATCGCTAGGCGGCCGGCGCGGCCTCGGTTCGGCGGACCGCCCCGACGAGCGTCTCGATCGCGCTCGAGGTCGGGCACACGACCCGCAGGCCCTTGGTGGCGAAGAACTGCGCGCGCGCGGGGTCGAGCACACGCACGATCACGGTCGGCACCTCGAACAGCTTCTGCGCCGCCTGGGCGATCACCAGGTTCGTGTTGTCGCCGTCGGTGGTGACGACGACGGCGTCCGCCTCCTCGATCCCGGCGTCGCGGAGGAGCTGCAGGTCCATCCCGTGGCCGACGACGAAGCGGCCGGTCCACGCCTCGCCGAGCCGCCCGAGGGCGTCCTCGTTCTCGTCGACGACGGTGACGTCCCAGTCCGAGCCCTGCAGCTGCAGGGCCACGTTCGACCCGACGCGGCCGCACCCGATGACGATCGCCTTCATCCCGGCCGCAGCGTACTCCCCGGAGCCGACCTCAGGTCGCGGCGAGCTCCTCGTCCATCACGTTCTGCGGGAAGGCGACGATCAGCACCTCGCACGGCGCCTTGCGGAGCACGTAGTCGACGGTCGGCGAGAAGAAGCGGGACTGGCGGCGCCAGCGCGGCGCCGAGCCCAGAACGATCAGGTCGGCGCCGACCTCGAGCGCCCGGTCGACGATCGCGTGGCCGATCGCCCGCGAGCGGACGGTGGCGCCCTCGACGACGACGCCGTTCTCCGCGCCGAGCAGCTTCGCCTCGGCGAGCGCCGCCTCGGCCCGCGCCTCCTCGTCGAGCAGGGGGGCGTCGAGCGGGAGCTCGAGCGGCACGCGGATCACGTGCAGCGCCTGCACCTCGCCTTCGTGCTCGCCGGCGAGCCGGATCGCCGTGGCGAGCATCTCCTCGCCGATGATCCCGAGCTTCATCGGGACGAGGATGCGGCGGAACGTCACCGCCGATTCGACCGGCCGCTCGGAGATCGCCCGCACCCGCTCCGTCAGCCCTTCGCCGTGCCCGAGCCGCACCGCGACGAAGACGGCGAGCCCCGCCGCGAGCCACACGGGGCCCGCGGTGCGCGCGGCCGGATGGGTCGCCATCGCGACGACCCAGATGGCGAACGTGAGGATCGCGCCGGCGATCGCGGGCAGCGGGATCTCCGACCCGCCGAGCCGGATCGACAGCGGCACCCGGAACGGGCGCGCCAGGTCTGGCTCGTCGATCCGCAGCTTGATCACCGCCACCTGCGCCGCCGTGAACGCGAGCAGGACGCCGAAGGAGAAGATGCTGGCGAGCGCCGCCACGTCGTGGTGCAGGTACGGCGTGACGACGACGATCCCCGACGAGATCGCGGCGACCGCGACGATCGCCTGCGGCGAGACGTGGGAGCGGCGGCTGAGGCGCCCGAAGCTGCGCGGCAGCTGGCCGTGCTCGCCGAGCGAGTAGGCGAGCCGCGTGAAGCCGGAGATCGACGTCGTCACCGCCGCCGCCAGCAGCAGCGCGCCCGTAAGGCCGACGTACACCCGCAGCGCATGGCCGAGCCCCCAGGGCAGCTCGTGCCGGAGCCGGTCGGCGACGCCGAGCAGCGGGGCGTGGATCCACCGCGTGCCGAGCTCTGTCTGCGGACCCGGGAAGGCCGAGAGCGCGACGACCGCGATCGCGACGTAGAAGACGACGACGGTCGCGATCCCGCCGAAGAACGAGCGCGGCAGGTCGACGCCGGGGCGGCGGGTCTCGGCGGCGAGGTTCGCGACCGTCTCGAGCCCGGTGAAGGCGAGCATCGCGAGCGGCAGCGCGAACGAAAGCGCATGCCACGTCGGGTGGGTGCCGAGCGACGTGCCGGCGGTCAGCGCGTGCGGCGTGAACAGGTAGGCGAAGCCGAGCACGACGAGGAGCAGCTGCGTGAGCAGGTCGAGCGCGGGGACGACGATCCCGATCCCGTACAGCGACGGCCGCCGCGCGAGCCTGACCGCCGCGGAGAGGACGATCACCGCGACGGCGACGACGATGTCCCACGGCCGCCGGTCGAGCGCCGCCACCTGGAACGCGCCGGCGAGGTAGTGCGGCAGGAAGAGCGCCGACAGCGCGATCACGATCAGGTAGTCGAGGAAGAGCGCCCAGCCGGTGAGGAAGCCGGCGAGGTCGTTCGTCGCGCGGCGCACGAACGTCGCGGCGCCGCCCGTCTCGGGCAGCGCGGCCGTCCCTTCGGCGTACGAGAGCGACACGAGCAGGAAGACGAGCCCGACCGCGAGCAGGACGAGCGGCGTGAAGCCGAGGGCGTTGGCGGCGATCACGCCGAGCGCGAAGTAGATCGACGAGGCGATCTCGCCGTAGGCGACGGAGAAGAGCGCGCGAGCGTCGAGCTCGCGCCGGAGGCGCGGCAGCTTGCGCGCCACTAGCGCGACCTCCGGCGGAGCAGCGTCAGGCGGCCGGCGCCCGCCGCGATGAAGAGCGCGCCGATCAGCAGCCCGATCCCGACGCCGTGGATCAGCGTGACGACGACGAGGGCGAACCCGAGCGCGATCATCACCGTCGCGAGGACGGCGACCGCCCTGCGGTAGCCCGTCACGCGGCGAGCTTCCTGCCGGCCGCGACCATCACGCGGGACGGCGCGTGCTTGAGCACCCAGTCGACGGTGCCGCCGAAGATCGCGCGGCCGGTGCGGGCGCGGCGCGCTCCGAGCACGATGATCTCGACCCCGCGGCGCTCCGCCTCCTCGACGATCGCCTCGCCCGCGTTGCGCGCCCGGACGACGCGCCCCGAGACGCGGACGCCGTACGGCGCGGCCACCTCGCTCGCCCGGTCGAGGAGCTCGTCCGCCTCCTCGAGCTGCTCGGTCAGGTCGGCGTCGAGCGGCAGCTCGAGCGGAACGACGACCACCCGGAGGAGGACGATGCGGCCGGCCCGCTCGGCGGCGAGCCGGGCGGCCAGCTCGACCGCCTCCCGCGACTCAGGCCCGGCGACGATCGGCACCAGGATCGAGCGGTACTCCAGCGCGAGCGCGGGACCCAGCGGGACCGGCGCGCGTGTCGTCGTCGTCAGCGGCAGCCCCTTGCGCCGCCGGTAGAGCGGGTAGAAGACGAAGCCGAGGACGAGCCAGCCGAAGCCGGCGTACCGCGTCGGCGCGTCCTGGGCGACGACGACGATCCACGCGATCCCGGTGCCGAGGCCGCCGAGGACGGCGAAGAGCGGCCACGAGACGCCCCGGAGGGTGACGTTCGGCCGGGCGCGCCAGCCGGGCTCCCGGTCGCGCAGCTTCACCCTCAGCGCGACGACGGACGCGTGCGCGATCGTGAACGAGAGCATCGCGCCGAACGCGTACATGCGGCCGAGGAAGTCGACCTGGCCGGACAGCATGAACAGCGACGGGCCGATCGCCCCGAACACGATCAGGGCGAGCCACGGCGTCTTCAGCTTCGGGTGCAGCCGGCGGAACACCTCCGGCAGCTGCTGGTGGCTGGACATCGCGTACGTGATGCGCGACGCGCCGATCACGCCCGCGTTCGTGGCGATGAAGAGGATTGTCGCGGCGAGGATGCCGACGTACACCTTCGCGCCCGAGAGCAGCACGCCGTGCAGGCCGAGGTTCTCGACGAGCCCGAGCACCGGGTCGTTCTTGAAGCCGTGCGGCGGGTTCTGCCCGAGCTGCGTGACGAACGCGCCCGCCTCGCGGTGCACCGGCATCGCCGAGAGGGCGATCCAGGGCAGCGTGAAGTAGATCGCGAACACCGCGACGGCCACCCACGAGATCGCGCGCGGGATCGACCGCACCGGGTCGCGCGCCTCCTCGGCGAGGTTCGACACGGTCTCGATCCCGGTGTACGCGATCATCGCCACCGGGATCGCGAGCAGGAACGAGCCCCACGTCGGCGCGACCCCCCAGTGGATGTTCGCGCTGAGGACGTGCGGGTGGAAGATCAGCACGAATCCGAGCAGCACCAGCAGGAGCTGCGTGGCGAAGTCGATCACCGCCAGCAGGATGTTCAGCCGCGCCGCTTCGCGGATCCCGACGATGTTGATGCCGACCAGCAGCCAGGTGAGCGCGATGCCGACGATCACGTCCCACGGAGTCGTGCGCAGCGGCCCGTAGAAGACCGACAGGTAGTGCGGCACGAAGATCACCGAGATGGCGACGGTGATCACGTAGTTCAGCATCTGGGCCCAGGCGGCTCCGAACGAGACGAGCTCGTTGAACGCGTGCCGGGCGAAGCTCGACGAGCCGCCTGCCTCCGGGTACCGCACCGTCCCCTCGGCGTAGGTGGCGGCGGTCGCAGCGAAGATCAGCCCGCTGACGATGAAGACGATCGGCGTCAGCCCGAGCGCGATGCCGGCCGTCAGGCCGAGGGCGTAGTAGATCGACGAGCCGACGTTGCCGTAGGCGGTCGCGAACAGGGCCGGGGCCCCGAGCACGCGCTCGAGGCCGTGATGCTGTCGTCGACGCCTCGGCACGACGGCGAAGGTTACGCCCCTACCGGAAGAGCTGGTAGGGCACGCTCGAGAGCACGACGTGGCGCTCGAAGAGGAGGACGCGCTTGATGTAGAGGGCCCGCTGGTTGTGCAGGAGCCGCGCGGAGCCGCGGACGACCATCTCGGGCATGACGACGTTGACGACCACGTCCGGGTCGGCGGTCAGCTCCCGGATGTAGGCGCGGAGCGGCGTGCCGATGTCGCGGTACGGCGCCTCGCTCAGGTCGAGCGGCAGCGTGAGCCCCGCCCGGCGCCACTCGGCGCGGAAGCGGTCTCCCTCCTCCTCGTCGAAGGCGAACGAGACGGCGCGGACGTCGTCCACGCCCAGCGACTGGGCGTACGACAGGGCGCGCATCGCGCCGGCGTGGACGTTCGCCAGGAGGACGCGGACGACGAGCCTCCTCGGGACGTGGTGCTCGGGGCGGCGCTGCTGCGTGACGACCGGGACGTCGGTGACGACGACGCCGGGCTCGGAGAGCAGGCGCAGCTTGAGCCGGAACGAGGTGCGGCCCGCCGCCGAGAGCAGGGACTGCCGCCTGAACTGCTCCGGGATGACGACCGTGACGAAGTCGGACTCGCCGCGCGGAAGCCGCCAGACCTCCTCGAGCAGCGCCTGCATGCGCCCCTCCTCGGTCGTCAGGAGCTCGAGCTTCGGCTCCTCCTGCGCGAAGTCCCACCAGCGGGGGCGGATGCCGGGATCGGTGTGACGCCCCGGTGCGAGCAGCGCCCGGATCGGGCGGCCCTGCGAGACCCGCCGGGCGTACCAGAGCGCCCCCTCCGTGGCGACGTCGATCGACTCGACCCAGAGCAGCACCTGGTTCGTCGGCGCGCCCGCGAGCCGCACCGCGTCGACGCCGGCCCGCAGCCGGCGCGCGAACCGGCGGTAGTGCCGGTTGATGCCGAGGAAGGCGAGCACGAGCAGCGGCACGGTGACGATCACGAGCCACGCGCCCTCGGTGAACTTCGACCAGATGACGACGACCGCGACGATCCCCGTCGTGACGGCGCCGACGGTGTTGACCGCGCCACGGTAGCGCCAGCCCGGGTCCTTCGTCCGCGCCCAGTAGCGCACCATGCCGGCCTGCGAGAGCGTGAACGCCGTGAACACGCCGACCACGTACAGGTGGATGAGCGAGTTCACGTTCGCGTGGTAGACGAGGATCAGCGCGAAGGCGGCGCCGGTGAGGACGATGACGCCGTTCGAGAAGACGAGCCGGTCGCCCAGGTTCGTGAACTGCCGCGGCACGAAGCGGTCGCGGGCGAGCAGCGCCGACAGCCGCGGGAACCCCTGGTACGAGGTGTTCGCCGCGAGGACGAGCACGGCGAACGTGACGATCTGGACGAACCAGTAGAGGAACGACGTCGCGCCCCCGGCGGGGAAGGCGCCGCGCGCGATCTGCGACAGCACGGAGTCGGTCGCGCTCGGCCGGGCGTGCATGTGCACAGCGAGGAACGAGACGCCGAGGAACAGCGTGATCGCGATCGTGCCCAGGGCGAGGAGCGTCCGCGCCGCGTTCGCGGACTGCGGGCGCCGGAACGCGTTGACGCCGTTCGCGATCGCCTCGACGCCCGTCAGCGCGGAGGCGCCCGACGAGAACGCCTTGAGGACGATCAGCAGCCCCACCGCCCCGGCGCCGGCGGCGAGCGGGTGCGGCGCGGCCGCGTGCGGGCACGAGCCGGAGGCGCAGCGGACGAGCCCCGTGCCGATCACCGCGTAGACCGCGACGATGAAGCCGTACGTCGGCACGGCGAAGAGCACGCCGGCCTCCTTGACCCCGCGCAGGTTGACGATCGCGATGAAGGCGATCGCCGCCAGCGAGAGCTCCACCCGGTAGCCCTGCAGCGACGTCACCGCGGACGTGATCGCGAAGATGCCGCTCGCAACCGACACGGCGACCGTGAGCACGTAGTCGACGAGCAGCGCCGCGCCGGCGACGAGCGACGGCACCTTGCCGAGGTTCTCCTTCGCGACGACGTACGCGCCGCCGGACTGCTCGTACGCGTGCACCGTCTGGCGGTAGGAGGCGACGACGATCGCCATCAGCACGGCGACCGCGACCGAGATCGGCAGCGTCCAGTGCAGCGCCCCGACCGAGACGCCGACGAGGACGACCATCGCCGCCTCCGTCGCGTACGCGACAGAGGAGATGGCGTCGGCCGAGAAGATCGGCAGCGCGAGCGAGATCGGAAGGAGCTGCTCCTCCGCCTCCCCCGACGCCATCGGGGCGCCCACCACGTAGCGCTTCAGCCGGGGCACGTTGCCCGGCACGCTAACCCGTCAGGCGGCGAGCCACGGCGCCGGCCGCAGCACGACGGTCTCGGCGGGGGCGTGCGTGAGGATCCAGGCGAGCTCCTTCGGCGAGAAGCCGACGGCGGGCGCGACGATCCGGTCGAACCGCTCGACCTCCCAGAGCCGCTGCAGCGCGTGCGTCGGCGACCGCCCCTTCTCGATCCGTGCGTCGACGGGCACCCTGGCGCGCAGCGCCGCCTGCTCGACCGCCTCGAGCAGCGGCATCGCGCGCGCCACCTGCTCCTTCTGCTCGGCGTCCTCCGGATACTGGAGCGGCACGACGAGCAGGTAGGCGGGGACGAGCACCGCCTCGTCGGCGCGCGCGATGCGGATCGCCGCCTCGAGCACGTTCGGGTCGAGGGCGCCCGAGAACGGGACGAGCACGCGGCCCCGGCCGGCGTAGGCGGGCCTGCGCCGCCACGGCATCGTCACGCCCGGCCCTCCCGGTCGGCGCGGTTCGCGACGACGCGGATGTCGATCCCCGGCAGGCTGCGCACGAGCGCCGAGACGAGCGAGCCCCGCAGGATCTCGCGCCGCCTGCTCTCGTCGGGCGTGCCGACGAGGACGTAGGTCGAGCCGCGCTCGCCGGCCACGCGCCTGACCGCGGCCACGAGGTCGTCGCCCTCCTCTTCGAGAAAGTGGGCGCCGAGCACGACGGCGAGCCGCCTCAGCGCTGCGAGCTGCACCCGCTCCTCCGGCGAGAGCTCCCGCCCGGGCCGCCGCACCCAGAGCGCGTCGAGCGGGGCGCCGAGCCGCTCGGCCGAGCGCCACGCGCGCCGCAGGATGCGCTGGGAGCGCGGCTCGAGGTCGACGAGCGCGAGGACGCGCTCGGCCACCGCCCGCGCGCTCAGCGGATCGAGGACGACCGACTGCCGCCGCGCCTCGACGTCCTCGGCGACCTCGCGCAGCGCGAGCTCGCGCAGCGCCGACAGCCGGTCGGCGCGGAAGAAGTTGTCGAGAGCGGTCTGCACGCGCTCGTGCGGGTACACCTTGCCGGCGCGCAGCCGCTCCTGGAGCGCCTCGGGCGTGAGGTCGACGAACACGACCTCGTCGGCGTCCTCGAGCACGGTGTCCGGGAACGTCTCGCGGACGCGGACGTCGGTGAGCTCGGCGATCGCGTCGTTCAGGCTCTCGAGGTGCTGGACGTTGACGGTCGAGATCACGTCGATGCCCGCCGCGAGCACCTCGTCGATGTCCTGCCAGCGCTTCTCGTTGCGCGCCTCCGGCAGGTTCGTGTGCGCGAGCTCGTCGATCAGCGCGAGCTCCGGCGCACGGCGGACGACCGCGTCGACGTCCATCTCCTGGAGCTCGAGCCCGCCGTAGCCGGCACGGAGATGCGGCACCCGTTCGAGCCCCTCCGCGAGGGCCGCCGTCTCCGGCCGGTCGTGCGGCTCCAGGTAGCCGATGACGACGTCCCGCCCTTCCGCGTGCGCCGACCGGCCCTCCTGCAGCATGCGGTAGGTCTTGCCGACGCCCGCCGCCATGCCGAGCAGGATCCGGTAGCGGCCGCGCACGACGGCTCCGGGCTAGGCCCCGAGCAGGTTGTGCACCACGAGGTCGATCAGCTTGATCCCCACGAACGGCAGGATCATGCCGCCGAGCCCGTAGATCAACAGGTTGCGGCGCAGCAGCGCGGTCGCGCCGATCGCCCGGTACCTGACGCCGCGCAGCGCGAGCGGCACGAGAGCCGGGATGATCAGCGCGTTGAAGACGATCGCGCTGAGGATCGCGCTTCTCGGGTCGCCGAGATGCATGACGTTCAGCGTGTTCAGCGGCCCGCGCCGGCCCGGCGCCGAGGCGTAGGTGAACGCGAACATCGCCGGCAGGATCGCGAAGTACTTGGCGACGTCGTTCGCGATCGAGAACGTCGTCAGGGCGCCGCGCGTGATCAGCAGCTGCTTGCCGACCTCGACGATCTCGATCAGCTTCGTCGGGTTCGAGTCGAGGTCGATCATGTTGCCGGCCTCCTTGGCAGCGGTCGTGCCGGTGTTCATCGCGACGCCGACGTCCGCCTGCGCGAGCGCGGGCGCGTCGTTCGTCCCGTCGCCGGTCATCGCGACCATGCGGCCCTTGGCCTGCTCGTCCTTGATCAGCGCGAGCTTCGCCTCCGGCGTCGCCTCGGCGAGGAAGTCGTCGACCCCCGCCTCCTGGGCGATCACGGCGGCGGTCACGCGGTTGTCGCCGGTGATCATGACGGTGCGGATGCCCATACGGCGAAGCTCGTCGAAGCGCTCGTTCATCCCGCCCTTGACGATGTCCTTGAGGTAGATCACGCCGAGCGCGAAGTTGTCCTTCGAGACGACGAGCGGCGTCCCCCCCTGCTCCGCCACGCCCTGGACGAGCCGGTCGAGCGAGGCCGGCGCGGACCCGCCCTGCTCCGCGATGAAGCGCTTCACGGCGTCGGCAGCGCCCTTGCGGACCACCGTCCCGTTCATGTTCACGCCGCTCATCCGCGTCGAGGCGCTGAACGGAACGAACTCGTGCTCGCCGAGCTCGCGCCCGCGCAGGCCGAAGCGCTCCTTGGCGAGCACGACGATCGAGCGGCCCTCGGGCGTCTCGTCGGCCAGGGAGGCGAGCTGCGCGACCTCGGCGAGCTCGCGCTCGCCGACGCCGTCCACCGGCAGGAACTCGGCCGCCTGGCGGTTCCCGAGCGTGATCGTGCCGGTCTTGTCGAGCAGCAGGACGTCGACGTCGCCGGACGCCTCGACCGCTCGGCCCGACATGGCGAGCACGTTGCGCTGGACGAGGCGGTCCATGCCGGCGATCCCGATCGCGGACAGGAGCGCGCCGATGGTCGTCGGGATCAGCGCGACGAGGAGCGCGATCAGCGCCGTCTGCGAGGTGTTCGTGCCCGCGTAGACCGCGTACGGGCGCAGCGTGACGACCGCCGCCAGGAACGTGATCGTCAGCCCGGCGAGCAGGATGTTCAGGGCGATCTCGTTCGGGGTCTTGCGCCGCTCGGCGCCTTCGACGAGCGCGATCATGCGGTCGAGGAACGACTTGCCGGGCTCCTGCGTGACCTCGATCACGAGCCGGTCGGAGAGCAGCTTCGTCCCTCCGGTGACGGCCGACCGGTCGCCGCCCGCCTCGCGGATCACCGGTGCCGACTCGCCGGTGATCGCCGATTCGTCGACGGAGCCGACGCCCTCGATCACCTCGCCGTCGGCGGGGATGACCATGCCCGCCTCGACGACCACGACGTCGCCCCGCCGCAGGTCCGTCGCGGGCACGGAGCGGCCGTCGCGCAGACGCGCGGCCGTGGTGGTGCGCGTCGCGCGCAGAGCGTTCGCCTGCGCCTTGCCGCGCCCTTCGGCGATCGCCTCGGCGAAGTTCGCGAACAGCACGGTCAGCCAGAGCCACGCGGAGATGGCTCCGACGAACCAGAGCGACCCCGTGTGCCCGCGCACGACGTCCAGCACGAAGATCGCCGACGTGACGGCGCTGCCGAGCTCGACGATGAACATCACCGGGTTGCGCGCCTGCAGCCGCGGGTCGAGCTTCGGGAACGA
>Ga0070741_10004498_pt1 | contig 32487 bp, 32 predicted proteins | sample Coa_R1_4_FD_66440 | JGI IMG/M metagenome (GOLD analysis project Ga0070741, IMG submission 66440) | Surface soil microbial communities from Centralia Pennsylvania, which are recovering from an underground coalmine fire - Coalmine... | ecosystem: Environmental > Terrestrial > Soil > Unclassified ... | reverse complement strand
CTTGCGGCCTTTGAGCACGTACGGGCTCAGATCCAGCGACGGGCGGTTGGTTAGAACCGCCCGTTCGCACATTCTGGCAGATTTTGCAGACACAAGATCACGTATAAGCCGTAAAACCACCGCGCAGGGAAGGCCGGAGTGTATCCGCCTGTACCTGTGGTTTTCGCGCTCGCGCAAGCCTACCTTTGCGCGGGAGCCCCGGGTGCAGCGGCCACCCGGCCTTCCCTGCGCCCTCCGATTTCTAAAGAGGGTGATCGATGATGCAAAGCTCGGGCGAAACCTGCCGCGAGACTGAGAACTCATGTCTCTTCCATCGCGAGGAGGAACGCGACGAGTGCGTCGGCTGCGACGAGTCTCTCCCCCCGTCATGCCCGGGCTCGTCCCGGGCATCCACGTCCTTGACAAGAACTCGCGGCGCGACGTGGATGGCCGGGACGAGCCCGGCCATGACGCGTGGGGCCGGCGATTTCCCGCTTCACTTCTGTCTGGGGCTATGCGTCCCGGCCTTCGCCCTCGCCACCACGGCCGTGGATGCAGGCTTACCCGTGCCCCTCGTCCACGCCCGGGTTCTCGAGACTGAAAGTCTCCGACTGCTCGTCATAGGCGAACAGCTCGGCGTAGCGGCCCCAGGAGACGATGGTCTTCAGCGTCTCGTCGGCATATTCCTCCGACATGTAGTCTTCCAGCTCGTTGCGGAAACGCGCGGCAGGCGCGGTGTGGGAGGGGCGCTCGTCGAGCACGCGCTTGATCAGGCCCATCACCGGCACGAAGGTGACGAGATGCTCGGCGAACAGCTTCTTGCGCGCATCGGTCTCGAGATGGGCGAAGCGCTTGCCCGCCTCGGTGAGCACGAGGTCGCCGTCCTTGAATTGCGCGAAATGCAGGAGCTGCAGCGATTCGCCGAGATGCAGGATCTCGTCGGCCTCGAGCTGCAGTTGGCCGGCGAGCACCGGCAGGTCGGCGCGGCCGTTATAGGGTTCATTGGCCAGCGTCTCGATCAGGCCGGACAGCACGTTGGAGGAGACATGGTCGAGCACCATGCCGACGCCGGCATTGGCCTGGATGTTCTCCATGGTCGGCGGCTTGATCGGGCGCTGGGTCATCCGCTCATAGAGCGTGTCGACCAGCTGCCGGAAGGTCGGGTCGAGCCGGTTGCGGGGATGCGGCAGGTCGACCTTGTACTCGGCGGCGACGCGGCCCGGGTTGGACGAGAACACCAGGATGCGGTCGCACATCAAAACGGCTTCCTCGATGTTGTGCGTGACCATCAGCACCGACTTGATCGGCAGTCGTCCGTCGGTCCAGAGGTCGACCAGGTCGGTGCGCAGCGTCTCGGCGGTGAGCACGTCAAGCGCCGAGAACGGCTCGTCCATCAGCAAGAGGTCCGGATGCACCACCAGCGCACGGGCAAAGCCGACGCGCTGGCGCATGCCGCCGGACAGTTCCTTGGGGTAGGCCGATTCGAAGCCGTCGAGACCGATCAGGTCGATGGCCGCGATCGCGCGCTTGCGCCGCTCGGCGGCATCGATGCCGAGCGCCTCGAGGCCAAGCTCCACGTTCTGCAGCACGGTGAGCCAGGGAAACAGTGCAAACGACTGGAACACCATGGCGACGCCATTCGGCGGTCCCTGGATCACTTCGCCGCGGCAGGTCGCTGCACCGGAGGACGGCGCGATCAGGCCGGCAATGATGCGCAGCAATGTCGACTTGCCCGAGCCGGAGCGGCCGAGCAGACCAACGATCTCGCCGGAACGGATGGTCAGATCGACCTTGTCCAGCACCACGAGGTCTTCGCCGCTGCCCTTGGGAAAGGAGCGGCTGACGCTGCGGAGATCGATCAGGGTCGCGGGCGGCTTGGTTGGGTCGAGCATGGGGCTTCTCTTCTGTCAGCTCTTCAAATCGTCAGCCGAGGCGGAGCCGGCGCTCCCCGAAGGCATAGAGCGGGCGCCAGAACAGCCGGTTGAACAGGGTGACCATGATGCACATGACGGCGATGCCGAGCACGACGCGGGGAAAATCGCCGTCCTCGGTTGCTTTCGCGATATACGCGCCAAGGCCCGTCGCCGACAGATGAGTGTCGCCCCAGCTCGCGACTTCCGCAACGATGGAGGCGTTCCAGGAGCCGCCGGAGGCGGTGATGGCGCCGGTGACGTAATAAGGGAAGATGCCGGGCAGGATGACCTTGACCCACCAGCGCCAGCCCGAGAGGTGAAGGCTCGCGGCGGCCTCGCGCAAATCGCTCGGGAAGGCGCTGGCGCCGGCAATCACATTGAACAGGATGTACCATTGCGTGCCCAGGATCATCAGCGGGCTCAGCCAGACGTTGGAGTTGAGGCTGTGGCGGACGATGAGCAGGACAAAGACCGGAAAGGCGAGGTTGGCGGGAAAGGCCGCGAGGAACTGTGCCAGCGGCTGGACCCGCTCCGCGATCTTGGGACGAAGCCCGATCCAGACCCCGATCGGCACCCAGATCAGCGTCGCGAGCGCGATCAGAACCACCACGCGCAGCAGGGTGGCGAGCCCGCCCAGCACGGCCTGATAGACATCCGACGGCTGCAAATTGACCGAGAGATAGACATAGGCCTTGTAGGCCGCGTAGCCGGTGCTGAGGCCGATGATGGCAAACCACAGCGCATCGATGATGCGCGACGGCGCCGCGCCGGGCTTGTCCGACGGGCGCAACGCCTTGGGCCATTCGATGTTCAGGTTGGAGAAGGCGCGGTTCAGCGCGGCGAAAGGCAAGGTCAGCGCCCGCAATGCGCGGGTGCGGCGGAACAGGTCGAGCATCCAGGAGGTCGGTGCGTCGCCCGAAGCGGTCTGCTCGAAGCGGAATTTGTCGGCCCAGGCGACAATGGGACGGAACAGCAGCTGGTCATAGGCGATGATGACGAGGAGCATGGTGAGCAATGCGTAGCCGATCGCGCCAAGGTCGCGCTTCTCGATCGCCGTCGCCACATAGGAGCCGACCCCGGGCAGGGTGACGGTGGTGTTGCCGACCGTGATGGCTTCCGAAGCAACGACGAAGAACCAGCCGCCCGACATCGACATCATGGCGTTCCAGATCAGGCCGGGCATCGCGAACGGCACGTCCAGCCGCCAGAAGCGCTGCCAGCCGCTCAAATGGAAGCTCCTGGAGGCCTCCTCGAGATCCTTCGGCACGTTGCGGATCGACTGGTACATGCTGAAGGTCATGTTCCAGGCCTGGCTGGTGAAGATCGCGAACACGCAGGCGAGTTCCGCGCCCAGCACCTGTCCGGGAAACAGGTTGAGGAAAAACACCACCGTAAAGGTGAGGAAGCCCAGGATTGGGACCGATTGCAGGATGTCGAGCAGCGGGATCAGCACCATCTCGGCGCGCCGGCTCTTGGCCGCGACCGCCGCATAGATGAAGGTGAAGACCGTCGAGCAGACGATGGCGAGCAGCATCCGCAGCGTGGTGCGCAGCGCATAGAGCGGCAGGTTGGCCGGATCGAGCGAGACCGGGGTGACCTCCAGCGCCGACAATGGCAGCGTGGTCTGCTCGCCGCCATAGACGATCAGCACCATGGCGCCGACCACCAGGATCAGGGCGACCAGGTCCCACACGTTGGGCCGCGGCGCGCGCGTGAGCACGGCGATGCGAAGGTCCTGTAGCGTCATCGAGCGGGCTCCGTGTCGGCAAAGCCTAGTATTGCGTGTGCAGGCGAACACCGAAAACCGAGGCCGGGCCTCGGTCGCGGTTATAGGCGGGATTGACGATCAGCTGGTAGTCGAGCGTGATCTTCGAGGCAAACCAGGGAAAGCTGTAATAGGTCTCGAAGATGCCTTCGTCGCCCGGGTGCGGCAGCTGGCCGTCGCCGACCAGGATACCGAGGCCGCCGGCGTTGAGAAACGCCTGATGAACATTGGTGATGCCGTTGTCGACGCCGGCAATGCCCCAGATGTCGTCGTTGCGCCCCCACAGCTTGCCGGAGACCGAAAACCCCGCCGCCACCGTGCGGTCGATGTCGGTGAACTCGTACGGCTCCTTGTGGCCGTCGGCCCAGCCGGCGCGGGCAAAGAAGCCGAGATTGTCGTTGATCTGCTGCTCCAGATTCATGCTGATGCCGCCGCGGCTCTGGTAACGGCGCACGGCGGTGATGTCGGCAGGTGTCCCGGTCACTGCCGCCAGCTGAATGGCATCTTCAAAGCTGCCCATCGCGCCCCGCGTCAGGAAACCAGTGATGGCGACTTTGCCGGGCTGGCCGAACACCGAATAGCGCCGCTCGATTTCGCCGTCCCACTGGAATTGCGAGAAGTGCGGATCCAGCGCGGTCGTGTTGGGCGCAATGGACAGATCGAAGACGCCGCCGCGGAACGTCCACGGGCCGGTGTACCACTCGACAGCGCCGCCGACCGAGTAGCCCCAGGCGTCGGCCGCGTAGTCGAACGTGCCGGTGTCGACGATCGACCAGTTCATGAAGTCGCCGCGCGGGTCGTGGGCGTATCGGTTGGTATCGAAAATATCGGGAATGCCGATCTTTCCGATCGTGATCACCAGCCGGTCCGCGGTCTGCGATCCAGAGAACTGGTTGAGGCTGCCATCGACCTTCTGTTCCTCGCCGCCGAGATTGATGGTCTGCCGGACGAAAGCCCGGTGAAGACGCGCGTAAGGGTAGTTCGCGCCGACCTTGTAGGCCTCGCCGCTCGGGAATCCGGCCGCGCCGACCGAACTGCTCAAGCCAAAACCCTGGTCGATTTCCGGGTTGACCCAGGCTTCTGCGCCATCCCAGAGCTTCACGCCGGCGTAGAACGTCGCGTCAAAAGTCTCGCGGCCCTGATTGGGCGTGAGGCTGTTGGTGCCGACATAGGGCGAGCGGAACGGCGGAGTGTACTGCTCGAGCAGGGCCGACTGGGCATGGAAGGCGAAACGGTCCGTTTCCAGCGCCTCGGGGGTCTTGGTCACCAGCGCGGGGATCGGATTGGTGTCGCCGATCTTGTAGTTCAGCCCGACCCGCACACTTTGCATGGCAAGGTCGGACTGAAAATTATCCGCCGAGGCCGGGAAGAACATGCTCTTGCGGCCGAAGCCGCTTTCCAGAAACTCGGCCTTGGCCGACCAGTTGCCGGTGATCGGAATCTCCACACCAAGCCCCGCGACCCAGCCGAGTCGCCACAACAGCCTGGTTTCCAGCGTGCCCGCCGGAGCGAGGCTGCCGGCAAGCGGGGAGGCGTCCTGGCTGCGCGTCACCTGGTCATAGGTCCAGGCGAAGCCGCCGGTGCCGTACAGGAGGAAATGATCGAAGGCATAGCCGATGCGGCCACGGACGCTGCCGTAATAGATGACCGCCTCGCCATAGGTCACCTGGCCGATCGCGGGCGAAGCAACAGTCTGGCTGCCCTTGATCGAGTAAGGCACCACCACGTCGGAGTTCGGGAAGCTGACATCGCCCTCGATGCCCAGCATCACGCGCGACGGCAGCATGTAATTGTATCCGCCCTGCAGTCCCAGCACGTAGCTGCCGGTGCCGGCCATGAAATCGAAATTGAGCGGAAGGTCGAACCCGCCGTTCAGGGAGGGCCCGCCGGGCCCGAGCGGCGTCGACGTCCAGTTCGAGGAGCCCCGCAGCGCACCGGCATGCGCGCCGATATACCAGCCTGTCCAATCATAGGCCGGCGATGGGGTGGACATGGGCGCCTTGGCCGGGAGGTCCGCCGCGAACGCCGCATGTCCGAGGCCGAACACCGCGCCAAGCCCGATGCCGACGACCAGTGGCGCACGGCGGCGGTCGTCGGTGCCCCGCCGGACCCGCGTCCTTGCCACGATTTCACAGGTCTTGTTCGTCATGATCCTAGGCAATACCGACCGGAGGAGGGGGGACGACGGCTCCATGACGACTCGCCCGGAGTAGACAGAACGCAGGCACGATTCACCCCCACCGGTTTCGCAATTGCAAGAAGCCTCCCCCGCGCCATTGTGAGATGGCATCGGCAAGTGACGCGCGTGCAACACAGCGCGAGGACGGGTCGCGCCTGCCGTCAGTTTCTGGACCGGGGCTGGCTGTCGGATGGACCGCAGGCTGTGAGGCAGCCGCGTCGGCCCGGCGAGGTTCGAATACGACAATTCGGCGAAGGTTTTGTGAAATGCCGGACCGCGCCGTCGGGACGCGAAAACAATCGGCCGAGATTTTGCGAGGCTCGGGAACATCGCTCACCTTCCTGTCGCGGGGCGGCAGGGCGTGAGCGGAAACGCGGTCAGCTAGTGACCACCAACGCCTGCACGGCTGCTGCCGTCGCGGTTGTTCTCAATGTCTGCTGGCAACACCGGTCCAATCGCATGAAGGGGAGCGGCATTGCCTGAGGCGGTACTGCCCATGGCTCTTTCATCAAGGTTGGAACGCACTTCGCCGCTGCACGATCGTGCGATTGGAAGCGCCAGCGTCCCGTAGGCTCGCTCGGAATCGAAGTCAAGCAAAAGCCGCCTATCCTCCCGGGAGGATACAAGACAGATGCGCAGAACACGCGGTTCGTTCACGCCTGTTGCGAGACGCTGTCAACTCGGAAGGGCCGGCGATCCTGTACTTTCGCCGCATTCAGGCCTAGAATGATTTTAAATTTTCTTGCAGGACCTGCAATTCCATGTGCCGCATCAGCTTTTGGCTGTTGATCGTGGTTGCCACGGTGGCGACCGGGTCGGACGGCAAGGCGGCGGGATCGTTTCAGACCAGACCAGCCTTCCAGAGTGCGCAGACGACTGGCGTGGCGTCGCCGACGTCGACAGGGTCCACTGGCCCGACCATTGAGCTCGGTTGCGGCAGGGGACGCGTCCGCGATCCTCAGACCCATGCCTGCCGCGGGCCGGCCGATATCAGGTAAGCCCGTCCATCGTGCGCGACCTTCGCGCGCTCGAATGCGCGTTGCGCGCAAACCTCACTGCGCGCGCGATCGGCCATTCCCGACTGTTCGGTTTCGTTCAGCCATGAAGGCGCGGCCGGCGACGGCGCAGCCCGCAAGCGCGGGCTGGGCTCGTCCGACCTATCCAACTCCCAGCGCGACACCGGCCGGCCGGTGTCTGGCGACAGCGACCAGCGACAGATCAGCCGCGGCGTGCGGTTCCGCTGCAAGATGCAGGGCCGGGCGTCGCGGCGGTTGTCGTTGGCGGGCGCCATCACGTTCCGGGCCGGGCGCCCGGACTGAAGCATCTTGAATGCGGCGACCTTGTTGAACATCGCTCTACTCCTTCTCCGCACATCGGGCGGCAGGGAGTGAGCGGAAACGGCGGTCAGCTAGAAGCGGCCACCGACGCTCGCGCGGCTGCCGCCGTCGCGGTCGATCTTTGATGGTGCGGCAACGCGGCGCCGGCGATCGGTTTCGCGATGCCTGAGGGGGTACTGCCCATCGGACTCTTCGTTTGGGTAGCTGTTCGGGGTTGATCTGCGGTGGCTCGACACCTGCCGAGCTAGCCGCTGTTTGCGCACATAGGCCCGACCACGCCCGAAGTCAAGCTATATCCGGTATCCTCCGGGGTGGATCGCTGCTATCCTGGCGGGAGGATAGGAGACCAAGATGCCGGACCACCCGCATGCTGCAATTGCGAGCCGCCTGAAGCGCGCCGCGGGCCACCTCGAGGCCATCATCGAGATGATCGAGAAGGGCAAGTCCTGCACCCAGATCGCTCAGCAATTGCAGGCCGTGGAGGGCGCGATCGAGAACGCCAAGAAGGCGCTGATCCACGATCACATCAGCCACAGCCTCGAGCGTTCGCTCAAGGCCGCGGGCTCGAGGGGGCAGTCCGCGCTGAAGGATTTCAAGCAGATCGCAAAGTATTTGTGAGGACCGTAATTCTCACCCGCCCCCTCCAGGGGCGGGTGAAGAGGGGGTCCTGACCGGCCATATAGGTAACGGATCAGACCGGCGACATCGGTAACAGCTCAGCCAGCCACGCCCGGCGCGTGCTGCACCTCTACCGTGACATGCGAGAGGTCGGCGAAGCAGGCGAGGCGCTGGCGGTAGTGGGAGGCCTCGCGGGCAGTCGCGGTGGCCACGCAGACGATGGCGCCGAGATGGCCGGGGCCCAGCCGCCACAGATGCAGGTCGGTGACGCGGTCACCCTCGTTTTCCACGGCCGCGCGGACCTTCTCGGCGATGCGCCGATCCGGGATGCGGTCGAGCAGGATGCCGCCGGTGTCGCGGATCAGCCCGACCGACCAGTTGGCGATGACGGCGGCGCCGACGAGGCCCGCGAGCGGATCCATCCAGAGCCAGCCGAAGGCGCGCGCCAGCACCAGGCCGGCGATCACCAGCACGGAGACGGCGGCGTCCGCCATCACATGGACGATCGCCGCGCGCATATTGTTGTCGCGGTGATGGGCGCCGTCGTGGTCGTGCTCCTCGAAGACGATGTCGCGCGCGGCCGCCTGGGCCAGCGACACCCGCGCGACGAAGGCATGCGGCTCGGGAATTTCGTCGCGCGATTCCAGATAGGCGCCCTTGTCGGCAAAGGTGAACAGCTGCCGAACCCCGTCGGGGCGGATGGTCTCGATGCTGAGGTCGGACGGATCAGGGAGGCTGCCGGCCTTGGCCGTGATGCGAAAGCGCGGCGGAACGCCGTCCTCGAACACCGCGATCGCGAGTCGTCGCGCATCGAAGCTGACGAAGTGCGGTTCCTCATCGTGTTCATGCGCGTGGTCGTGGCCATGCCCATGATCATGGCCATGATGGTGATGATGCCCACCCGACAACAGCCAGGCACTGGCGATATTCACGGCGAGCCCAAGCACCGCGATCGGGATCGCCTCGTTGAAAGAGATGGCGACGGGATGCAGCAGGCGCTCGACCGCCTCATAGCCGATCAGCAGCGCGATCATCGCCAGCACAATGGCGCTGGTATAGCCGGCGAGGTCACCGAACTTGCCGGTGCCGAAGCTGAAGCTGCGGTCATATGCATATTTGCGCGCATAGGTGTAGGCGAGCGCGGCGAGCAGCAGCGCGCCGGCATGGGTCGACATGTGCAGGCCATCGGCAATCAGCGCCAGCGAGCCGAACAGCGCGCCGCCGATGATCTCGACGACCATCATGATGCTGCAGAGCACGATCACCGCCCAGGTGCGGCGTTCGGCCCGCTCGTGATCCCTGCCGAGAAAGACATGGTCATGCGTGGCGAGTGGAAAGGCGGCTTCGGTCTCAGCCATTCCGGTTTCAGCCATGTCGGTCTCAGCCATGTCGGCTCACCTCAGATAGCTATGGACAACGTCGATGAGCTGCTCTGCCGCGTCTGCATTGAGGGCGCCCGGGTTCCTCTCGGGATCGACCAGATGGGTGCGGACGTGGTCCTCGACCACCTCGGCCATCAGCCCCGCGACGCTGCCGCGGATGCCTGCGATCATGTGCATGACGCGCCCGCACTCGGTCTCCTCGGCCAGCGCCCGCTCCAGCGCCTCGACCTGGCCGCGGATGCGGCCGACCCGGGCGAGCAGCTTCTTCTTCTCTTTGATGGTATGGCTCATGCCGCGCTCATAGGGTACCCCCCTATGCTATGTCAAGCGGAGATGGACTCAGGCCAAAAAGGTGACCCGCCCGGGGGGACGGCCGGGCGGGTCGAGGTCGACACGGGGTGGATGAGGCGCCCGTGTCGGACGCGAAAATCCACAACGGGCAAGAGGCTCAGATCAGTAGCAGGTGCGGATCGTGCCGATGTAATTGCCGAACGCATCGTACTGACGCACGAAGCCGCAGCGGTGATAGCCGTAATAATAGGGATTGCTTGCAGCGATCGCGCTGCCGACCACGGCGGCGCCGACCAGACCGGCGCCGATACCCCAGCCCGGGTGGAAACCATGAGCTTCCGCAGGCGTGACGGTGGAGGCAACGCTGCCGGTGACGGCGAGGGCGGCGACGGCGAGAGCGGCAATCTTGGTTTTCAATGACATAATCAAACTCCGTTGGGGGCTAACGCGGGCGTTGTGGTCCGCATGCCCGTTGGACGGAGCGTTCGCGCATCGGGTTCGAAGATCGCCCCGGCGGCGGGGAGTTCGAGTTTTTGTGTCGCAACTCCAGAGGCTTAGGCTGCCGGCCGACTAGCTTGCGGGGCCCTGGCCAAGCTGCCTCACATCAAAGTTATCGACCTCGGCAAGCAGCTCACAGAACGCCCGCGCGCCGTGTTCGATCAGCAGCTCGCCCTTTTCGGCGGTGGCAAGCGTTGCGTTGCCAACGGCGCCACTTGGATGCAGATCCTGCACCTGCCAGGCAAAGGGCGCCGGCCGTTGCGTCGACAGCCAACGATAACGCCTCACCATATCGATGCTCGCCGGGCGGAAGTCAGTGATGCTCTCGTTGCGCACATGCTCGGCAAAGCGCGCCAGCATGATCGACGTCTCCACCGCGCCGCCATGGATGCCGTGGCGCAGCTCCTCGTCCGGAAACAGCCCCGGCGGCACACCGAACCGCGACCACGAGGTGGTGACAACAAACAGTCCGTGATGCGCGCGCAGCTCCTGCGCGACCAGCGACATCGCCGCGCTGTTGCCGCCATGGCTGGTGACGATCATGAGCTTCTTCACGCCGGCCCGCGCCACGCTCTCCCCGAGTGCCATCCATTGCGCGATTGCTGTCGCCGGGGCGAGCGTCAGCGTTCCCGGAAAGTTGATATGCTCGGTCGAGATGCCGACCGGCTGCACCGGCAGGAATGTCGCCGGTAGATCGGCCGGCAGGAACTCGCGCACCTTTGCCAGATAGGCATCTGCGATCATCACGTCGGTTGCGAGCGGCAGATGCGGCCCGTGCTGCTCGGTTGCCGCCAGCGGCAGCACCGCGATCCAGCGCCTGGCGACGGTGGCATCAATGTCGGGCCAGTGAATATCGGTCCAGTCGCGGGGCGGATTGCCGGTCATTGATCAAAAGGGTTCTATTGAAGCGGAATTGCAGGCTTTCGCCGTTGTTCAGGTACGCTATAAGCGTCCCAACCTTCCCTATCATGGGCCAGAATGACCGACGGAGTCCAACCATGAACCCGGCTCTTTTGCTGCGAGCGTTAACCGCCCAAGCGTTGATTGGGCGAGCGCTGACCGGACTTGTCGCGGCATGGCTGCTGGCTTCGCCGGTTTTCGCTCAATCCGCGGCCCAATCAACCGCGGGCGGCCAGCTGGACAAGGTCTCATTCGGAACCAACTGGATTGCGGAAGCCGAGCATGGCGGCTTCTTCCAGGCTGTCACCGATGGCACCTACAAGAAATTCGGCCTCGACGTCACGATCGTGCCGGGCGGCCCGAACGTCAACAACCGCATGCTGCTGATCGCGGGCAAGCTCGATTTCTTCATGGCCGCGAACACGCTGATGTCGTTCGATGCCGTCACCAACAACGTGCCGGTCGTCTCGGTTGCGGCCGTGTTCCAGAAGGACCCGCAGGTGCTGCTCACACATCCGGAGCTGAATGCGACCAAGCTTGAGGACCTGAAGCCGCTGACCCTGTTCGTGTCCAAGGAGGGCATCACCACCTATTTCCAGTGGCTGAAATCCGAATATGGCTTCAACGAAAAGAATGTGAGGCCGTATAACTTCAACCCGCAGCCGTTCATTGCCACGCCAAAGAGCGCGATGCAGGGCTATGTCACCTCCGAGCCTTTTTCGGTCGAGAAGAGCGCCGGCTGGAAGCCGACCGTCTTCCTGCTGTCCGATTACGGCTACAATTCCTATTCGACCCTGATCGAGACGCGCCAGGACATGATCGACAAGAAGCCGGATCTCGTGCAGCGCTTTGTCGATGCCTCCATGATCGGCTGGTACAATTATCTGTACGGCGACAATGCCGCGGCGAATGCCATGATCAAGAAGCTCAATCCGGAAATGACCGACGAGCTGCTCGCCTATTCCATCAAGACCATGAAGGACTACGGCATCGTCGACTCCGGGGATTCGCTGAAGAACGGTCTCGGCACCATGACCGACGAACGCGTCGCAAGCTTCTTTGAAAAGATGGTGCGGGCGGGCGTGGTGCGCTCGGACATCGATTACCGCAAGTCCTATACGCTGCGCTTCGTCAACAAGGGTGTCGGCCTCGACCTGCGGCCCAAGAATTGACGGGTGAGGACATTGACGAGTGAGGACATGGCCTTGTCCGGCAGCCAGGCCGATATCGCGGGTCTCTCGGTCAACCTGCAGGGCGTCACCAAGACCTATGACAGCGGCGTCGCCGCGCTCGGGCCGCTCGACCTCAAGGTCCGCAAGGGCGAGTTTGTCGCGCTGGTGGGGCCGTCGGGCTGCGGCAAGTCGACGGCGCTGCGCATCATTGCGGGCCTCAGCGCGCCGACCTCAGGCGACGTGCGGGTGTCGCATCACGGCGAGGCGGGGCGGCCCGGTCAGGGGATCGGCTTTGTGTTCCAGGAGCCGACCCTGATGCCCTGGACCAGCGTGCGCGAGAATGTACGGCTGCCCTTGAAGCTTGCGCGCCTGCCGGCAGCGCAAGCGGACGCGCGCATCGAGGAGGCGCTGCAGCGCGTCGGACTTTCGGAGTTCGCAAAGAACTATCCGCGCGAGCTCTCCGGCGGCATGAAGATGCGAGTGTCATTGGCGCGCGCGCTCGTCACCGATCCGGAGATCCTGTTGATGGACGAGCCGTTCGCTGCGCTGGACGAGATCACCCGCTTCCGCCTCAACAACGATCTCCTGGCGCTGTGGCGAAACTTACGCAAGACCGTCATCTTCGTCACCCATTCGGTGTTCGAATCCGTCTATCTGTCGCAGCGCGTGGTGGTGATGACGTCGCGCCCCGGCCGCATCGCTGCCGAAATCCACGTCGCCACCATGGAGCCGCGCGGCGACGAGTTTCGCACCTCCGCCGCCTATGCGGATTATTGCCGCAAGGTGTCCGCTGCGCTTGCGCCCTCTTATTCCGGGCGGTCGGCGCTATGAGCGCGCAGCCAAATCCTGCTGTCGCCGAAAACGACCGCGCTCTGCGCTGGCTTCGCATCGTGTTGCCGGCCATCGTGCTGGCGCTCGGGCTTCTCGCCTGGGAGCTCGTGGTGCGCCTCAACAACATTCCGCCTTATGTGCTGCCCGGGCCGCTGCTGGTGCTGCAGACGCTGGTCAGCGATTGGAGCGTGCTGTTCCAATCGCTCTTGACCACGCTGCTCACGACATTCGAGGGCTTCATCGCCGCTGCCATCGGCGGCATCGCGCTGGCGCTGCTGTTCAACCAGTCGAAGCTGATCGAATATTCGCTGTTTCCCTATGCCGTGATCCTGCAGGTCACGCCGGTCATTGCGATCGCGCCGCTGCTTCTGATCTATCTGCCGCAGCAGACTGCGGTCGTGGTCTGCGCCTGGATCGTCGGCTTTTTTCCGGTTCTCGCCAACACCACACTCGGCCTCAATTCGGTCGATCGCAATCTGGCCGGATTGTTCCAGCTCTACGGCGCCTCGCGGCTGCAGACCTTGCAGCTTTTGAAACTGCCTTCGGCTTTGCCCTACATCCTCGGCGGTCTGCGCATCTCCGGCGGCCTGTCACTGATCGGCGCGGTGGTCGCGGAAATTGCCGCGGGCACGGCGGGCGCGGGCTCGGGGCTCGCCTACCGGATCGCCGAATCCGGCTATCGGCTCAACATTCCGCGCATGTTTGCAGCCCTGCTGCTCCTCTCGCTTGCCGGGATTGTCATCTATGGGCTGCTGGCGCTAATTTCCCATCTCGCATTAAGACGCTGGCATGAAAGCGCGCTTGGAAAGGACAACTGATGGCGGCCGGAACGATTTCGTCGGACAAGATTCACCTGCTGGTTCACGGGCCGCGCAAGCCGATCGTCGATAACGGCTTTCCCGACCAGTTCGTGCTGCATCAGTTCGAGACGACAGGCGATCTGGAGCGTCTGACGCCCGATGTCGCCGAAAAAGTGCGCGGCATCGCCATCACCTACAACACGGTGCGCGGCGACGCCAAGACGCTGGCACGATTCCCCAGGCTGGAGATCGTGGCCTCCTTCGGCGTCGGCTATGATCACGTCGACGCGGCCTATGCGCGCGACCACAACATCATGGTCACCAACACGCCCGACGTGCTGACGGAGGAGGTCGCCGACATCGCCATGGGGCTTCTGATCGCGACGCTGCGCGAGTTCATCAAGGCCGACAGGTATCTGCGCGCCGGCTTATGGCAGAACCAGCAATATCCGCTCAGCGTCGGCTCGTTGCGCGACCGCAAGGTCGGCATGGTCGGCATGGGCCGCATTGGACAAGCGATCGCGCGGCGGCTGGAAGCCTCCAGGGTGCCGGTGGTCTATCACACCCGCAATCCGATCAAGGAATTGCCCAACCAGCACTATCCCGACCTGCTGCAGATGGCCAAGGACGTCGATACGCTGGTCGTGATCGTCCCGGGAGGGGCGGGCACCGCCAAGATGGTCAATGCCGAGGTGATGAAGGCGCTGGGCCCGCGCGGTGTGATCATCAACGTCGCGCGCGGCACGGTGGTCGACGAGCAGGCGCTGGTCCAGGCGCTGAAGTCGGGCACGATACTCGCGGCCGGGCTCGACGTGTTCGAGCGCGAGCCCCATGTGCCGGAAGAGCTCAAGGCGATGCAGAACGTCGTGTTGCTGCCACATATCGGCTCGGCCTCCGTGGTAACGCGCAACGCGATGGACCAGCTCGTGGTCGACAATCTCAAGGCCTGGTTTGCCGGCAAGCCGCCGCTGACCCCGGTCGCGGAGACACCGGCCAAAGCTCGCTAACTCCAGGGCATACGCCGATGAAATCCTGCATCTCCATCGCCTTGGCGACCTGTCTTGCTTTTGCGGCCGCAGTGCCGGCGTGCGCTCAGGATGCGGCGAGCCTGAAAAAGGAGATGATCGGCCAGTGGGAGCTCTCCACCACCGATCGCAGCAAGACCTGCGTTGTGACCATGAAGGACGACGCGACGCCGCAAGGCCTGAAGCTCGAGCTGGAGCCGGGCTGTGCGGCGGCGCTGCCGTTTTCCAAGGACATCAAGGCCTGGAGCATCAAGGGGCTCGATATCGTGCGCCTGCAGGACGCATCCGGCGAGGCAGTGCTCGACTTCACCGAGGTCGAGAAGGGCCTCTTCGAGGGCGTGCGTCCCAATGAGGGCGTCTACATCCTGCAGAACCTCGTTGCCGCCCGGTCGCTCGCCAAGTCGCAGGATCAGATGATCGGCGATTGGGCCATGGTGCGCGGCAACGGCAACACCATCTGCGGCCTGACGCTGACCAACAACGATGCCGGCAATGATAATTTTCAGGTGTTCCTGAAACCGAAATGCGATCCCACGGTCGCCGCTTTCGCGCCGACCCAATGGCGGCTGGAGCACGGCCAGATCCTGCTGATGTCCGATCGCGGTGAAACCTGGCATTTCGAGGCCGACGACAACGCGCAATGGCGCCTGGTGCCCGACAGCGCCGATCCCCTGATCCTGCTCCGGCAGTAGCCGCGGGGGCTCGCGCGTCCAGCCCAAATTTTTTCCCTGCGTCGTGTCGATTCAGCGCGGCTTCCTTCGTCGTCCCATCAGCGGCGGCCATTCCGGCCGCAGCTTGCCGACCAAGGAGCCTTGTCGATGCGCTTCATGTATATCGTGACCTCCCCGCAGCCCCAGATGGGGCCGACGCCGGCGTTGTTGGCGGCGGTCGGCAAGCTCGCCGACCGCGAGATCAAGGCCGGACGAATGCTTGATACCGGCGGCCTGATGCCGCTTGCGACCGGCGCGCAGGTCCGCATTACCGATGGCAAACTCTCCGTCACCGATGGGCCCTTTGTGGAAGCCAAGGAAGTCGTCGGCGGCTACGCGATCTTCGAGATGCGCGACAAGGACGAGGCGCTGGCGATGGCCAGGGAGTTCATGCAGCTCCATGTCGAGCACTTGCCGGGCTGGAATGGGACCTGCGAAGTGCGCGCGTTCGCGACCCAGGGTCCTCCGCAGGCGCATGACCTGGGCTGCAATGCGGCCGCGGGCTGAGATCGAACGCATCATCATCGCCACCTGGCGCGTCGAGCAGCCGCGGCTGATCACCACGCTCTCGCGTATGCTGCGCGACGTGCCGCTCGCCGAGGATTTGACCCAGGACGCCCTGCTGGCCGCGCTTGCGCGCTGGCCGGAAACGGGCGTGCCCGACAATCCCGGCGCATGGCTGATGGCCACCGCCAAGCGCCGGGCGCTGGATCATCTGCGCCAGCGCCAGATGATCGCGCGCAAGCACGGCCTCATCGTCAGCGACATGGAGCGGGAGCAACAGCTGATGCCAGATCCGGATGCGGCGCTTGATGACGAGATCGGTGATGAAATGCTGCGCCTGGTGTTCACCGCCTGCCATCCGGTGCTGTCGCGGGAGGCGCGCGCGGCGCTGGCGCTGCGCATGATTTGCGGCCTGACAACGGCCGAGATCGCCCGCGCATTCCTGCTGCCCGAGCCGACCGTCGCGCAGCGCATCGTGCGCGCCAAGCGCACGCTGTCGGAGGCTGGCCTTGCTTACGAAACGCCTCGCGGCGAGGAACTGTCGGTGCGGCTCGCCTCGGTCTGCGAGGTCGTCTACCTCGTTTTCAATGAGGGCTATGTTGCGGCCAGCGGCGAGGAATGGCAGCGGCCGCAGCTGTGCAACGAAGCGCTGCGGATGGGCCGCGTGCTGACCGCAGTAGCGCCGCGGGAGCCGGAGACGCACGGCTTGCTGGCGCTGATGGAGCTCAATGCCTCGCGTCTGGCGGCGCGCGTAAATTCACGCGGGGAGCCGGTGCTGCTGATGGACCAGAACCGCGCATTGTGGGATCAGCTCCAGATCAGCCGCGGCCTGCGTGCGCTCGGTCATGCGCGCGCCCTGGGCGGGGCCGGCTATTATACGCTGCAAGCCGCGATCGTGGCCGCTCATGCGCGGGCGAGTGGACGCGAAGACACCGACTGGCGAGCCATCGCGGGGCTTTATGATGAGCTCGCAGCGCTCGTTTCTTCGCCTGTCATCGAGCTCAACCGCGCGGTCGCGATTGGTATGGCCGAAGGGCCTCTGGCGGCGCTTGTCATTGTCGAGCGGATCGTCGAGTCCGGCGTGCTCAAGAGCTATCATCTCCTCGACAGCGTGCGCGGCGACCTGCTGCTCAAGCTCGGCCGCAATCTCGAGGCCTGCGCCGCGTTCGAGCAGGCCGCAAACCTCGCCGGCAACAGGCGGGAGGCGGAATTCCTGCTGCGCCGTGCGGCCGAAGCGGCTGCGGCGTCATCTTAGGCGGGGCGATGCGGCCCGTGCTGTTGTCGCCAGGCCCATTGCAGCCGGGATCTACGCCGCTTGCACATCTGTGCACGCGCGACCGAGCGCACGCCTATTTGCGCCGATAGAAGCCCTCGAAGGTCACGCCGGCGCCGCCGCATTCGCCATTGTCGACGACCACGAGCGACGGTCCGATGCGCTGCATCCTGACCCGGCACCCGGAGTCGGATGTGGTCTCGAACGGCTGTGATCCGTCGTCGACAAATGCGATGCTGTCCTTGCCCGGAATCACCTGCGCCTCGAGCACGCCGGTGTGGACGTCCTGCGCGCCCTTGAACGCTGCTTCGCCCGAGATCTTCAACCGTCCGCCGCCGCCGCGCTTGATCTCGATGCCGGCATAGTGCTGGTCCCAGCTGCCGAGCCAGTCCTCGGTCCGCGGCTCGGCCATCGGTTTGACCGGCGCGAGCGCCTCACTCGGCAGCCAGCCCGAGGTGAAGATCGGCTTTCTGCCCGATGCCGACTGGTAGGTCACGCAAGTGAATGCGTCCCGCGTCTTGCCGACCAGCACGAGATCCCCGGTGACAAGATAGGATGTCTTGCGGCAGGCGTCGGTCGCCGCGGGGCAGGACGCGGCGGTGAAATCGTCGTCATAGAGGCTCTTGACGAAGTTGACGCGCGGCGCGGCCGTGACCTTCGCGACCAGGATGGTGAGCGCCTTGTCCTGTTCGGCGCCGTTGCAATTGGCGGGGTCGTAGCCGTCATAGGCCGAGGCTGACGTGATCGCGGCTGCCATCACGGCGCCCAAAAATAGCCCGATAGTCCATGTCCGCATAGCCGCTTGCCGCCTTGGTTCGAATGCCGTCATGAGTAGCGCGGCCGGCATGGCCGGTTCAAACGCCGGCCGGCGCGATGGGGGAATCGCGGTTGACTTCCGCCGAATCCATTGCGAACAAGTCCTGGTGACAAGCCAAACGGAGGAGCAGGGATGTTGAGGAAGACAGGGACTGCGGCAGTGCTGGCGCTCGCGTTCGCCATGCCGGCTCACGAGGCGGCCGCCCAGAACAATACACTTGGCGGGGCGATCTTCGGCGGCGCCGCCGGCGCCATCGTTGGAGGCGCGCTCGGCGGCGGCCGTGGTGCGGCCATCGGCGCGGTCCTCGGCGCCGGCACAGGTGCCGCCATCGCCAGCGAAGGCGACCGCCGCCGCAACGGCTACTACTATTACCGTGACGGCTGCTATCTGCAGCGTCCCGACGGCTACTGGGTCCGCGTCGATCCGCGCTATTGCTATTGAGAGCGAAAAGCCTCGCCGCCGGGCCAATGTGGCCGGCGGCGAGGTGCTTTCTGTGTCAGCGATCGCGCACGCGCTCGGTTCGAATCTCGATCAGCGCTAGCCTGTCAAGTTGAGCAGACGGGATCGTGCTGCTCAATTGCTCTACCCAATCAAGAAATTTGTCGATCAGATATCCCGGCCTCGTTGCGAAAGCCGCGTCCCGCATTTGCATTGCAGTCTTGATCATCATCGATTCCCTCGTATTCGATGATGAGCTACCCCTCTCACTCGACGGATCCATCCTCTCATGCATCGCCGGAATCGCGAAGCGGAGAGTTAAGAGATGGTAAACGGCCACGGAGGGACGAGGCGCATCGACCGCGTCATTGCAGCTCCGCCTCGAAGCCCGTGAGGAAGGTGGTTATGACCCGCGTGCGCTCGGCCGCCATCCGGGAGCCGGTGGCCGTCTGAAAACTCTCGCCGAGGCGCAGCAGCTTGGTCCTGAAATGATCCAGGGCGTAACGCATGTCGTCGAGCGAACGGTGTTCGGCGCTCACATCGCCGGGGTGGTAGATCGCCGAGCCCATCCGTCCCGCAATATAGAAGCAGCGCGCAATCCCGATATGGCCCAGCGCGTCGAGCCGGTCGGCATCCTGAAGAACGCGCGCCTCCAGCGTGGCAGGCGCGATCCCGGCGGAGAAACTGTGCGCGGCGATGGCATGCGCGACATCGCTGATGGCCTCAGTGGACCAGCCGATACGCTTGAGGATCTCCGTGGCACGGTCCGCCGCGAGGAGGGAGGCTTTTGAGCGCAGCGGGGACGATTTCTCCACGGCAACGCAATCATGCAGCAAACTCGCCGCAGCGAGAATGTCCAGCCGCCCGCCCTCGACCGCGGCAATCGCACGCACATTGCGCCAGACGCGCAGGAGATGCGCGACATCATGCGCGCCGTCCGCGGTCGCGAGCAGCGGCATGACCTGTGTCGCAAGATCGGCGAAGGGCGCGAAGGCATTGGGGGTGACCAACGGTCGTCTCCGTGGGAGGGGGTATCGCGTTGCGTGCGAAGATGTCGATAGCCGAAAGGGGATCTCCTTGCGACTGCTACATCAGCTTCATCCCCTTCAAGCTCGCATGCCCGTTCCTACCCACGATGATGTGATCATGCACGGCAATGCCGAGCGGGCCCGCGATGTCCACGATCGCCTTGGTCATCCGCACATCGGCCTGCGAGGGCGTGGGATCGCCAGACGGATGGTTGTGCACCAGGATGATCGCGGTCGCCGACAGCTCCAGCGCGCGTTTGATCACTTCGCGCGGGTAGACCGGAGTGTGATCCACCGTGCCGGTCTGTTGCACCTCGTCTGAGATCAGCTGGTTGCGCTTGTCCAGGAACAGGATGCGGAACTGCTCCTTGTCGGCGAAGGCCATGCTGGTCCGGCAATAGTCGATCACCTCGTTCCATGACGAGAGCAGGGTGCGCTGCTTCAATTCGCCCCGCGTGACGCGGGTCGCGGCGGCCGCGATCAGCTTGAGCTGGTCGATGCAGGCATCCCCGACGCCTTCCACCTCGCGGAGCAGCGTCTCCGGCGCATGGATCACCTCGGCAAAGGAGCCAAACCGTTTCAGCAGCGCTTTCGCCAGCGGCTTCATGTCCCGCCGCGGCTGTGCTGCGAACAGCACCATCTCCAAGAGCTCATAGTCGCTCAGTGCCGCAGCGCCGGCGCTGCGAAACCGCTCGCGCAGCCGCTGCCGATGGCCGTGGTAGTGCGGCGGCTCCGCTTGCGCGGGCTTGGGCGGCTTCTGATCGGGGCCTTGGCGGGTCTCGCTGCTCATGTGCGCAATGTGCCGTGACCAAACCCGATTTTGCAACCACGAAGTGCGCGGCTGTTCAAAGGGCCGGGCAACGCGAAATCCAATAATGAAATCTACGGATCTGTGACTTGAGTTAGGGAATGTTCTCTCCCCTGGCCGCCATGAGCAGGGTGCCGCGGCGATGTCACCCGGGACGCATCTCGGGCGCTACTACGCGCGTCACGCCGAGCGGGCGAGCTTTATCCGCACCATGCCGCCGGCGGGCCCGCCGAAACGTGCCGCGAACTAGCGCTTCGGGCCCGGCACCAGCGCCGCGAGCCGGTCCTTGATCACATGCGCCCGCCGCGGCGGGCTGCCGTGGGATCCTTCCGGCGCCGGACCGGGCGGGTGCGTTCCTGGCGCGGGCGGCGGCATGTGATGGGCGTCGGCGACCTCCGCATTGCGATCGACCGCAACCGTGAGCGTCGCGACATAGCGCTCGCGCTCCTCCTTCACCGCGCAATAGGCAATGCATGCGGGATCGAGATCGGTCGCGATGCGATCGTTGACATTCATGATCATGCGCTGCCGCGGCCGCCCGGTATAGTCGGGGACGTTGGTGTAGATGAACTCGTTCAACGCGTCGGGGAAGAAGGTCTGGCCGGTCAGGACCGTGCGCTGGTCCAGGAAAACCTTGAAATGGATGTGGGTGGCGCGGCCGTCGTACCAGCCGGGATAGATGGTCTTGAACTCGGTCCAGCCGCTTGCGCCGGCAAGCCGGGTGCCGCGCAGAAATGTCCTGTTCGACTGGTCGATGTTGCGGCTGTCGCCCTGGCCGGGAAAGGCCGAATAGAGGCCGCGTGCATCGCAATGCCAGATGTCGACCCTTGCGCCTGCGATCGCCGTGCACGATCCCGCCTCGATCACGCGCAGCCGGAAGCCCAGCGGCACGCCGGGCCTGCCCTCGGTGATGTCGGCGCGATCAAGCTTGGGATCGATGTAGTACGGCCCTTCCTCCGATTGCGGCGTCAGGATGCAGGCATCGTCGAGGCCGGTCGCGACGGCCTCAGGCGCGGCAAGAGCACGTGCCGCGGGCAGCAGAGTAGCGGCGCCCAGCGGAACGAATCCGAGGAAGCCGCGGCGCGTGGTGTTGTCCAAGGATGTCTCCCGTCGCTTGATTGAGCTCCTTGCACTCAACCAGCCGGGAATGGCGACATCAGGACCTGGATATGGTCGGAAACCAATCCGCAACGCGGGACGCAAAACGTCAGATAAAATCAGACTTGCAACGTCGGACTTGCAAGATCAGGCCTGCAAGATCAGCCCTGCAAAATCACACCTGCGTCCAGGGCTTCTCGTTGTGCCGCTGCGACAGCGTGAAGATTTCAACGCCGTCGGCGGTCACGCCGACCGAATGCTCGAACTGCGCCGACAGCGAGCGGTCGCGCGTCACCGCGGTCCAGCCGTCGGAGAGGATCTTTACATGCGGCTTGCCGAGATTGATCATCGGCTCGATGGTGAAGAACATGCCGGGCTTGAGCGGCACGCCCTCGCCAGGCCGGCCGATATGGATGATGTTGGGCTCGTCGTGGAACATGCGGCCGAGGCCATGGCCGCAGAAATCGCGCACCACGCTCATGCCCTGCGGCTCGACAAAGCTCTGGATGGCATGGCCGATATCGCCGGTGGTCGCGCCGGGCTTCACCGCGGCGATGCCGCGCATCATTGCTTCATAGGTGACCTCGATCAGCCGCTCGGCCTTGCGCGCGATCGGCGCGATCGCATACATCCGGCTGGAATCGCCATACCAGCCGTCGACGATGAAGGTGACGTCGACATTGACGATGTCGCCCTCCTTCAGCGCGCGGTCCCCGGGCATGCCGTGGCAGACCACATGGTTGATCGAGGTGCAGGTCGAGTAGCGGTAGCCGCGATACATCAATGTCGCGGGGTAGGCGCCATGGCTGAAGGCGAACTCGCGCACGAACGTGTCGATGTCGGATGTCGGAACCCCCGCCCTGACGATGTCGGTGAGCTCGTCGAGGCATTTGGCAACCAGGCTGCCAGCCTTGCGCATGCCGACAAAGGCATTCGGCCCGTGCAGCTTGATCTGCCCGGTTTTGCGTAAGGAGGTATCGTTGGCTTCGACATAGCTCATGTGGCGATCGTATTTTTACGGGGAATGGATAATCCGCCTAATTTAATGATTGCGGGGGCTTTCGCAAGCCGACGTTTGGGCCGAAGCCCAGGCTCAGGTTGTCAAATCCGTGGCGGTCTGCACCGGCAGCGCGCCGTCGCGGATGCGGATGACACGGACGGGATAGGGAACGTGGATGTCCTCGCGCTTGAAGGCGTCCCACAGCGCCAGCATCACATCGCTCTTGACCCCGTCCATGCCGTCGGGATCGGCGATCCAGAAGGTGAGGGAAAACCGCATGCCGGCCTCGGTGAAATCGGTCAGGATGCAGCTCGGCGGCTTGGATTTCAGTGCGCGGGGCGCGGCGGCCGCGATTTCAATGGCGAGCTTGCAGACCTGGTGCGGATCGGCCTCGTAATTGGTGCCGAAGGTCACCTTCACCAGCGTGTTCTTGTCGGTATAGGTCCAGTTGGTCACCTTTTGGGTGACGAGGTCCTCGTTGGGAATCAGGAACTCGCGCCCGTCGCCGGCGGCGACCGAGATGTAGCGCGTCTTCATGGCGCTGATGCGGCCCGAATTGTCGCCGATGGTGACGAGATCGCCGGGCTTCACGGACTTGTCGACCAGCAGGATAATTCCGCTGATGAAGTTGGCGATGATCTTCTGCAGGCCGAAGCCGATGCCGACGCCGGCGGCGCCCGAGAAGATCGCCAGCGCCGACAGGTTGATGCCGACCGCGCTGACGGCGACCGCGATTGCGGTGATCATCAGCCCCATGCGGATCATCTTGACCAGCAGCACCTGCACCGAAGGGGTGAGGTCGCTGGAGCGCGCGATCCAGCCTTCCGCGATATTGCTCGCGAGATTGGTCAGCCAGAGCGCAACGATCAGCAGCACGCCGAGCTTGATCAGGATCAGCGGCGTCAGGCGGAAGCCGCCGAGCACCACCTCGACCGAATCGAGCGCCTCGATGGTCGGCTCGAGCTCGCCGATGATGCTGAGCGCGGCGACGAGCCAGGCCGAGATCGAGACCACGCGCACGATGAACGGATTGCGCAGGCTTGATGTGACGAGCCGGATCGCAAGCCACGCCAACGCGAGCTTGGCACTGACCATCAAGAGATAGCTGCGGCTCGGCCAGGTCGTGTGCCACATGATCACGCGGGCGATGATCACCACGATGGCGAACACCGCCGTCGGCGCACTGCGGATCATCACGTGCATGAACAGCCGCAGCGGCATCGGCCGGCCATTGCCGAGCTTGTTCATGTCGACGCGCGAGCGGATGGCGGCGCCGGCGGCGAGCCCAAGTCCTGCCGCCGCCAGGATCAGCCCGAACTGCAGATAGAACCAGGGCGATGTCAGCTCCGCGCCGAGCGAGCGCGCGCTCGTCAGCAGGAAGTCAATGGTGTCCTTGAGATCCATATCCATGGTCGGGGTCTCTTGAGGGGGCGCGACGAAGCCGGTGTTACCTGAATTTGACTCGAAGAAAAGGACATATGGCCGCGATTTTGCAAAACCGGGTTGGCGCCGAAGTGTGGCGGCGATAAGGATGAGAATCCAGCCATTTGCAAGGATTCCCGCGAGAACCCATGGCCTCCCTCGACTCGGTGAGCATTGCCATTCTGCTCGGTGCTGTGCTGGTCATGGCGGGCATCCTGTCGAGCCTGCTGGCGCTGCGCTTCGGCGCGCCGCTGCTGCTGGTATTCCTGCTGATCGGCATGCTGGCCGGCGATTCCGGTCCCGGTCATATCGAGTTCAGCGACGTGCGCACCACCTATCTGGTCGGATCGGTCGCGCTGGCCCTGATCCTGTTCGACGGCGGCTTGCGCACCCGCTTCCAGACCATTCAGGCGGTGCTGGTGCCATCGATGGTGCTGGCGACCGCCGGCGTGCTGCTGACCGCCCTGATCACCGCGCCCGTCGCGCGGTCTGCGCTCGACCTGAACTGGACCGAGTCGCTCCTGGTCGGTGCGGTGGTCGCCTCCACGGATGCTGCGGCGGTATTCCTGCTGGTCCATGCGCAAGGCCTGCGGCTGCGGCCGCGCGTCGGCGCGACGCTGGAGGCGGAGTCCGGCAGCAACGATCCCTTTGCGGTGTTTCTGACGCTGATGCTGGTCGAGTTCATCTCGGTCGGCCAGAGCACGGCCGGCCATGTCGCGATGGAATTCCTGCGCGAGGCAGTGCTCGGCGCCGTCGTCGGCATCATCGGCGGGCGACTCGTGGTGCTCGCGCTCAACCGCGTGGCGCTGCCGCAGGGGCTGCACGCGCCGTTCGTCACCACGGCGGCACTGGTCATCTTCGGCGCCGCGCAGATCGGCCATGCCTCCGGCTATCTCGCGGTCTATCTCGCCGGTATCATCATCGGCAATCGGCCAACTCGCGCGCATAATTCGGTCGTCACCTTCCTCGATGCCGCGACCTGGCTGGCGCAGATCGTGATGTTCGTGCTGCTGGGCCTGTTGGTCGAGCCGCACCGGCTCACCTCGAGCGCCCTTCCTGCGGTGGTGGTGGCACTGGTGTTGATGTTCGTGGCGCGGCCGGTTGCGGTGTTCCTGTGCCTTGCGCCATTCCGCTTCAACTGGCGGGAAAAGACCTTCATCGCCTGGACCGGCCTGCGCGGCGCGGTCGCAATCTTCCTGGCGTCGATCCCGATGCTGGTCGGCCTCTCCAAGGCCTATCTGTATTTCGATGTCGCCTTTGTCGTGGTCATCATCTCGCTGCTTGCGCAGGGCTGGACCCTGGCGGTCGCCGCGCGGAAACTGCACGTGGCGCTGCCGCGCACCGACCGCGGTCCGCGCCGTGTCGAATTGGATCTGCCCGGCCAGCTCGAGCAGGAGCTGGTCGGCTATTCCGTGCGGCCAAAAAGCCTGTTCTTCCGCCGCGGCCTGATCCCGTCCTGGTCCAAGCCGACGCTCGTGATCCGCAACCAGACCATTCTCTCGCCCGTCGAGGCCGATCCGATCGCGCCCGGCGATTACATCTATCTGCTGGCGCCGCCGGAAAGGGCCGAGGCGCTGGACCGCTTCTTCGTCGACATGCAGCCGAGCACCGCGCCCGATCCGCATCTGCTTGGCGATTTCATGGTGTCAGCCGAGCATACGCTGGGCGAGGTCGCCGAGATCTACGGCATCAATGTCAATGAGGACGACAAGAAGCTGACGCTGTCGGATTATTTCGACATCCATCTCGATCATGCGCCGAAAGACGGCGCAACGCTCGCGCTGGACGCGATCGTGCTGGTCGCCCGCAGCATCTCCGGCGGCCGCGTCAATGTGGTGGGCCTGCGCCTGCCCGAGGAGGAAGACGAAAAGCTGCCCCCAACGCGCTGGGAGAGCGTCAAGCACAAGCTCGCCGACGTGTGGGCGCAGGTCGCGGGGGTCTAGGCGTCATGCTTCACCTCTCCCGATGAGAGAGGCGGAGCGCGCGCCCTTAGCCCGCCGGCTTGCCCGCCACCTCGCCTTCCGGCTCGGGGCTCAGCCACCGATACAGGAACCCGCCCAGCGCGCCGCCGATCAGCGGGGCCACCCAGAACAGCCAGAGCTGCGCCAGCGCCCAGCCGCCGACGAACAGCGCCGGTCCGGTGCTGCGCGCCGGGTTCACCGAGGTGTTGGTCACGGGAATGCTGATCAGGTGGATCAGCGTCAGTGCGAGCCCAATGGCGATCGGCGCAAAGCCAGCCGGTGCCTTGCCATGGGTCGAACCCATGATGACGAACAGGAACATCATGGTCAGCACGACCTCGCTCACCAGGCAGGAGCCGAGCCCGTATTTGCCGGGCGAGTGCTCGCCGTAGCCGTTCGCCGCAAAGCCGTTGGCGAGGCTGAAATCCGGTGCGCCGCTCGCGATGAAATAGAGCACCGCGGCGGCGGCGATGGCGCCGATCACCTGAGCGATGATGTAGGGAATGACGTCGCCGGTCGGGAACCGGCCGCCGCAGGCGAGGCCGACCGTCACAGCCGGATTGAGATGACAGCCCGAGATGTGGCCGATGGTATAGGCCATGGTGAGCACGGTCAGGCCGAACGCCAGCGCCACGCCCAGCAGTCCGATCCCGACATGGGGAAAACCGGCCGAGATCACCGCGCTGCCGCAGCCGCCGAAGGTCAGCCAGAAGGTCCCGATCGCTTCAGCTGCGAGTTTGTCGCTGTTCATGAGAGGTCTCCCCGCAATGTGTTTTTTCGCCGCCTTGATGCAGCGGCGGCTGCCAATGGTACGCCGCATGTAAGGAGGGAAAAAGGGCGTAATCGGCAACTTCCGGTTAACGCCGGTCTGAATCGGTCGTTTTGATCGCGTGAATCGATCTCGCCGGCGTGGCGTGCGCTGCAGCGCTACCGCTATGCCCTCTTGCGGCTGCCCGCCAACCGCCTGATCTCGGTCGGCGGTCGATCGTACAACTCCGCGAAGGCGGCGTTGAACCGACGCAGGCTGCGAAAGCTGGCAAGGGCGGCGATCTCGACCATCGGCAAATCGGTGCTATCCAACAGCCGTTTCGCCCGCTGCAACCGCCTCGTCGCCGCAACCTGGATGGGGCTGGCGCCGAGGTGCTTCTGGAACAGCCGGCTCAAATGGCGCGCGCTGACGCCAAGGCGGCCCGCAAGTTCGTCCACGCCAGCGCGATCGAGCCCGCCTTTGTCGATCAGCCGGACCGCGCGTGCGACCGTCGTCCGCGATCCATTCCAGGCCGGCGAGAACGGCGCGGTTTCCGGTCGGCAACGAAGGCAGGGCCGATATCCGGCGGACTCGGCGGCGGCTGCCGAGGGAAAGAATTCGACGTTTTTGCTTTGCGCCGGACGAACCGGGCAAACCGGCCGGCAGTAGATTCCGGTCGATCGAACACCTGTGAAGAAGCGGCCATCGTAAGCCGGATTTCGGCTGACGCGGGCTTGTTCGCATTCTGTCGTGTCCAACATGGGTGCTCTGGCGACGGAGTCCGAATCCGGCGAGCCCATTCCGAGGCTGCGCGTTATTGATCGAAACCATAGAGGAAGATCGGCAGCGATCAATCGAAGATAGCGGAGCGAGAGCGCTTGGCAAACATGGCGGGCAATGTGACGGATTGCTTCGGTTGGAAAGTAGCCTGGGCGGCGTTTGCGATCGCAATGTGCGCATGGGGAATCGGATTCTACGGCCCTTCGATCTTCCTACGAACGCTGCAGGAGGAGCGCGGTATCGACGGTGTCGATCGCGATTTCGTTTCACTTCCTGTTTAGCGCGGTGCTGGTCACGCATTTGCCAGAGGCGCAGCGTCGGCTTGGAGTGGCTCGGGTGACGCAAGCCGGCATTGCGCTTGCGGCCGTCGGGGTGATCGGCTGGTCGTTGGCGCAACAGCCATGGCAATTATTTCTGGCTGCACTGGTCAGCGGAGCCGGCTGGGCCGCGACCAGCGGTGCTGCGATCAACTCCATGGTAGCACCGTGGTTCGATAAGGACCGTGCAAAAGCCCTCAGCCTCGCCTTCAACGGTGCGAGCATGGGCGGTGTCGTTTTCGTGCCGCTCTGGACGTTCATGATTGCTGAGCTTGGATTCTCGATGGCTGCAGCGATCCTCGGCGCGGCCATGGTCGCAATCTCGTGGTTGTTGGCCGCACGATATCTGACGCCGCAGCCTCCCAGGCGCGCGCCGGAGAATGTCCATCCGCGATCTGACCGAACTCAGCACACGGGTACGTTGTCTCGCGTCGATTTGGCCGGCGATCGCCGCTTTCTCACCATCTCGATCGCGTTTGCCTTCGGGCTGTTTGCTCAAATCGGAATCCTGGCCCATTCCGTGACGCGGCTCACGCCCGAATTGGGCGGGAATGGCGCCGCCTGGGCGGTCAGCCTGATCACCGCTGCTGCGGTCGCCGGACGAACCGTGCTTGGCTGGACGCTCCGAAAGCGCAGCGTGCGGATCGCGGCAGCGGCGAACTTCCTGGTTCAAGCCTGCGGGTCAGCGCTGCTGGTTGTGAGCCATACGGCACCCACTCTTCTGCTGGGATGCGTGTTGTTCGGCGTAGGCGTCGGCAATCTCATCTCCTTGCCGCCGATTATCGTGCAACACGAATTCGAGGCCGCAGATTTCGGCCGTGTCGTCGCACTTATCACAGCCGTCAATCAATTGGTCTTTGCGTCAGCCCCGGCGGTCCTCGGTGCATTGCGAGACCTGTCCGATAGCTACGCACTGCCCTTCACAGTCGCCATGCTGATCCAGATCGCTGCAGCGCCGGTGGTCCTCTCTTATCGGCCCGGGCGGTTGCCCTGATGGATCAGCCCGCCATGGCCGCCGACACACCCATCTCCTGCCGCAAGGAACGCGGTCACCTCGGTCTCGAACGTCTTCAGCGCGGCGCCGATCGCCTGGTGCATGTCGAGATATTTGTAGGAGCCGAGGCGGCCGCCGAAGATGACGTTCTGATGCTTCTCGATCATCATGCGATAGCCTGACAGGATGGCCCGGTCGGCGACGGTGTTGATCGGATAATAGGGCTCGTCGTCGCGACCGGCGAAGCGGGAAAATTCGCGGTAGATGGTCGTCTTCGGCAGCGGATAGTCGCGTTCCGGATGCAGATGCCTGAACTCGTGGATGCGGGTGAAGGGCACGTCGACGTCAGCATAGTTGATCACCGAGGTGCCCTGGAAGTCGGCGACGTCATGCACCTCGCGCACGAAGTCGACGGTGCGCCAGCCGAGCTCGCCGCAGCGATATCCAAAGAAGCGGTCGATCGGTCCGGTATAGACGATGAGCTGATCACGGCCGATCTGGTCGGCGATCTCGAAATAGTCGATGCCGAGCCGGACCTCGATATTCGGATGCTTGAGCATGCGGCGGAAGATCGCGGTGTAGCCGTCGAGCGGCATGCCCTCGTAGCGATCGGCGAAGTAGCGGTCGTCGAAGGTGAGCCGCACCGGCAGCCGGCCGATGATGTCGGCGGAAAGCTCCTTCGGCTCGGTCTGCCACTGCTTCTGCGTATAGCCGCGGATCAAGAGGTCATAGAGCGTGCGGCCGACGGAGGTGATCGCCTTGTCCTCCAGGTTTTGCGCTGATGTCGCGTCGTTGATCTTAGCGCCATGGGCCTCCGCTTCCGCCGCGATCGCCGCCTTCGCCTGCGCGGGCGTCATCATGCGGCCGAACGCAGCACACACCGTCGCAAGGTTGATCGGCATGGAATAGAGCCGCCCCTGCGCCACCGTGAAGACGCGGTGGCGATAGCCGGTGAACTCGGTGAAACGCTGCAGATAGCGCCAGACCGCTTCCGAATTGGTGTGGAAGATATGCGTGCCGTAGCGGTGCACCTCGATGCCGCTGTCGGGATCCTCTTCCGAATAGGCATTGCCGCCGACATGCGCGCGCCGGTCGAGCACGCAGACCTTGCGGCCGAGCCGGCTCGCGACCTGCTCGGCAATGGTCGCGCCGAAGAAGCCGGCGCCCACGACCACGACATCGAAGCCATCGAGCTGCATGTGATTCCCCCGATACCTGTCGGCTGCAACCGCGCCCCGCGAAGCGCTCCGACCGGGGTTCAACGCGGCGCCGCGGAACTTCGGGCGGAATAATTGCAGGCGCGGCCGGTCAATTCGCGAGCCAGGGAAACCCGGCTCGGCCGTTCAACAATCGGGGCGAGACGACGGTGCGATCCGAGAAGGCTTTCGTCGACGCCGCATTCTGGAGCCTGTCGACCATGTCCGTCATCTGTATCCTGTCAGCGACCAACAGCGCCTATCTTTCAGTTCGCGGCCTCTTGCTGATGGCCGGCGCCGAGCTCGATCGCCTCGGCCATGAGGTCCACATCCTCAATCTGGAAGCGCCCGATACGCCGGCGCGGATGGACGCCCTGCTGCCGCGGCGCGAGGAGATGATCGGTCTTGTGATGTCGGGCATCGGCCTTGAAGTCCAGACCAGGGACGGCAGGCTGTTCTGGGACGCGGTGCAGGTCCCCGTGTTCAACTGGAATTGCGATCACCCGTCCTACTTCATGCGCCGTCACCGGATCGAGAGCCGCTACATCGTGCACGGCTACGTGTTTCCGGATCATGCCGCATTCAACCGCGACCATCTGCACGCCAATGGCGCGGCGTTCGGGACTCATATCGGCATTCCCGATCCCGGCTTCTTCAATGTGTTGCCGCACGAGAAGCGCAACGGCCGGATCGTGTTCGCCAAGTCCGACTGGAATCCCCTCAAGCTCGAGCGCGCCTGGCGCGAGGCACTGCCGGAAAAGCTGTTCGCCGTCCTGTTCGATGCCATCGCCGCCGCGCATGGCAAGACCTGCGCGGCCTTTCCCGCGATCATCTGCGATGTCGCCGCCCAGCATCTCATGTATCTGACGCCCGGCGGCGAGATCTTCAATGCCATCCTCACCCGGCTCGACAATTACACGCGCGCGGTGCGCACCCGCGAGGTGGGCGCCGTGCTGTCGAACTATCCGGTGGATTTCATCGGCGGCGGTTGGGACGACTTCAAGGCCGAAACGCGCCACGCCCGCTTCCTGGGCGCGATGCCATTCGACACACTGCGCGAGAATCTCGGCAGCTATCTCGGCGCGGCCTCGCTCAATCCGAATGTCGACCTCTCGGTGCATGACCGGGTGTTCGCGGCGCTCGGCGCATCGACAGTGCCGATCTTCGATGCCAACAGCTTTTCCAGGGACAACTTCCCGCGGCTGTCCCGTTACGGCTTCGGCCAGGACGCCGACAGCATCGCCGCCGCCGTCGAGGCGGTGCTCGACGATCCCCCGGCCGCACAGGCCGCAACCACAGCGACTCTCGCCGAGGCCTATCCGCGACTATCGATGTGGCGTTCGCTGCAGGAGATCTGCGAGATCACCGCGCAAATGGCCGGCACGTCAGGGGCGAAGCTCGTGCCCTCCCTGCCGTCACCCGCCGGTGTGTGGACTCCGCCGAAAAGGCCGGCGGCTGCCGCGAGTGCGTTCGGCATCGCTTCACCCGCCCCCTCCAGGGGCGGGTGAAGCGACGCTTGGGGAAAGGGGCTCAATCCTCCTTGACCCATTCCGCCAGCAGCTTCACGTCCGGCGGCTCGCCATAGCCGCGGGTCCACATGTCGACCACCCATTCGACCTTGGTCGCGCGGTCGACCAGCACCGCCGTGTTGTGCGGCAGCTGCAGCACCAGCGGATTGCCGCGATAATGCGGATCGCCGACGGTGTGGTATTTGAACAGGCCCCAGTCCTGCATGACCAGCAACAGGCTGGTGACATTGCGCGTGGTGTCCCAGCAATCGAAATTGTGCTTGTCGTCGAGCGCGCGGACGTCGGCGTTGGCGACGCGCTTGTCGGTGCCGATCACCGGCCCGACGCGGCGATCGAACCAGATCACGGCCTTCTGCACGGCGGCGCGCTCGGCTGCGGCGGAGCCGCGTCCCGCAGCGATGATCCTGGTCAGGGCGCTGCGATCGGCTGCGGTGAAGTCCAGGATCTGGCGCCGCCGGCAGACGAAGCCGTAGCACACGGTCATCGACGTCGCGGACGGGGGATAGATCGAAACCGTGGTGTAGAGGGCGGCCTGCGCCGGCGTCAGCTCGGCGGCCGTGCCTGCTGCGATGGAGAGCCACATGCATGCAATGGCGGCGACAGCATAGCGCACAATGTGAGCGCCGATCGAGCCCGATGGCGCCTTGGTGGCGAGTTTCATCGATTCGAGTTCCCCCTCAATCAAGAGGCTAACGCGGCGGAGCGGCCATGCCAAGACGCTTTGCGCGCGGTGCTGACAAGCGGTGGATTGCCCGCCGGGCAAATCAGTTCGTGTTTTCCGATTCCGGATTTTCGGTCTTGTCCAGCCCTCGCGCGAAAAATAATATACTTTCGTTTTTCCGAAATATGTGATCTGATCGGTTCATTCCGCTCCGACACGAGGGGCGTACGCGTCGTCACGAACGTGGAGCGGAATGCGGTGGACGCGGATGTGCCTGTTGACGAGCGGCGCAGAGGCGGACGACGAAATCGTGTGGTCCTGGCGCCCCAAAGCTCTGGCGTCAAGTTGGCAATGATGCGTGAGCGCATCGCGTCGATGACGGTGGCAAACGAGAAGGTTCACCGAGGAGCAACTGTGTTGAAGTAGACCGCCGAGCGGCCGGCCTCAAGGCTGGCGCTGGACGCGCCACCGCCTTCGGCGGCTGACGGCCTTGACCCCGTCCGCTCGCCGGTC
>Ga0070741_10004497_pt1 | contig 32491 bp, 29 predicted proteins | sample Coa_R1_4_FD_66440 | JGI IMG/M metagenome (GOLD analysis project Ga0070741, IMG submission 66440) | Surface soil microbial communities from Centralia Pennsylvania, which are recovering from an underground coalmine fire - Coalmine... | ecosystem: Environmental > Terrestrial > Soil > Unclassified ... | reverse complement strand
GTTACCGTCCCATGAAATCACGTGCTTGGAAGTGTGATCCTGCACGTAGTTGGCAAGGTTGCGGTCGGGAACGAACAGGATGTGCTCGGAGTCGATCGCGTTTACGACCTTTACCGCGTTCGCAGAGGTGCAGCAGGCGTCCGAAAGCGCCTTAACATCCGCAGTGCAGTTCACGTACGAAACCACCTTGAGGTCGGGATAAAGCTGCTTGAGCTCCTCCTTGCGCTCGGAGAGCGCCTCCGCCGTGACCGAATCCGCCAATGAGCATCCCGCCCGCATATCGGGAAGGAGAACCGTCCGCCCGGGATTCATCACCTTGGCGGTTTCCGCCATGAAATGGACGCCGCAGAACACGATGATCTCGGCATCGCGGACCTCTCGTGCCTTTCGAGCCAGTTCGAGCGAATCGCCGATAAAGTCGGCGACCTCGAAGATTTCCGGGCGCTGGTAGTTGTGGGCAAGTATGATCGCCTTGCGTTCCTCCTTGAGGCGGAGGATCTCGGTAATCTGCTCTGCGTAGCGCTCGCAAGCGTCCATCCCATAGGAGTATGGATCGAGGTTGCCGAGCTTTTCATGGAGCGCCTGCGCGGAGGCGGGGGACAAAGATGGTGCGTTCACGGCTGAATTTTCCTCTCCGGCCTCTGACGATGGATGCAGAGAGCCGGGCTGCCTTTGCGTCAATTTGACACTTACTGTAGTGCTCCGCGGTCCTCGGTGCAACCACATCGTAATGCAAAGGCCGGGAAAGGTTGGCCCTGAGAGCACCGGCTCTGCTAAACGAGAGACCGAATCCGATGATGCGCGCGCAGGGCGGCGCGGGAGTTGAAGCAATGGATGAAGTTCTGGACAGGGACATAGTCGACGCGGTGCGGCGGTTCGTCGATCGCGAGGTTGTCCCCTTCGCCTCCGAACTCGAGCATCGCGATGAATACCCGCATGCGATGGTGCAGCGGATGAAGGAGATGGGGCTGTTCGGAGCCACGATACCCGTGGAACACGGCGGGCTTGGACTCTCGTTCGCGACCTACGCGCGGGTGATGGAAGAACTGTCGAGGGGATGGATGAGCCTGGCGGGCGTCATCAACAGCCATCTCATCATGGCCTTCATCATCACCCATCACGGCACCGACGAGCAGAAGAAATATTTCCTGCCTGCGATGGCGCGGGGCGAGAAGCGGGGCGGGCTTGCGCTCACCGAGCCGCACGCGGGAAGCGATGTGCAATCGATCCGAACCACCGCCGTTCGCCGCGGCGACGACTACGTACTGTCGGGCAGCAAGATGTTCATCACCAACGCGCGGCACGGAACGATGCTGGCGGTGGCGGCCAAGACCGATCCTTCCGCGAAGCCCGCCTACGCGGGAATCAGCATGTTCGCGGTCGAAAAGACCGAGGCCGCCCCCACCGTGAGCCGCAATATCAAGAAGCTCGGCTACAAGGGCATCGACACCTGCGAAGTCCTGTTCGAGGACATGGCGGTTCCGGCCGCGAGCCTGATAGGCGCCGTGGAAGGGCAGGGGTTCAAGCAGGTGATGAGCGCGCTCGAAGTGGGGCGAATCAACGTTGCGGCGCGTGCCGTAGGCGTTGCGCAGGCGGCGTTCGAGAACGCCATCCGATACGCGCAGCAGCGAACCGCCTTCGGCAAGCCAATCGCGCAGCATCAGGCGGTCCAGTTGATGATCGCGGACATGGGAACGCGGGTGGAAGCAGCGCGGCTTTTGGTCGCGAATGCCGCGCGAAAAAAAGACGCGGGTGAGCGATGCGACGTTGAAGCCGGGATGGCGAAGCTGTTTGCCTCCGAGGCGTGCGCCAAGATCTCGCTGGACGCGATGCGCGTTCTTGCCGGCTACGGATTCACCCAGGAGTTCCCGGTCGAACGCTTCTATCGTGATGCGCCCCTTATGATGATCGGCGAGGGGACCAACGAAATCCAGGCGCTGGTTATCGCCAAGGGGCTCATCGCCAGATACCCGGCATGACTCGGCGATTAGCCGAAGCCGCCTACTTCCACAGCCCGCCGCACGAGGAGCATAAAACCGACAACTCCGTGTGCACGACTACGGTGGTCGCCGACTCCCCGGAGGCGGCAACCGCCCGATTGGTCGCGGGGCGAAAGGTGAAGCTGATGGTGCCCTGCCCGATGGCGTCGGCGAGTTGTTCGGTGCCGCCTTCGAGATCGAAGACACCCTCGCCCGAAAGTTCATCCATGGATGAGCCCGCTTCGCAGACCGTTCCGTGCTGCGGCATCGCGATGGTTGATTTCTTGATCGACATCGTACCGATGCCGTTCCACGGAAAGCAGGATCCCCCGACGCCGTTCTCGGTACCATCGCTCAGGTCGATTAGGATTTGCTCATCGAGTCTGCCTTCATCACGGTTGCGATGCGGTCGCCGGAGCACCGTTCTCGCCCGGGCCATAGTCAACTGAAAGCTCAGGCACTCGCAGGTGTGTCCGGGAACGCACGCCGGCGCGGCGCTTGAACTGCATTCACTGCTGGTGGTCACCTCATTCGTGCTCGCTACCTGGGCAACCTCTGCCACGGCGGGAGGTTTGTCCGACGGGTCGCCCTTGCTTGCCGGCGCTGCCGACCCGGGGAGAAGCGAAATGCCGGCAGATGCCACTGCCGAGCAGAGCAGAATTCTGAAGAAGAAGCCGCCGACCGCGCTGCCCATGATTGCGCCTCCTGAGTGTGATGGCGGGGCCATAGTGCAATCGCCGCGTCGCCTGAAATGGACCGTCAGTCAATTAGTGCATTTCAGGTTGCGAAGACAACCTTCGAAATGAGGACTGTCATAGGGAGCCGAAATAAGGCGCGATCGATCACCATAAGAGAAAACTGGGCGGACAATGGGGGCTTAAGGACGCAAAAGCCCGTTCGCGAACCTCAATGCGGAAAGGCGACGATCCCCGACCACCGCGTTTGGCGGTCTTTCCTACAATTGGGCTAGTTCGTGCAGCGCCTGCGCGCACTCCGCCGGCCGCGTGAACATCACCTCGTGGCCGCAGTCGATGAACTTGAGGGTGGGATTCTTCAGCCTCGAGGAGAAGTGCGGATGCCATCGGACTCCGCCTTCGATGGGCGTTTCATCTCTGTTGCACACGATGTAGGCGGTCGGCACGCCCGATTCGTGAAACGCTTTCATCGGCACCGGATCGACCATGGGGCCGAGCGGTTGCGGTGAGAGGGCGGCCTTTATCCACGATCGCATCGCTACCGGCACGTCGTTCATCAGACCCGCGTAGAATGTCGGACCCATTTCGTCGAGGGTTGAGGAACGGTCTGGGCGGGAGGCAATCGTATTGATGACGGCTTTCTGGGCCGGGTTCGAAGGATCGAGAACGCGCCCGCCATCCAACGGTACGATGGCTGTTACGAAGACGACGCGCTTGATCCGCCTGGGAATTGCCGCGGTCACGCCCGAGATTGTGAGTCCACCGAGACTGTGCCCGGCGATCACAACGTCGCGCAGGTCGCGCTCCTCGATGAATCGGACGACGCTGTCCACGTATGAAGCGAGCGTGACCTTTGAACGATCGCAATAATTCTGGCCGTGACCCGGAAGGTCAACGGCGTAGGCTCGATTGCCCAGCCGGCCGAGTTCGCCGATGACGCCGGCCCAGCACCATGCGCCGTGCCATGCTCCATGAACGAGGACGAAAGTGTTGGACATCGATAGCGCCTCCCCCGGCGGGATCGGTTGGCCCGCGCCGGGCACAAGTTTTCCGAGCGTATAGTTGAAGGCGTGGCGCGCGGCAAGTGAACGATTTGCCCGGGCCGCTCAGGATGCGACGGGCGTGACGGTCTGACCTTCCCGAAGCTGCGCGGACGGAACCACGATCACCGCCTCGCCGCCGGTCAGGCCCTGCAGCACCTGGACACCGTCTTGATATTCGCGCCCCAGGGAGACCTGGCTGCGAAAGGCCCTGTTGTCGCGCACCACCCAGACGAAGCGGCGTCCCTCGTCCTCGACCACCGCCTTCTTTGGCACGAGCACGAGCGGAGCTTCATGCCGGACCGGCGAGCCGCCCAGGAAGGAGATTTTCGCGCTCATCTCCGGCTTGATGATCGCGAGGTCGGGATCGAGGATGTGCACTTCGACTTTGACGGTTCCCTTCTGGCGATCGGCCTGCGGATAGATCTTGACCACGCGGGCGTCGAAGGGACGGTCGGGGTAAGCATCCAGAATCACCGTCGCGGGCATCCCGATGCTGACCTTGGCGATGTCGCTTTCGTTGATGTCGACCTCGGCGCGCATGTCTCCGGTATCGGCGAGAGTCGCGATGTCGGTGACGCCCGCGCCGGCATCGGACTGGCTCCCGTACTGGATCATGTCGCCGACCTCATGGATCTTGGTGAGGACGACGCCGTCGATCGGCGAGCGGATGATGCACTGGTTGACCTGGAATCTCCAGTAGTCGATCGCGCTCTCGAACTTCTTCACGCTGGCCTTCGCCTGCGCGAGCCTGTTCTCGATCACGTCGAGTTCGTCGCGCGATGCGACCCCGCTGTTGTAGAGGACGCGCTGGCGGTCGACCTGCGCCTGGTAGAGCTTGACGTCGGCGGCGGCCAGGTCGCGATCGGCAATCGCCTGTCGAAGCTGCGCCTGGTAGTCGCCATCGTTGATCCGCGCGAGCACATCGCCCTTCTTGATATGCTGGCCCTCTTCGATCGGTTCTTCCACGATCTGCCCGAGCATCTTCGTGCCGACCTTGATGTATTTGTGGCGGGTGACGATATAACCGGAGCCGGTAAGCACGGTTCCGGGCTGGCCGCCCTGTCTGAAGGCGACAACGGCGGTCTGGACCTCGGGTGGACGGCCAATCGTGCGCAGATAGATTGCATAGGCGCCCGCTGCGGCCGCGGCCGCGATCACGACGCCCGCGATCGCGGGAATGAGGCGACTGGGCCGCTTCTCGGTCCTGCGGGCGATGCGCAGCGACTCGAGTTCGCGGATTCCGGGAGATGGCCGAGGTGCGGAGGGTTCGGTGCTCATCGCGCTCATCCTCTCCTAAGCGCATCCACAACCTGCATTTTCATCGCCTGCCGCGCGGGAAGCCAGCCGCCGAACAGGCCCATCACTGCCGCGAAGGCGAGGGCTTCCAGCACCACCGCCGGGGTGACCCGAAACGCAAAGGCTATCGTGGAAAAGGTCACGAAATTGCCGAAGCTTGTGGAGAATCCGTTGATCGGCAGCGCGATAGCCACGCCTATGATGCCGGCGGCGACCGCCAGCGCCATCGATTCCAACAGAAATGAGCCGAGAACCGCGCCGGGCTGAAAACCAAGCGCGCGCAGGGTGCCGATCTCCGTGGTTCGCGCCGACACCGCCGCATACATCGTGTTCATCGCGGCAAACACCGCACCGATTCCCATGATCACCGCGACCACCATCCCCAGCGCTCGCAACTGGTTGGCTACAACCGCCTGAGCTCGGTAGTAGTCGGTCTCCGTCTGCGCCTGCAGGTTGATTCTCGGATCGTCGGCAATGCGGCGGATGAACGCGGGGATGTCCGCTCCGGGCGCCATCTTGAGGCGGACGCCCGCGTAGTACGCGCCGCGCTGGGTGTCGTCCTGGATATTGTGGATGTCCGCCCATGCCTCGGATTCGAACGAGCTTCCGGCGGCATCGAAAATTCCCACTACCTTCCACTGGCCGCGCCCGAAGGGCATCGTCGAGCCCAGGGCGGCGTTCGCGTAGCGGCCGACCAGCGCCTTGCCGATCACGATCTCGTTGAGGCCCGGATTGAACATCCGGCCGGCGATGATCCTTACGTTCTGATGGACCAGCAGTGCGACGGGAAGGACGCCGCGGACGACCACGTTGTCGCTGCCTCCGTCGTTCCGTTGCATCAGCACCTGGACCGGAAGCTCGGGCGAGGCGAGCGGGTTTCCGTTCGCATCGCGTCTGATCTGGGGAAGGAACTTGAGCGCATCGAACTGATCCAGATTAATCGCGGACGAGGTTTCGGTGGTCGAGCCTTTGCGCAGCACCACGACGTTGTCAGGAGATCCGGTGTCGCCGATCGCGGTGGTGAGCCCCGACACCATTGCCATCACCACCACGAACACCGCGACCACAAGCGCGATTCCTCCAGCCGTCATCGCAGTCGAGACTCGCCGGACGAGGAGACTTCGCAGATTGTATTTGAACGGTATCGACATGGTCAGGCCACGAGCCTCAGCGCATCGACGATATTGCGGCGCGCGGCTGAACGCGCCGGAAACCACGCGCTCAGCAGTCCGATCAGGGCGGCGGCGACCAGGGTTTCGGCCAGCACCATCGGCGGCATCTGGATATTGCCCAAGCCGACCGCGGGCGACCCGATCGAGAAGGCCTTCAGGACGGCAAAGGCCGCCCCGCATCCCAGAATCCCGCCGGCCAGTCCGATCAGCAGCGACTCGCCGAGCAGCAGGGCGAGGATGGTTGACGAGCGGAATCCGATCGAGCGCATGACGGCGATTTCCGCGCGCCTTTCCCGAATCGACATGGCGGCGGTGTTTGCCGCGACAAGAGCGATGGTGATGACCACGATCACGCCGAGAATCTCGGCGAGGCGGAAGAACGTGCGAAATCCCTGGAGGAAGCTTCCCACGAATGCGGCCTCGGACTCGCTGCGGGTTGGCGCGGTGGAATTCGCGAACTGCGCGTCGATTGCCGCTATGACTTTGGGCAGGTTTTCCGATCGATCCACGCGCACCCAGAACTGGCTTACGAACGGAGGAATGCCGAAGGCCTTGGCGGCTTCCTTGAGGTAGTCGCGGCGAAACAGGAGAAAATTGGGCGGCGCCTTGTCGTTCATCGCGCCCACGATATTGAGGGTGACGTTGAAGGGATAGACGCTGCCCTTGAGCTGGATCTGCTGGCCCACGCGCAGATTGAAACGTTTCATCGTGCCGGCGCCCACGAGGCAGGCGGTTCGGATGCGCTTGAAGTCGGCGAACGACTGCTTTGAAATGCCCCAGTCATCCCACATCACGTCGACCTGGTCCGCGTCTATCGCGAGGTTGGGAAACTGGTCGTTCACCTCGTGATAGATCCCGCCGTACCAGCTCTGCGCCACCACCGCGACCACGTGAGGGACCGCCGCGATCTGCTGCTTGTAGGCTTCGGGCATGAAGTAGGCGAGGCCCGCCTTGTTGTGGGTGGCGATTCGCAGCGACGATGCGTTGTCGGCAAGGACCCGGTTCGCCACCGTGGGCATGCTGACCAGCGCGGAAAAGATGAAGAGGGAGACCGCGATCGAGAACACGGTGAGCAGGGTTCGCCGTCTGCTCCGCATGAGGTTGCGCAGGATCAGGTGCAGATACTTCATTCCGGCATCCTCAAGTGCTTGCGCCGGCTGCGGCGGCCGCAATCGCCTTGCCCGGCTCGATTCCGGCGAGCACTCCCTTGTCGAGCCGATACACGGTGTCCACGAAGCGTTCGGCGCGGGGGTCGTGCGTGACCATGACGATCGTCTTGTGGAACTGCCGGTTAAGTTCGCTCAGCAGGTTAAGGATATCCTCGGCCGATTTCGCATCCAGGTCGCCGGTTGGCTCGTCGGCAACGACGATGGTGGGATCGGTGACGATGGCGCGGGCGATCGCGACCCGCTGCTCCTGCCCGCCCGAAAGCTGGCGCGGGTAATGGTCCATCCGGTCGGCCAGCCCGACGACCCGAAGTGCGGTCTCCACATGCTCGCGGCGCTCGCTCCTGCTCAGGTGCGTGAGGAGCAGGGGAAGTTCAACGTTCTCGAAGGCGGTGAGCACCGGGATCAGGTTGTAGAACTGGAAGACGAGTCCGATGTGGCGGGCGCGCCAGGCCGCGAGGTCCCGCTCCTTCATCGAGGTGATCTCCTCGCCGCCGACGGCGACACTGCCGGAGGTAGCGTGGTCGATGCCGGCGATCAGGTTGAGCAGGGTGGTCTTGCCCGAACCGGACGGACCCATGATTGCGACGAAGCGGCCCTCCGGGACCCTGAGCGAGACGTCGTCGAGGGCGCGCACTTCGAACTCGTCGCGCCTGTAGACGCGGGTCACGTGGTCGATTTCGATCGCGTATTTTTCTTCCATCGCGAAACACCTCGCCTGGCGGCTGCGGCCGGGCCGCCGTCATTTCATGCCTTCATCCGGACGAACGGGCAGCGGAAGTCCGGGCGCGTGCGCGTCCGTTGACCGCCAGTTTGCCCTTCACCTCCTGGAACAGGCGCGAGAAGATACGCGCCTTGGCCTGGGTGACGGCATACCCAATCTCGATAGGGGCCTTGCGAAAAACGCTTTCGTTGTTGCGTTCCATCTCGCGCGCGATCCAACGCAGCATCGCGGCCCGCTCGACGTCCTGCTGACAGGTGCGGCTCAAGTGAAACAAGGCGGCCTGGGGGTCGTGATGGGAGAAGAAGATCTTGACCTGGGTTTCGTCGAACACGAACACGGGCTGCGCCGGCTCCCGCAGTATGCGGAGGAAGCGTTCGCGGCCCGCGGGGGTAATCGCGTAGAAGGTGCGCGAGCGCTTGCCGCGGCGCTCCGCGCGCTGCGTTACGAGCCCGTCGCGCGCGAGCTTCTTGAGGGCGGGATAAAGCGAACCGTCGCTTACCCGGTAAAAGAAGCCCACCGGATCGCGAAAGCGGCGCTTGAGGTCGTAGCCGGTCGCCTCGCCGTCCATCAGGAATCCGAGAATCGGAAACTTCACGTCGATTCGCGGCGCGACCTGTTCCACGTGGTTCCATGAAGCCTCTCTGGAGAACCCGGGCGGGGGCTGCATCGCGGCCGGGGCGCGCTTGGGGGTGGGCACGGCCATAAATATCTCAACTCAATAGCTCGACTTGAGCTAATGTGTCAAATCGGCCAGTGCGGATCCACCCGCCGCGCGATCTTCATCGTCAGGGCGCGCTTCCAGTTGCTCGGCCCGTCGAGCGGCGCTACCTGCGCCGCCGCCCTTTCCAGTTCCCGTATTCGCGCGGGAGCAGGTTCCGTGCCGAACATCCGATCCCAGAACGGGGTCGTCACGCCGAAGATCTCGTTGGGCGAAAGATGATGCGCCAGATGGCGCAGACGCAGGCGCGTTTCAATCAGGTTGCCCGGCTTCATGAAGTGAATCCGATAGTGAACCGCCTCGTACGCGACGAACCCGGCGGCAATCCCCAGCAGGAAGATGGTCGCCGGCCGAAGGCCGAAAAGAGCAAGCGCCGCAAGGATTACCGTGGCCGCCGGAATCCATGCGCCGACGGTGAAAACCGCATGCGGGTCGAGGTGGTGCACTTCGTGCAACGGGGTGGCAAAGGTGCGGAAGCGATGGCTCATCGGTCCGTGGATGACGTATTCCAGGAGGGTCCAGGCGGCGACTCCGCAAGCGAACCAAAGGACCACCGACACCATACCGATGAGCTTAGGCCGCGGGCGAAACGACCGCAAATGCAGGGTTCCGGCTGCGCCGGTGCATCGCGGGGACTGCGCGCCCGGGCGTGGCCGCGGGCCAGATCGAGGGCGCCGGCGCTTGACTCTATTTCAATAATGAAATAGTTCAATAACAAACCCCATCCAAGCTCCATCGGAGGTTCGCTTATGTGGAACTCTGACAATCCCTTTCTCAACGGCAACTACGCTCCCTGGCGCGAGGAGGGCGATGCCTACGACCTTGAGGTTGAAGGCGAGATCCCCCGGGAGCTCGACGGCGCCCTCTACCGCATCGGTCCCAATCCGCACTTCAAGCCCCGCGGCCGCTATCACTGGTTCGACGGCGACGGAATGGTTCATGCCTTTGTCCTGAGCGAAGGGCGCGCCGCTTATCGAAACCGGTACGTCAGGACCGAGGGCCTGCGCGCGGAGATGAAAGCCGGGCACGCGCTGTTCGGGGGATTGCTGGAGCGCCCCGAGGAGATGCCGTCGGGTCTGCCCCCGTTCAAGAACGCCGCCAACACGAACATCATCGGCTACGCCAATCGTCTGCTGGCGCTCTACGAGCCGTCGCTGCCTCATGAGCTGAAGCCGTTCACGCTCGAGACCGTGGGCCTCTATGATTTCGGCGGCAAGCTTACGGGGCCTGTGACGGCGCATCCCAAGTTCGATCCGGCCAACGGCGATCTGCTGTTCTTCGGCTATCAGCCGTTTCCGCCGTATGTCACCTGGCACCGGGCGGATCGGAGCGGTGTTCTTCTCGAATCGAGGCCGATCGATACGGGCCTTCCGGTGATGATGCACGACTTCATCGCGACCGATGACTACGCGATCTTTTTCGTCTGCCCGTCGGCCTTTCGCGTCGAGAATTTCGCCCAGGGGAAGCCGGCGATGAGCTGGGAGCCGGAGCACGGCACCAGGATCGGCGCGATGAACCGCCGCAGCGGTGAGGTGAAATGGTTCCAGGCTGAGCCCTTTTTCGTATTCCACTTTCTTAACGCCTACCGCGACGGCGACATCCTGGTGGTTGACGGATGCCGGATGGAGGCGCTGGACATGACGGGCAACAGCTTCGGCAATCCACCGATACCGTGGCGATGGGAGCTCAATCTCGACGACGGTTCGATGAAGAGCGAGCAAACGGACGATTTCATGGCGGAGTTTCCGCGCCTGGACGAGAGGCTTGCCGGCAAGCGGCACCGCTTCGGCTACCTGGCGGCGCGGCGCGACGACGGGCGCGAACTTGGGGAGTTCGGATTCAACTGCGTGGTGAAGCGCGACTACGAAAAAGGGGTGACCGAGTTCCAGGACCTGGGCGGGGGGAAGATGCCCGGTGAGCCGGTGTTCGTGCCGCGCGGCCCGAGTTCATCGGAGGACGATGGCTGGGTATTGTCGGTGTGGTACGATCCGGCGGTGGATTCGAGCGAACTGCTCATCCAGCATGCGCGGAATTTTTCGGGGCGTCCGGTGGCCCGCGTCAAGGCCCCGCATCGCGTGCCCTTCGGATTCCACGGCAACTGGGTGCCAAGGGACGCGAATTGAAGAGAATTCCGGATGAATCCCGCGTTCGCGGGCGTACACAGCGAAGAAGAACCGGGCGCGGCGCTTCCGCAGGGGGCGCCGCGCCCGTGAAGGCATCTCTCGAATACGCTCTCCTGGGCCTGATCGCCGCGACGCCGCGCATCTCCGGCTACGACATCGTCAGGATTTTCAACCTGTCGATGCGGCATTTCTGGCATGCGCATCAGGGTCAAATCTATCCGACGCTCGCGCGCATGGAGCGCGAAGGATGGATCGCGAGCCGCGAGGTGATTCAGCGGGGCCGCCCCAACAAGCGGATCTTCTCGATTACCGCCGACGGTCGCGCGGCGCTCGAGCGATGGTTGAAGAGCCCGTTCGAGGACCTCAAGCTCAAGCATCCGCCCCTCCTCAGAACCCTTCATCTGGGCCATCTCGGCGCCGACGGCGCGATCGAAAAGCTCGCCGAGCAGCGAACGGCATGCCTTGCCTATCTCGAGGAACTTCGGGAGATCGAGAACAGAGTCTTTGGCGGCGAGAACTACCCCAACGAGCACATGATGTTTTCCTACTTCACGCTGCGCTACGGAATCGCGTGGATGGAGGCGAGCGTGCGATGGTGCGAATGGGCGATGGAGCAGGTCCGTCGTCATCGCGGCTTGTTCCCGGTATCCGATGAGAGCGCGGCTGGAGAGGGCGGGGCGCCGCAGGACAGACGCAGGATAACCCGCCGCTAGGAATTTCCATCCCCTTCCGACGATTGGTCGTCTTCCCGAGTTCGAAACAAGCCTCAAGCCGAGCTTGCGCTAAACCGCACCTGAATGAGCCCTGGCTGCGCAATGCGTCCGTCCGGGCGGCAGGCAGCCATCTTCGGGCCTGTGGACCTTGGCATATCGGGGTGTATGTTATGCTGTAAGCTGAATTTAGACCCCGTTTGCCCGTCAATAATTAAAGAGCCTCGGCATCTGGTATGCTGTAGGTTCGGGCGAGTTTCAGGAGGCATGCATGGCTAAAAGAGTCGCCGCCGTACTCGGCGGCGTGCTGTTGGGACTGATAATCGCGTTCGCACGAGCCGGAGCGTTTCCATTCTGGGGCTCCGACGACAAAGGTGCGAAAGCTGCCGCTTCGGCTCCGCAGGCGGCCGCGTCAGTGCTGCCGGCGCCGTCGCCGGCGGCTCCGAATGCGCCTGAACCCAACGAGAAAGCGGGAGTCATCGCGTCGTTCGCTCCTCTGGTCAAGCATGTCCTGCCCACGGTGGTGAGCGTGCAGGTCGTGCAGGACATCAAGGCTTCAGCGTTCGGTTTCGGACCTCCGCAGGGCGATGATCCGGGAGAGGAAGGGGCGCCTCCTCCGGGAGTCGATCCCTTCGAACAGTTCCGCCGATTTTTCGGGCAGATTCCGCGCGAGTACAAGCAGCGCGGCCTGGGCTCGGGCGTTATCATCTCGCCCGACGGTTACATCCTGACCAACAATCACGTGGTCGGAGCGGCCGACGAGATCAAGGTCCAGCTCCATGACAAGCGGGAGTTCACCGCCAAGGTCATCGGCAAGGATCAGAAGACGGATCTCGCGCTGATCAAGATCAGCACCAAGGACTCTCTGCCGAGCGCGTCGCTTGGCGATTCGGACCGCACCGAGATCGGCGACTGGGTGGTCGCGATCGGAAATCCTTTCAACGTCGGCATGACCGTCACCGCCGGCATCGTGAGCGCTAAAGGGAAGATGCTGGGCGGCAACTACGATGACTTCATCCAAACCGACGCGTCGATCAACCCGGGCAACTCGGGTGGTCCGCTGTTCAACACCGATGGCCAGGTTATCGGCATCAACACCCTGATCTACAGCAAGACCGGCGCGAACAACGGCATCGGTTTCGCCATCCCCATCAATCTGGCGCGAAGCGTGGTCGAGCAGCTCAAAGCGCACGGACGCGTGATTCGCGGATGGCTCGGCGTGAATATCCAGGAAGTCACCGCCGACCTGGCGCAATCGTTCGGCCTGGACAAGCCGGTCGGAGCGCTGGTGGCGTCGGTTGAAAAGGGCAGCCCGGCCGACAAGGCGGGCATCGAGCGCGGCGATATCGTGCTCAAGTTCAACGGCCACGATGTCCGCGACGAGCATGAATTGCCCACGCTGGTCGCCCAGACCCCGATCAACAAGACCGTTGACGTGACCGTGCTGCGCAACGGCAAGGAGAAATCTCTCAAGGTCACGGTCGGAGAGCTCAAGGAGCAGGAAGTCGCCAGCGCCCGCAGCCAGGAACCCGGCGGCGACTGGGGCATGAAGGTCGGCGACATCACGCCCGAGATCCAGCAGCAGTTCCATCTCAACGTCTCCAAGGGCGTAGTGATCCGAGGCGTGCAGCCCGACAGCCCGGCGGCTGACGCGGGCCTGCAGGCCGGCGACATCATCCTGGAGGTCGGCTCCGACAAGGTGGCTGACGTGAAAGACTTCATCGCCAAGGCCAGGGCGGCAAAGAGCTCGAAGAAGCCGACCCGGCTGTTGGTGCAGCGCGGAAGCGCAAGCATCTATGTCGTGGTGAAGCCGGCCGAGGGCCAGGGCTGAAGCCCTCCAAGGTGAATTAAGGTGACGCGAGCGCGGCGGCGTGATGGGCGACCATCACGCCGCCGGCGTTTTCGCACCCCTCTTTTCGTCCGCGAGAGGTACGGGTAGCGTCGGACCCACAGCATCAGATGGGAACGACGAGAAGTTGTGATGTGCTGATTGCGGGGGCCGGGCCGGCGGGATTGGCGACGGCGCTCTATTTGTTGCGCAGGACGCCGGGCTTTCGCGGCCGCATCGTCGCGCTCGAGAAATCCGTACATCCGCGCCGCAAGACATGCGCCGGCGGATTGATTCCCAAGACGATTCTGGCCCTTGGCGAACTCGGGGTTGGCCTCGACGTTCCGCACGTCAAGGTGATGCGAAGCCTTGCGCGAACACCCGTCGGCGACGCGCTCGTGGAGCGCGATGAACCCGTCGGCACCGTGGTGCGGCGCGATGAGTTCGATGCGATGCTGGCGCGAGAGGCGCGCGCATCCGGTTTGCTAATCGAGGAGCGCTGCCGAGTCATTGGAATCAGGGTCGCCGAAGGTTCGGTCAGGGTGGAGACGGAGCGAGGTGAATTCGAGGCGCCCGTGATTGTGGGCGCGGACGGCTCCGGAAGCATCGTCCGCAGGATGGTCTTTGGTTCCGCAAAGGATACCATCGGACGCGCGGTGATGGCGGATATCGCGGTGGACTCGACTGAGGCAACCGAGTTCGTTGACGAACTCTACCGATTCGACTTCCGATGCGTCAGCGCGGGCATCCGCGGCTACGCATGGTCATTTCCATGCCTTGTGCGGGGGAAGCCTCACCTCAACGTCGGGATCTATCATCAGTATCCGCGACAGACAGACGATGGCGTGGGGAGCAACAGCCTCTTGATGGGCGAGCTTGAGAAAGCCTTTCCCGAGCTTCCGATGGCGGCGCTTCGTGACCGCCGTTGCCGGTACGAGGCGTTTCCGATTCGATGGTTCAACCGCGGAGATCGCTACGTCAGAGGGAGGGTAGTCCTTGCCGGAGACGCGGCGGGGGTCGATCCGCTGATGGGAGAAGGGATCTCGTGCGCATTCGAGCACGGAAAGCTGGCCGCACGAGCGATCTCGCGATTGCTTGCGGGCGAGCCGGGGGCGCTCGAGGGATACGATCGCGAGCTTCATCGCGGCGCCATCGGATGGAAGCTTCGCAAGCTTGCGTTCGCCGCCCGCCATTTTTACGGGCCGTACAACCGCATGTTCTTCAGGATGGCGCTGGTAAGCCGGCGCGCGCAGGAAATCGGACTTGATTGGTACAACGGCGCGGGTCATACGGATGAAGTCGCGACGGCGCGACTGATCGCACGATGGTTTGGTTCTGTTCTATTCGGCGCCCGCGTGCGGTAGCATCATTTGAGTTGTGGTGAGAGGGGCGGGGTGGTTCCTTTTTTCCCGCATGCGGATAAGTGACCAGACGAAGGCGCAAACGGCCGGCCCGGAGATGGCTCATCGTCGTGGCCATCGCTCTGCTCGTTGCCGGCTTCGTCGTGCGCAGAACGCTTGTCCCCCAAATCCTGCATTATCTCGCTTACCGACCGCCGCAGAGGCTCTCGCCGCCACCGGCCGAGACGGCGCCACCCGAACAACCGGAGCCGGCTCAAGCGGAACCATCCATCGAGGAGTCTCCGGCGCCGGCGCCCGTGGCGACGCCCGGGACGCGAGGCCGCTCCGCGCCGCGAGAGCATCTGACGGAACGCGATCGCGAGGAGTTGGAGTCGATTCTGAAGCGCAGGGGCAGGTAACGGATTGATGGCGCGCATTCAGCTTGTCGACGATCTTGGGTTTCGCGTCGAGGTCGAAACCCCTCCGGCAAGAATAGTCTCCCTGGTTCCGAGTTGGACCGAGACGCTTTTCGCGCTTGGTCTCGGCGATCGAGTGGTCGGGGTGACGAAGTTCTGCGTGGAGCCTGCCGGTCGCGTTGGCGCGGTGCGCAAGGTGGGCGGCACCAAGAACCCCGATCTCCGGGCAATCTTCGATCTGTCTCCCGGCCTCGTGATAGCGAACGCCGAGGAGAATAGGCGTGAGGATGTGGAAAAGATGCGCGAGAAGGGGCTTGCGGTCCTGACCACGTACCCGCGCACCGTGCCGGGCGCCGTGGAATCCTTGCTCAAGATCGGACGGGCGGCCGGATGCGAAACCGAGGCGGATGCGATGGCGCGCGAGATCACCCGCTCGGTGAGCGAAGTCGAGGCCGACCTTGGAGTATGGTCGAAACTCAGGCTGCGGGCCTTCTGCCCGATTTGGAAGAAGCCCTGGATGGCCTTCAACGCGGACACCTACGCGCACGACGTGCTTCGGATGATGGGATTCAACAACGTGTTCGGATCCGCCGGTGAACGCTACCCGATCACGACGCTGGATGAAGCGATAGAACGGAGGCCCGACGTGGTGCTGCTGCCCGATGAGCCCTACGAATTCGGGGAGCGTGATATTGATGAACTCCGGGCGGAGTTGCCTTCGGGCCTTGCCCGGCGCGTGCTGCTGATAAACGGGCGCGATCTTCACTGGTACGGCGTGCACATGGTGAAGGGGCTCAAGTCCCTGGCCGGGCGGCTGGCGCGCGTGCGCGCGGCGGTGCTCTGACCCAGGCGCGTTTGCGCCGGTTTCGCAAACAAATTAAATCAGGCTTGAACCTCGGGCTGGTCGCCGCGGGGAAGTATCTACGGGAGAAAATCGCACGATGGCAGGACAGCCGCCGCTCGCCGGAATCAGGGTGCTTGACCTGACGAAGCTCGCGCCGGGTCCGTTTTGCACGATGATCCTCGGCGATCTCGGAGCGGAGATCATCAAGATCGAGGAGCCGGGTCCTCCGAAAGGGCGCCGCGCCGAACAGGCGGGGAAGGCCGGAACCGAGGGTCCGGGCGCAGGTTTCAGCGGCTCCCCGTTCAACGCCCTCAACCGCAACAAAAAGTCGATCGGACTGGACTTGAAGAGTGGTCCCGGCCGGGAGGTATTCCTGCGGCTGGCCCAGCGCGCGGACGTCCTGGTCGAGGAATATCGCCCGGGAGTCGCCGACCGGCTGGGCATCGGGTACGAAAAGCTGTCCTTCAGGAATCCGCGCCTGATTTACTGCGCGATAACCGGCTACGGACAGGACGGACCGTACCGCAACCTGGTCGGCCACGACCTCAACTACATCGCGATGGCGGGGGTGTTGTCGATCCTCGGGCGTCCGGGCCATCCGCCGACCATCCCGCACAATCTGCTTGCCGACTACGCGGGCGGCGGGATGCATGCGGCGATCGGAATCCTCGCCGCGCTGGTTGCGCGCAACCATACGGGCCGCGGGCAATTCGTCGACATCTCGATGATGGACGGGGTGATCGCGCTGATGGCGCAGACGTTCTCGAGCTTTTTCGCCAACGGCCGGATTCCCGAACCCGGTCGAACTCCGCTCGACGGCGCCATCCCGAACTACAACACCTACGAGACCCGCGACGGCAAGACGATTACGATCGGCGCGATCGAGCCGTGGTTTTTCGCCAATCTCTGCCGCGCGCTGGGCCGTGAAGATCTCATCGAGCACGAATACAACTCGGCCAAACGCGCCGAGATCCACGAGTTTTTCACCCGGGCCTTTAAGACAAAGACCCGCGACGAATGGTTCGAGCTGCTCAGCCGGACCGACGTCTGCGTGGGCAAGATGCACACGCTCGATGAGGTGGAGGCGGACCCGCAGGTCAGGGCGCGGCGCATGATCGTCGAACTGGAGGCGCCGGACGGGGCGAAGGTCAAGCAGGTGGGTGTGTCCGTAAAGCTTTCCGAGACTCCCGGGTCGATCCGCTCGCTCGCGCCCAGGCTCGGCGAGCACACGGTCGAGATAATGCATTGGCTTGGCTACTCCGACCAGCAGATCGAGAAATGGCGCGGGGATGGCGCGATAAAGTGAAATGCCCGAGGTTTGAGGCCGCAGAGCCGGCCCATTGCCGGGGCGGCGAATGGACGGATTGAGCGGGCAAGCCGTACAGGAGGTCTCCATGAGCAGGCGGATAGAAACCGTCGCGCAACTGCGCGAGATCGTGCCGCAGGCGCACAAGCTGACCGAGGCAAAGATCCTCGATCATCTTGACGACCAGGCATCCTCCTTCCTTGCCGCATCGCCGTTTCTGTTGCTTTCGACTTCGGGCGCCGACGGCAGAATCGACGTGTCGCCGCGGGGCGATGACCCGGGATTCGTCAGGATAGAGGATCCAGGAACGATCCTGATCCCGGAGCGCCACGGCAACAACCTCGCCTTCAGCCTTCAAAACATCGTCGAGAACCCCACCGTCGGCATCATCGCGCTGGTGCCCAATGCGGGCGAGACGCTCAGGATCAACGGGCGGGCGGAAATCCTGGCGGACGCCGATCTTCTGGAGCGATTGGGAGCGCGAGGCAAGCCTGCGATGCTCGCGATTCGGATTGCGATCGAGAGGGCATATTTTCAGTGTGCGCGTTCGGTGCTTCGCGCCAAGCTATGGAAACCTGAAACGTGGCCCGCGCCGCGCAGGATCTCCTTCGGCCGAATCATCGGCGAGAAAGCCGGCGTCAAGGAGGACGTACAGCGGCAGATCGACACGATGGTAGAGCAGAGTTACAAGACCCTCTGAACGCGGCGGGCCGTTGCTGCCTCCCCTGAGCGGGCGAGCGCCTGCTGGATGGCGCGCTTGCGCATCCCGAAATACAGCGCGCTTGCGCGGTCCGCGTGCAGCAGCCGATAAGAGGAAATATCCGCGGGATCGTCGAGTTGCTGGCTTTTGAGCGTCGGCAGATCCTGCCGTCTGAAGACGACATTCAGATCGAACCATGCCGCGATTCGCGCAAGCATCCGCCCGCCAAGCCATCGCGGCAGATACCCCTGCGAGTATCGCAGGAATGCCCAGCATCGATCGCGATCGATCGGCGTCACGGTGACGATCAGGCTTAGCCGCGGCGCTTCGAGAACTCGCGCGATCGCGGGCAGCCTCAACTCTCCCCGCAGCCGATAGTCGCGCCAGGAGGGGCCGTGTGAACGCTCCGGTCGCAACGTGCCGGAGATCTTGACAATCCCGTTCTCCTCGCGCGCGTCGAAATCCACCATCCGAGTTCCCGCGCCCGGCAGAGTCGTTCGATGAACAAACGGGAGGTGGAAGAAATCTCCCATGTTCTCCATCACCCGAAGATAGGACACATCCAGCTCAGTGCTGGTGGTGAAGGTCGAGCCGTTCTCCCACGATTCCGGCTCCAGCCAGGGCAGGGGAGGGTACGATGCGCGCGTAGTGCCGTTCCAGATCCAGACGAGGCCTTGACCTTCCCGGGCCGGCAGAGGCGTGACGTCGAGACCCTCGGGGATTGGAGCATCGCCGCCGTTTACCGGGACCTTCACGCACTTACCCTGAGGATTGAAGAAGAGGCCATGATAGGGGCATTGGAGGCATCCATTTCGGATGCGGCCGCGCGAGAGACGAGCCGCGCGATGGGGACATCGGTCGGGCATGCACACGATGTCGCCGCTCGGGTCTCGCCACAGCACGAGGCTCTGCCCAAGCCGGACGAGGCCGAGGACGCGACCGCGGGCAAGCCGGCGGCTTTCGATGACGGGATACCATTGATCGGGAATCACTGGAGTTTTCCTCCGGATGGGTCGCTCGGGCGCATTCCGTCGAGCACAATTGCGATTCCCCTTCGGATTTCGCCGCGGATCGTTTCAGGTTCCATCCGATCGTCTATCAGGTAGGCGGTGAGCAACGAGAAGCACACCGAGTACGTCACCGTCGCGGCGCGGGCCTCATCGAGGGTTTCGGCGAGGGCTCGGCGTTTTTTGAAATCGGCGATCAATTCGGCGAGCAGGGCGATCAATTGCCGATCGGCCTCGAACATCCGGGCTCCGATCGACTGCGGGTCGGTTATCGCGGCGGCGAACAGCTCGCGCCACAGGCGTCGATCGCCGTCGAGCAGATCGCCGACAAACAGTTCGGTAAGCGCGGTAATCGCCGCAAGGGGGTCGCGGGGCGGATTTGCGGCGAGCGCGCGCCCGCGCTCGAGGAGCGAGCCGGTTTCGCGGCCGATGATCGCTAGCAGAAGGTCGGTTTTGGAGGGGAAGTAGTTGTAGATGGTTCCGACGGCAAGTTTGGCGCTTTCGGCGACATCCTCCATCGCGGTTTGGGAGAAGCCGCGGCGGGCGAAGAGGCGGCGGGCGGCGCGGAGGATGCGGAGCTGGCGGGAGTGCTTTTGCCGGTCGCGGCGGCCGGGCGCGGGCAAAGATGAATCCATTCATCTTTTATGTACTCCCCCGCCGCGCTCCCGTCAACAAAAGATGAATCGGTTCATCTTTGGCCCGGCTCCGCGCCCGCGCACGCCCCGTCGCACCGCCCCCCGGATGGCCGATTGCTCCGCCCCTCGCCGTCCAATTATCATTGCGGCATGCCAGCCGGTAACGCGATGTTCATCCGCGGCCCGCACGAACCCATAGCGATCGAGCGGGCTGAAGGTCCATGGCTGTATGCGCGCGATGGACGGAAGATTCTTGACGCGGGCGCGGGCGCCGTGGTCGTCAATATCGGCCAGGGCCGCGAGGAGATTGCCGACATCGCCCGCCGCACGATCGCCCGCCTCGACTACGTGCTGCCGGTATGGACCTCGCCCGAACGGGAGCGGCTGGTTGAACGGCTGGCGAAATGGACCCCGGCGGGGATCGATCGCTTCTTCTTCACGAGCGGCGGCTCCGAAGCGAACGAAGCCGCCTTCAAGTTCGCGATTCTCTATCACCGGGTGCGCGGCAAGACCTCCAAACGAAAGATCATCGGCAGGCAGTTTTCCTACCATGGAAACACGATCGCCGCTCTATCCGCGGCCGGAACCGGGCGGCGGGCCGACTACGAGCACGTCCTTATCGATTGGCCCAAGATACCGCCAACCTACTGCTATCGATGCCCGTGGCAGAAGACGTACCCGGGATGCGATATCGATTGCGCCGGGGCGCTCGAGAAGAAGATCAACGAGGAAGGAGCCGACTCGATCGCGGCGTTCATCGCGGAACCGATGATGGGTTCGTCGGGAGGGGCGGTTCCTCCGGTCAGGGAGTACTGGCCGCGAATTCGCGAGATTTGCTCCAAATACGATGTGCTGCTTATCGCCGACGAAGTGATGACCGGATTCGGGCGCACGGGCAAACGCTTCGCGGTCGACCATTGGAACGTGATTCCCGACGTTCTGGTCGGCGGCAAGGGTCTCACGGGCGGCTACATGCCGATGGGGGTATGCGCGGTTAGAAACGATCTCGTGGAGGAAGTGGAGCAGGCGAAGGCCGACTTCATGTTCTACACCTACAGTTGCCATCCCGTCGCGTGCGCGGTCGCCGAGGGCGTGCTCGCCATCATGGAGCGCGAGAAGCTGGTCGAGCGATCGGCGGAGATGGGCGCGCGGCTCGGGGCGCAACTGCGCGAGGAGCTTTCGGGCCATCCGATGGTCGGCGATATTCGCGGTGCCGGCCTGTTCTGGGGCGTGGAGATGGTGCGCGACAAGACGACGCGCGAGCCGTTCCCGGCGGAAAGCAAGGTTACCAACCGGGTTCTCGGCGCGGCTCTTAGGCGGGGCTTGTTCTTCTATCCGGCGTCGGGGATGGCCGGGAGCGGGCGGGGCGACGCGATGATGCTGACGCCGCCGTTCGTGATCGGCGATCCTGAAATCGAGTTTATCGTACGCACCGCTCGCGATGCGCTCGAGGATATTCGGCCCAACCTCTGACGCGCCGAACCACCGAGTTCTTCTTGCCTGGAAGGAGCAGGCGATTGATGGCCGAAAGTATCATCGGACCAACGTCACACTATTTCTATTCGCAACGGCTGAAACTTCACTACGTGGACTGGGGAAACGCGGACAAGCCGCTCATGGTGCTGGTGCACGGCGGCCGCGACCATTGCCGCAACTGGGACTGGGTTGCCCTTCATCTGCGCGACCGCTTCCATATCATCGCCCCTGACCTTCGCGGTCACGGCGATTCGGACTGGGCAATCGGCGGCAACTACTCGATGATCGACTACGTGCTCGACCTCGCGCAGCTCATGAGAGCGGTTTCGAAGGAGCCCGCGACCCTGATCGGTCATTCACTGGGCGGCAGTATCGTCCTGCAGTACACGGGCGTGTACCCGGATGCGGTCAGGCAGGTGGTGTCGATCGAGGGGATGGGGCCGCCGCCGCAGATGATCAGGCAGACGCCCGCGCACGAGCGGATGGGCAGCTGGATCGGGCAGATGCAGGACCTGGCACGCCGCAAGGTCCGGGAATATTCGTCGATCGAGGAGGCGCTTGGCCGGATGCGCGAGGCGAACCCCCATCTGAGCAAGGAGCAGGCGCTGCACCTGACCATATGGGGCGTTCGGCGCAACGAAAACGGCACCTATTCGTGGAAGTTCGACAACTACGTGCACGCGACTTCTCCGTACAACTTCAACCTCGAAGATGCGCGCGAGATTTGGGGCCGGATCACGTGCCCGACGCTCCTCATTCGAGGATCGGAATCGTGGGTCGGCGACTGGGTCAAGGACGGCCGGTTCTCCGCCTTCCGCAACGCGCGCACCGTGACGATCGACGGAGCCGGCCACTGGGTCCATCATGACCGCCTCGATGTTTTCCTGAAGACGGTGGACGGCTTTCTGGAGGCCTGACGGCAGGGATGGGATCGTCGGGCATCAGAATGAGGGCACCGGGATTCGGGCTGCGCGCCGATCAGCTCGAATACGTCCAGCTCATCCTGTTGTCGGTTGTGGTCGGAGTGCTCGGCGCTCTCGGCAACCTCGGCTTTCGCAAGCTCATCGATCTCTGCACCTGGATCTTTCAGAACCTCGAGTGGCACGCGCTCGGCATAGACCGTGGCGGTTATTTTGTCGTCTTGATCCCTGTCGTTCTTCTGAGCGGGGGCGTTTTTATCATGCTGCTCGATCGCGTATTTCCCGACGACGTGCTCGGTTACGGATTCCCGCACTTTCTCGAGCAGATCAATCTCGGCAACGCGCGCATCAAGCGGCGATGGATGTTCGTGAAGGCGCTTGCGGCGGCGTTGTCGCTGGGATGCGGAGCGGCGGTTGGCCGCGAAGGGCCGATCGCGCAGATAGGCGGCTCGATTGGCTCAGCGGTCGCGCGACTGCGCAGCCTCAGCACCGATCGATCCAAGGTTTTGGTGGCCGCGGGCGCGGGGGCGGGAATCGCGACGACGTTCAATGCGCCGATTGGCGGACTGATGTTCGCCCAGGAGATCGTGCTGCTCGGCCACGCGGAGATCGCCAATCTCACGCTCCTTATCATCGCGACGACCAGCGCGGTCGTGACGTCGCGGGCGCTTCTGGGCAACGAGACCGTCTTCGATGTCCCACCGTTCGTCCTGCGCAGCTACTGGGAGATGCTGACGTATGGGGTGATGGGAGCGGTGATGGGCGTGGTGGGCGCCGCGTATATTCGGTTCTTTCACGCAACCGCTTCTCTGTTCCGCAGGCTGCCCATCCCGGATTTCGCCAAGCTCGAGATCGGGCTCGCGATCGTGGGCGTGATCGCGATCGTATGGCCCAAGGACCTGTCGGACGGTTATCCGGTGATCAACGAGGCGATGGCGGGCCGGTTCGGATTGGCGATGCTCGCGGGGTTGGCCGCCGCGAAGTTCACCGCCTCGAGCGTATCGCTCGGGTCAGGCGTCCCCGGAGGCGTCTTCGGCCCGGTGTTCTTCATCGGAACGATGACAGGCGGAGCGTTCCAGCGCCTCTCGGTCCGCTTGATGCACGATTTCACTGGCCCCCGAGGATCCTATTCGCTGGTCGGTCTTGGAGCTTTTCTCGCCGCAACCACGCACGCTCCTCTTACGGCGCTGTTCCTGCTTTTCGAGATGACAGGGAACTACGACGTGGCGCTGCCGGCGATGATCTCGACGGTCACGGCGCTTGTGGTTGCGCGCGCAATCGAAAGCGAATCCATCGACACCTACCGCCTCGCCCGCGAGGGCAAGACCCTGCAGTTGAGCCGCGAGCGTATGGCGCTGACACAGATTCCGGTAAGCGCGGTGATGACGCGGAACGTGGCGATAGTGCATGAGAACACGGCGCTGCTGGATGTTCTCCAGCAGGCGGGCGAGACGCCGCAATCAACCCTTCCGGTCGTGAACAGCGAGGGCAATCTTTCGGGGCTGATCGTGACGCGCGACCTTCTCGGGTTGCTGGCGGGCGGGGCGGACTTAAGCCCGCTGGTCAACGCGTATGACATTTCGGAGCCTAGTTGCCCGGAGATCCTTCCGGACGAGAATCTCGACACCGCAAGTCAGCTCATGGAGCACGAGGGGCTGGACGAACTTCCGGTGGTGGAATGGCGCTACGGAGGAAGGTTTCTCGGTCTGATCACGCGCCAGCATATAGCGCAGGCGCTCAATCGGGTGTCGGTGTCGCTGGGATCGCTGGGCGCCGGTCATGAGTCGATTTTCTGGGCGACCGGCTACCGGGTCGCCAGGATCGAGGTTCCAAAGGAAGCGGACGGCAGAACGATTCGCGATTTCGATCCGCGGGCGCGCTTTTCGGTGACCGTGCTCGCGATGCGCGGTGCGGAGAGCAGCGACGGAGGATTCGCGCCGGTCGGTGCCGACCAGCGCCTTCGCACCGGCGATCTGATAATCGCAGCCGGGCGTGCCGCCGACATTCGGCGGTTCGAGCGCGAGCTGGCAGAGGGTTCGGCCCCGGCTCAGGCCGCCTCGCGCGAAAAGACGTAAGGGCGCGCGCGCCCCGCGCGAATCTCCGCACACAGCTCTTCGACGCTCGCGACTTCGCGCTCCAGTTCGGTGGCGCAGGTGAGAAACCATTTGAGGCTCGCGAAATGAGCATCGCTCCCCGCGACCGCGGTGATGCCGAGTTTCAGCGCCGCGTCGGTGGCGTGGCGGTTTTCGGCCTCGGAATTCTGTCCGTTGAGCGCCTCGATCGCGGCGAGCGCGGAGCCATGGCGGGCCGTCAAGGCATCGAGCCTCGCGCCGAATCCCGATTCGCGAAAGGGATGGGCCGGGATGGCGACGCCTCCCTCGTCGTGCACGACTTCGATCAGGCGCTCGCTCTTTAGCATCCTGTCGCTCAGGTCGAAGCGGCGCAGGATTTCGGCGTTGATTCCGAACAGCAGCAGATGCCCGAGATCGGTGTCGGCCTCCACGCCCTTGAAGATCCTGATTCCGTAGCGATCGGAGAGCTCCGAATAGCGCCCGTCGATTTCCGGATCGACGGGAAACAGGCGATGCTCCGTGAAGCAGACAGCGCCAAGCCCGCTGTTGGTGCGACTTGCGAACTCCAGGTACTGTTCGGCGCTGACCCTGGAGTCGGCGGACAGCACGGTATGGACATGAAGATCGACGATCATTTTGGCTTGGTCGTGCAGGATCCTTTCAAGCTAGGGCTCGGCGAATGTGTTCTGGACCTGCAGATGATCCACGACCGAGACAATCCCCGCAATCCTGAAGGCAAGCCAGCGAACATTGGCGCGATCGAATTCGGTCGACACCGTCCCCCACACGATCAGCGTGTCGCCATCGAGCCTGAAGCTCACGTTCCGGTAGCCGTCGGCATCGAGTTCCTGCCTTAAAGCCTGCAGACGCGCCGCGGAAGGCGCAAAAGGCTCGGGAACCGCGGCGGAAGGAACCTCCGGATGCCGCTCCACCATCACGCGCGCGATCAGGCTCGTAAGGGCGAAGGCTCCCGCGAACAGGCCGGCGAGGAGGAGATAGTAAAATCCGGGATTGCGCCGCGTCATCCGGTGGCCTGTTCTCGGATCGTGGGAGAGGTCGGGCGGGCCCGGAAAATCTCCGAGGCTTACGGTTTGCGCATCATGCGCCACCTGCTCGGCCTTGAGAATGAACGCGACCTGGGCTGCGCAGAACGAGCAGAACCGCGAATCCGCCGGAATCGACCGGCCGCATCGCGGACATTGGATTTCCTCGACCGCGTTCACCAGAACCGTCGGGGCGGAGGCGAAAGCGGCCTGGGGCTGCGGTCCGGAGGAAGGGGTTCCGAGGGGAAGCCCAATCTGCGAGCGGCTCGGGGTCGAGCGCCGCGGCTGGGAAGGGGCGGATGCCGCCGCGGCTCGGGCGCCGCCCGCCTTGATCGCAAGCAGCCGGCTCTTGAATTCCGCCGCATCGGCCACCCTCAGGATCGCGTCATATTGCAGCGCCTGATCGACGAGTTCGCAGAGGGCCGGAGTCGCTCCCGGGCACAACGTTTTCAGCGGCGGGAAACTGAAGGGCGGTTCGGCGGCGGGATCGCGCCCCGACAGCGCATGATGCATCGTGGCGCCAAGCGCGTAGATGTCTGAGCGAAACTCGGCCTTGCCGCGATATTGCTCCGGAGGCGCATAGCCCTGGGTTCCGATCATCGTGGCGTTGCTCTGCGGCTGGAAAAGGCGCGCGATGCCGAAATCGATCAGCTTCACCTGGTCATAGGTCGCGAGCATCACGTTCGATGGCTTGAGGTCGCGGTAGATGACGGGCGGGTTGAGGTTGTGCAGGTAATGGAGGGTATCGCAGATCTGAAGCGCGAACTCGATAACCTCGCGTTCGGAAAGTTTTCCGCCAGCGTCGCGCAGCTTCTGTTCGAGCGTGATGCCGTCGATGTACTCCATCACGAGATAGTGATGGTTCTGTTCGCTGAAGCGGTCGAACACTCGCGGGATGTGTTCGTTCGAGAGCTGTGCGAGCATGTCCGCCTCGCGCTGGAAGGCCGCGACCGCCTGCCGCTGCATCTCCGGGCTTGTGAAGGAATCCACCATCTCCGCAAGCGCGGTGGGCCGCGCGGCGAGCCGCAGGTCCTCGGCGAGATAGACCATCTTCATCCCGCCGCCGCCCAGCGGTTTCACCACGCGATAGCGTCCGCCGATGATGGTGTTTGGTGCGATCATTCCGTGGTCAACGTCCGTAGGGCGGGAAGGGACGGCGCCGCCGGTGAATCCGCGCAAAGGCATGCTCGTCGACCGCGCCCTTCAATGCGGCGTTGGCCGCACATATCAAGTGCATCAGGAGTCCAAAGGAGGGCGAGGCCGCGTACGCGAAGCTCACGACAAAGAACCATACCGCACCGCGCCCTGGACGTCCCTTGTAAACATGGCCGAGCCCCGGAACCAGGCTCAGGATTGCGGCCATTACGGGATTGAACCCGGGGTTTTTGGCGAAGAAACGGCTGCCGGCGAGCGGAGCGCCGCAATCCTTGCAGAATTCCGCTCCGGTAACGACCACAGGTTGGCCGCATCGCCAGCAATACCGCGCCCTTTCAAACTGAGGATCAGGCACGGAACCTAAATGGCGCCTGTCCCAGCCGTATCGAGTCGCCGCTTACGATTCTCCTGCGCGTCACTCGCTCGTCGCTCACGAAGGTTCCATTCTGGCTCTGCAGGTCGCGCACCTCGAATCCTCCATCCACCGCCTCGATACTCGCGTGATGGCGCGATACCGATGAATGGCTGACCACAATGTCATTGTCCAGTGCCCGGCCGAGCCGGGTGGATCCCTTCGGTCGAAGGGGATAGCAATTTCCGCTCTCGTCGATCAGGCACGGCGACGAAGGGGAGGCGATTGCGGAAGAAGGCGCGATGCGGCCGACGGGAGCGGATTCCGGCGTGCGGATCGCGCTTAGGGCCGCCTGTCTCAAATGGAACGTGAGCTGATAGTTTCCCACTTGAATCTGGTCGCCATCCTGGAGGGCCGCCGTTTCGACGCGGTTTCCGTTGACGAAGGTTCCCTCCGAAACGGCGAGGCTGCGAATGGTGTATCCCGAGCCGTTGCGTTCGATCACCGCGTGGCGCTGCTGGACCGAGGGATCGCCGAACAGGCCGATCGGGTTTTCCTCGGCGCGCCCCATCGTGACGCGCGCACCTTCGATTCTGTACTGCCGTCCCTTGAGGCGGCCCTGCTCGACGGTAAGCCATGCGGCCTTGGTGAGCTCCTGGACGAGGCCGATGAGGAGGCCGATGGCGAGGCCGATGGAACTGAGACCGATCAGGCGCGAGAGCAGGCCGCCGCCGGTGGCATAGTTGATGGGATCGAAAAGGACGCCTCCGATGAAGCCGCCGACCCATCCGCCGACCGCTCCCTTGATCACGTTGGTAATCGAGAGCGTGGAGATTCCGACTCCCGCTCCAAGCATCGCGCCCATGATCGTCCAGCTCGCGACCCGCGCGCAGAACAGATACAAAGTCGAACCTTCCCTGTTGAGGCCCCATCCGCCGAAATTCAGAATTGCGCTGAAAACCGCGTTGGAGAAATAGTCCGCCGGGAAAGCCAGAGCGAAACAGATCAGGAATCCTCGAATCAGCCTTAGCTTGGTCGCCGGGTTCCATTCGAGTTGTTGGCTTTCAACGGCGACGATCAATCCGCCGATCAGGCCCGACAGAATAGCCATCGCCGCATAAGACGCCACCATGTCGGCGAAGGAGAGCCGCTCGGTAAGGCTGTGTCCGTGACTGGCAAGTTCGACCGGCAGCCATCCGAGCGCGCCACCCGCCAGTCCGGCCAATGCCTTGAGGAAAAGCTCGCGCCGGTTTATGGAGCCATTCATCGGGAAACCGTCCTCATCATGCTCTGCAACTTCGCACGACCGTGCAGCTTCATCATAGCCCGCGCCTGTGGCTTGGAAAATGCGCGGCGAGGTGGGGCTTGATGAGTTGCCGCAGCCCCCTCAAACAGGGCATCATCGCTGCCGAATACGATTCGGAAGAACGTTGAGGCTGATGGCAGAGAAGACTTTGGTACCTGAAAACTTCGGCCCTTTGCAGGGAGTAAAGATCGTTTCCAGCGGCACTTTGATCGCCCAGCCCTTCGCCGCCGAATTGGCCGCCGAGATGGGCGCCGAGGTGATCCAGATCGAGCGCCCGGCAGTTGGGGACGTCGGATGGCGGAACATCGGAATCAGGCTCAAGAATCTGCGCGGAGGACCGCCTATCGCAACAACCTGGGTGCAGGAGCGCCGCAACGTCTTCTGCATCACGCTCGATCTCTCCAAGCCCCGCGGCCGCGAAATCATGCTCCGGCTCGTCTCGCGCGCGGACATCTGGATGGAGAGTTCGAAGCCCGGGACCTATTCGAAATGGGGTCTCGACGACGCTTCGGTATGGAAGGTCAATCCCAAGCTTGTGATTACCCATGTTAGCGGATTCGGCCAGAGCGGCGACCCCGACTACGTGATGCGGCCGTCGTATGACGTGGTGGGGCAGGCGGTGGGCGGGATGATGTATCAGACCGGGTTTCCGGACCCGACGCCGCCCACGCGCGCCGCTCCCTGGACCGGCGACTACATCACGGCGCTGTTCACGCTGTGGTCATCGCTGGCCGGCCTTGTCTATGCCCGTTCCAGCGGCAAAGGCCAGGCGATCGACCTCGCCCAGTACGAGGCCATCCACAAGACGATGGGCGGGACGATGGTGGAGTTTTTCCAGGAGGGGATAGTTCGCGAGCGGTCCGGCAACAGGGCGCAGGGCTTTCAGCCGCTCGACTCGTTTCAGGCGAAGGACGGATGGGTGGTGCTGGGAGCGCTGGGCGACGTCTACGACCGGCTGCTTCCGGTGATCGGACTCGATCCTGCGGATCCGAAGTGGCAAAGCGCGCGAACCAACCTGGAATCGATCGAGGGAATCGAGTTCGACGCGATCCTTCGAGGATGGATCAACGAGCGCACGGTCGCCGAAGTGGTCCGAATCATGGCGGAGGGCAAGATCCCGTGCTCGCCAATCATGTCGGCGAAGGACATGGCCGAGGATCCGCAATACAAGGCGCGGCAGATGCACATCGAATGGGAAGATCTCCAGGCGGGGCAAGTGAAGGGTATAGGCATCGCGCCCAAGTTCTCGCTCACCCCCGGCAAGGTCTTCCGAGGGTCGGTGCCGATCGGCCACGACAACGAGCGGATCTACGGCGAGCTTCTGGGAATCGACTCGGCGGAGCTCGAGTCGCTGCGGCGCGACAAGGTGATCTGAGCCGCGGTGGGCCGCGACTTCAGGAACGCCGATCGGCGACCTTGCCCATGAAGGTCTCGATGCCGCGGGCGAACTCGCGCTCGTCGGCATAGCGGCCGAGATCGAGGATGAAGTAAGTCGCGCCCGCCTCTTGTTCGGCTTCGAGTCTGGCGCGTGCGGCGGGGATATCGTCGAGCCTTAGGCCGCGGCGGACGACGATTTCGGGGTTGGGTCGTCCGGCGGCGCGCATGCGCGCCCTCAATTCTTCAACAAGGGGTTTAAGTTCGGCGGCGCGCTGCATCGGATGCCATCCGTCGGCGAATTCTAGCACTCGTTCAAGCGCCTTTGCGCTTCCACCTCCGACCCAGATGGGCGGGCGTTTGGGGCGGGGTGCGAACACGAACGCGGGAAAGCGCACGAGCGTTCCGCCGTAAGGCCTCGGATCGGGGTTGTCGAACAAATGGCGCAGGACGTGCAGAGTTTCGGTGGCAAGCGCGCCTCTGCGGCGAATGTCCACGCCGAGCGCGTCGAACTCGGGCTTCATCCACCCGACGCCGACGCCCAGGATCATCCTCTCATCGGAGAGTTCCTGGATCGTGGCAATCTGTTTGGCCGTGAGCACGGCGGGACGATAGGGCAGCACAAGCACTGAAACGCCGATTCGGATTCGCGAAGTAATCCCGGCAAGGTAGGCGAGGGCGGCCAGAACCTCGAGGTATCGTCCGCCAGAACCTTCGGTCTGATCGGGCGGAATGCAGAGATGATCGGAGACGAACAGCGAATCGAAGCCCGCCGCTTCCGCCATTCGCGCGCAGGCGCGAAAGGTTTGAGGATTCGATTGCGGACCCATGTTTCGTATTGCGACGCCGTATTTCATCGATGTCTCCGATTCCCGTGGTGCCGGGCCTGGTTCGATCTCGACCGCGTCAGGCCGCCGCGCGCGCCGGGCACGGCGGCGCAGGCCTGAATGGTTCCACCCTATGAACGGACGAGGTTTGAATACAAGAGAACGCGGGATGCTGGAAACCGGCGGTTGTGCGATGCACACTTGAACGCACTCGGAGGGCTTAGTGGGAAGACCATCGGCGAAGGAGCGCAAACCCTACAACAGCGACGCAATTCTGGACGTGGCGGTCCGGGTGTTCCTCGAACGCGGCTATGACGGCGCATCGCTCGAGGACGTGGCGCGGGCCGCGCGAATCACCAAGGCGAGCGTTTACTATCACGTCAGCAGCAAGGAAGAACTGCTCGAGCGCGGAGTGGGGCGGGCATTCGACGCCCTTCGCGCGGTTCTGCGCGAACCCGGAGCGCGCACCGGCCGCCCCATCGACCGGCTCCGGCACATCCTCAAACGCACGATCGAGATCACGGTCGCGATGCTGCCGGAGGTGGCTCTGCTGCTTCGGGTCAGGGGCAACACCCGTGCCGAGAAGCGGATCCTCGAGCAGCGGCGGCGGTTCGATCACACCATCGCGCGGTTCTTCAGGCGCGCGCAGGATGCCGGTGAAATCAGAAGTGATCTCGAGCCGCGGCTTGCGACCCGGCTGCTGTTCGGGATGCTGAATTCCGTGACGGAATGGTATCGGCCCGAGGGGAAGCTGGATGCGGACGGGATTGCGGAGACCGCGTTTCGGATCGTGTTCGAGGGGATCGAGAGGCGGAGGGAAGCGCGCGCTTGAAAATCTACCGAAAGGTTGATAAACCTCGTTGTGGAGGCGGCGCAGCCAATGAGCGAAGTCATCATCCCTGCCGCGGGCCTGACCCCGGCCCCGGCGATCGAACAGCCGAACATCTTCCCGATGGAGTGGAGGTGCGAGACCCCCAAACTCCGCGACATCTACGAGCGCGCCAAGCGCGAGGGCTTCAACCCCTCCGACATCCCCTGGCAGGAGCTTTCGCCGGAGGCCTACAGCGACGACGAGCGAATCGCGATCATGTACTGGTGGTCGTTGCTGTCGAATTTCGACGCCTCCGGTCCCGCGGTGTTCGCCCGCGCAACGATCAGATCCTGGGAGATGCACGAGGAGGATCCGGTTCGCAAATGCTTCTTCTCGATCACCCGCGATGAGACCAACCACGAGGAGTGCTGCCAGCGGGTCATCCAGAAGCTGGTGCCGGACGGGCCGCAGGGTTTCAAACCCGCCAACGATCTGCAGCGCGCCGCACTAAACAACATCGACTGGCTTTACTACAACGGCGGACGCTACTGGACGGGTTACAACGCCGCGATAGAGCGCTATCCCCTCGCGATCATCTTCACGTCGTTCATGATGGGCGAGGTTGCGTCCTCGACCCTGTTTCATGGGATGTCGCGCGCGACCACGCATCCGGTGTATCGCGCGATCTTCAACAACATCGGCCGCGACGAGGCGCGTCATCTGCAGATCTGCATCAGCCTGCTGGAGAAGCAATGGCCGGGGCTGACCGACGAGCATCGCGCCTTCATTACCAAGCAGCTTCGGGCCGGGTTCGTGTTCCTGTCGATGGTGTTGTGGGAACCGCCGAGGCAGTTCTGGGCGCTGCCCGATTACTTCCTCGACAATCATCGCGTTCTGCTCAGGATCGCGCGAGAAGCGGGACTCGGGGTCCTGACCTACGAGCAGCAGGCGGACAACTGGCGGCTGGCGATCGCGCGGGTGAAGAAGCTCGTCGAGAAATGGAACATCCAGTTCCCCGCCATCCCGGAACTCGATATCGAAGGCGTTGACGTCGGCGACATCTCGGCCGACGATATCATCCCGGTGTTTTGAGTTCGCGCGACACCGAGTTCCAGCGGAGGCCTTTTACCATGGCGGTCGATCTGACGATCTCCGACTCGCTCGCCGAGGTGGTTCTCAACCGTCCGGACAAGCTCAACGCCGTCAATGAGGCGATGGCGGCGGAATTCGGGCAGGTGCTGGATCGGGCGGAGCGCGAGGGCGTGCGCGCGCTTCTGCTGAGGGGAGAAGGAGCCGGTTTCTGCGCTGGCAGGGACCTTGGCGATGCCGACCCGGGCAACGAGGATGCCGAAGCGATTCTGGACAGTATCTTCAACCCCGTCATCAAAAGGATTGCGACGTTTCCCGCGCCGACTTTTGCCGCGGTTCATGGCGCGTGCCTTGGGGTCGGCTT
>Ga0070741_10004496_pt1 | contig 32492 bp, 31 predicted proteins | sample Coa_R1_4_FD_66440 | JGI IMG/M metagenome (GOLD analysis project Ga0070741, IMG submission 66440) | Surface soil microbial communities from Centralia Pennsylvania, which are recovering from an underground coalmine fire - Coalmine... | ecosystem: Environmental > Terrestrial > Soil > Unclassified ... | reverse complement strand
CGCGCCCCGGTACGCGTACCACCGCGCTGGATCGAGTATGACAACCTGGGCGTCGTACTCCAGAGCCGCGCCCGCCATCGCCACCGACCAACCAGCATGCACCACGGCGACGTCACGCCGGTTTCGCGGCACGGCGTCGGATATGGCCGATCCCCCGAAAGCTCATCCCCGGCCCGTCGCGCGGGGGCTTGTCCCCCGCCAGGCCGGACCGACTACACTGTCGTTCGGAACGATATGGCCGGGAGGCAATTCAGCCCATGCGCGTGCTCGTGGTTGGCGCGGGAAGCCTGGGGACCGTCGTGGCGGCGGCGCTCGCGGCCAGCGGCTGCGACGTGACGCTCTACTGTCGGCCCGCGCAAGTCGCGCCCATCCGCGCCGAGGGCCTGACGCTCAGCGGCGTGCGCGACGTGCGAGCGCGCGTCCAGGCGACCGCCAGCGCCGGCGAGATCGGCCCGGTCGACTACCTGCTGCTCGCCGTGAAGACACGCGACACCGAGGCGGCCCTGGCCGCCGTGCGCGACGTGCCGGTCGGCGCGGCGGCCTCCCTCCAGAACGGCCTCGCCAAGGACGACCAGCTCGTCGCCTGCTTCGGCCGCGAGCGCGTGCTGGGCGCGGCGACCATCCTGGGCGCCACCGCGAGCGGCCCTGGCCGCGCGACCTGGACGATGGCCGGCATGAGCTACTTCGGCGAGCTCGACGGCCCGCCCACGCCGCGCGTCGAGGCGCTCGTCGCCGCCTTCAACGCCGCCGGCCTGCCCGCCGAGGCCGTGGCCGACGTGCGCGCCGTCGAGTGGTCGAAGCTCTGCCAGATCGTGCCGGCCGCCGCCCTCTCCGCCCTCACGCGCCTCGAGTACTACAAGGTCTGCAAGCAACCCGGCCTCGCCGGCCTCTTCGTGGACCTGACGCGCGAGTGCGCCGCCGTCGCGGCGGCCGACGGCGTGCAGATCGGCGACTACCAGGGCTTCAATCCCCACACGCTCGTCACGCTCCCCCGCGCCGAGGCCGTGGCCACGGTGATCGGGCGCGGCCAGGCGATGGAGGCGCAGGGCCTCACCGAAATGCGCATCTCCATGCTCCAAGACCTCCTGCGCGGCCGCCCCACCGAGGTCGAGGAGACGCTCGGCTACGTCGTCCGCCGCGCCGCCGCCCGCGCCGTCCCCGCCCCCCTCACCCACTTCGCCTACGGCGTCATCCGCGGCGTCGAAGCCTACCTCTAACCCCCAGCAGGCGAGGGCCGTACCGTGACGCCGCGTCCACCAACCGCCGTCGTCACGCCGCACACGAGCCACCGTGCGAATCAGTCATGGCCGCACCCTGCGCTCCCGGCACATCCCCGACGCTCAGACGGCCCCGCCCAGCCCGGCAACGCCCGGTTCCAACGTATGGGCGCCTGGCGTGGGAGGGCCCCGGGCGCTAAACTGAGCACCAGACCAGCGCCCGGCGCCGCGCCGAAGCCTCTGCCGCGGCGCCTCCAACAGCACTGAGCACGCCAGCGAGGAGCGCGCCATGCCCCTTCAGTACGACTCGTGTACGGCCCAGGTCGGCGGCTGCGAGCTACACTACATCGCGCTCGGCAGTGGCGCGCCGCTCGTCTTCCTGCACGGCTCCGGCGGCTTCCGCCTGGACGAGGAGACGTTCGCGCGGCTCGCCCGCCGCTACCGCCTGCTCGTGCCGTCGCTGCCCGGCTTCGACGCCTCCACCCTCGGCAGCGTGACCACCGGCCCCGACGTCGCCGACATCACCGCCGCGTTCATCGCTCAGTGCGCCGGCGGCAGCGCCCACGTCGTCGGCGAGTCGTTTGGCGGCCGCATCGCCGCCTGGCTCGCCATCCGCCATCCCGCGACGGTGCGCTGCCTGGTGCTCGCCGCGCCCGGCGGCCTGCGGCGCGGCGGCGGCGAGCAGCGCGTCGGCTTGCCGCCCGAGGAGCTGCAGCGCCGCCTGTTCGGCCGGCCGCTCGCCCACCCGCTGACCGAGGCCCAGCAGCGCCAGCGCGAGGCCAATGTCGCCAACGCCATCCACCTCAGCGGCCCGCCCTGGGACGAGCCGCTCTACCAGCAGCTCCCCAGCATCCGCTGCCCCACCCTCGTGCTCTACGGCACCGCCGACCAGACCATGCCGCGCGAGAGCATGGAGCTGCTCGCCGCGCGCGTGCCCGGCGCCCGCCTGCACTGCTTCGAGGGCGCGCCCCACGTCCTCTCGGCCGTCGTGCCCGAGCCATTCGCCGCCGTCATCGAGGAGTTCCTGGCCGCCCACGACGCCCCAGCCACCGCGCCCGCCTGACGGGCGTTAGCTGCCGCGGTGCCGGCGCGCGAACGGCTCCAGCTCCCGCACCCATTGATACAGCGCGAGCGTGATCGCCGCCGCCTGCGCCTGCTCCTCCGGCGCCAGCGCCTGCCACAGCGCGGCCGGCCGGTAGGCGCTCAGGAGCTGCCAGGCCAGCGCGAGCCGCCGCTGCGCGGTCAGCTCCGCGGGCATGGGACGCGGCGGCGCCTCCTCGGTCCGCGGGGGCGCCCCCGCGGTCCCTGGGGCATCCGACGGCCCGGCCGCCTCCCTGCCATCAGCCGCGTGGGCTGGCCGCCGCGACGCCTGCGCCAGCTTCCGGCACGCCGCCGAGCAGTACACGCGCGCCCCGCCCGACGCGGCAATCGGCTGGCCGCACTGCCGGCAGAGCCGGCTGGGCCGTCCGCCAGCCGCGGCCCCGCCGGCCGCCGGTGCGACCAGCTCCGGCCATAGGCTGCCTTGCGTCGCGTCCGGGCGCGCGTCGGCCACGTCGTCCAGAAGCCTCCACCTCCAGATCGGCTCCCGAATGATACCCTTCCCGCCCCCCGCCCGGCCGCGCCCCGCCGCCCTCCGCTCAGCCGTCGCAGCACCCGCGCGTGCCGCACCAGGCCGCCGACCACGAGCAGACTCACCACGGCGCTCAGGTCCACCGCCCGCGACGGCCCCATCCCCGGCGCCAGCACCCCGACGGGCAGCGCGGGCGCCGCGAGCAGCCTTGGGTCGCGTCCATGGAGAACGCCATGATGCGGCCGCGCATCGCGCCGGACATCGTTTCGAGCAACAGCCTGCTGGCCAGCGCGGCCGCCCGGACCGCCGCGAATGCTTGCCCCTCGGACAGGGATGGGCTATCATCGCAGCCCGGCCGTCGCACCCGGAGCCCGAGGATCGGGCCGCTCGGCCGCGGCGACGAGCAGGGCGCGGCGCGCGCGCCAGGCGAGGAGGAGCCATGCCGATCCGCTACGCCGAGCTGATGGGCGAGATCACCGGCCTGCCGCCGCTCCCCATCGCGGAGATGGGGCCGCCCGTGCTCACGCCCCTGCGCAAGCCGCTGCGCGAGGCGCGCGTGATGATCGTCACCAGCGCCGGCGTCCACCTGCAAGGCGACCCGCCATTCAACCACCCGAACGACATGACGTTCCGGCGCATCCCGCACGCGACCCCGCCCGAGCAGCTCCGCCCCTCGCACCCCACGCCCGTCCGCCGCCCCGGCGAAGCCGACGTCAACGTCGTCTTCCCCTACCAGCGGCTCGACGAGCTAGCCCGCGAGGGCGTCATCGGCGGCGTCACACCGTACCACCTGAGCATGCTCGGCTCGATCAAGCTGCTGCGCCAGCTCGTCACGGAGATGGCGCCCCGCATGGCGGCCGATGCCCGGGCCGCGGGCGCCGATCTCGTCCTCCACACCCCGCTCTGACCGGCTTGCCACCAGTCCGTCGGACTGGTCGCGCGCGTGCTGGAGCGCGAGGGGCTGCCCACCGTGTCGCTCACCAGCGCCATCGACATCACCGAGCGGATTCGCCCGCCCCGCGCCGCCTTCCTGAACTTCCCGCTCGGCAACGCCACCGGCCGACCCCACGACGCGGCCGGCCAGCGCGACGTGCTGCGCCGCGTCCTCAACCTCGCCGAGACGGCCCGCGAGCCAGGCGCGATCGTCGAGCTGCCCGACCGCTGGCCCGATCCCGCCTGGGAAGAGCAGACCATCCGCGGCTACTGGGACGAGAAGCACATCGTCCACGACACGCGGCTGCGCAGCGAGTACGACGGCGAGGAGAACTACGCGCTCCGCGAGTGCCGCGACGTCTGCTCGCTAGCCTAGCGAGCGCGCGGCCGCCACGGGCGCCGGGCGGCGTGGGCAGCGAGCGCGCCACTGCGCCACGGCCAGGTCGCCGATCACGTAGCCGCCGAGGATGCCCAGGCCCGCGACGGGAAACATGAAGGCCAGCCCCACGGCGCTGGCGATGGCGCCGACCGCCAGCGGCCCGACCACGTTCGGCACGTCGTTCGAGGTGCTGTAGGCCGAGGTTGCCACGCCTCGGCTCACCCGCGTCTCGTCCACCTCTTCGCTGAGGCCCGCGCTGGCCGCCACTACGACCACTGCGCGCCCGAACCCGGCCATCAGCGAGAGCGCCACGAACGGCGCGAAGTCGTGCACGAACGGCAGGATGAACAGCGGCGCGGCCTGCGTGGCCAGCCCGAGATACGCGACCTGGCGCAGCGACAGCCGCCCCATCACGACCCCGACCGTCGGCCGGCCCACCATGTTGATGGCCGAGTAGACCGCCCGCACCACGCCCACCTGGGCCGGCCCCAGCCCGACGGCGGTCGCCAGGACCGGCAGGAAGCTGGCCTGCAACACCTGGAACCCCTGGTTCCAGGTGTTGGCATTCAGCACCAGCCACAGCCCCGGATCGGCCATCGCCGCCAGCCTCCCGCGCAGCCCGCCCGCCGCCCGCGCCCGCGCCGCCTCCGGCCGCGTCCGCGCGCGCGGCGCGGGGTTCGGCGCGCCGAGCAGCAGCGCGCCCCCGAGTGCGGCCATCACCGCGCCGAACAGGAACGCCGCCGGAAACCCCAGGAAGTCCGCGAGCGACCCGACGAAGACGCCGGAGGCCGTATAGCCAAGCGCCTGCGTGCCGCCGTAGTTGCCCATCGCCCGCCGCCGGTCGGTGCCCTCACCCAGCATGTCCAGGTAGCGTGCTAGGTACACCGTCGTCGCCAACCCCGACAGCGCCCGGTTCGCCAGTAGCACCGCCGTGAACAGGACCAGATCGCCCAGCCACGGCAGCGCCGCGGACGACAGCATCCCGCCAGCGGCGGCCATCAGCAGCAACGCGCGCGAGCGCCCCGGCTGGTAAACGAGCGGCACGGGGATGCGCGACAGCAGCGTGGCCAGCGCGCCGAGCCCCGCCAGCAGCCCGACGAGCCCCACGGAGTAGCCGAGGTGACTCAGGTACAGCGGGATCAGGAGATTCATCCCGCCGGAGGCCGAAATGGCGGCCAGGGCGGCGTATTCGCGGCGCGTGGGACCGTTCATCCGCAATGTCTCACGGCAGAATGCGACCGGGCCAAAAGCAGAGCCCGGGGAAGCCATGAACTATAGCACGCCCCGTTGCCAAGACGCAGGCCCCCCTCTGCCCACGTGCGGCACGAGTCTCAGCCCCGTCCCAATCCGCGCCACGGCCCGACAAGCTGTGCTACACCGGATCAGGCGCCGCCCGCGCGCAACGCGGCCCGCCAGCGCCCCGCGCGCGACGCGGCGAGCCAGCCCGAGGGTTGCCGATGCCCGATCGCCTGCTCCTCAGCGGCCTGGCCTTCTACGGCCGCCACGGCGTGCTGCCCGCCGAGCGCGACCTCGGGGGCCGCTTCGTCGTGGACGTGGAGGCCGCGCTCGATCTGCGCCCTGCCGGGGCGCACGACGACCTGGCCGCGACCGTGGACTACGCTGCCCTGTACGAAGAGGTGCGCGCCGTCATGGAGGGGCCGCCCCTGCGCCTGATCGAGGCCGTGGCCGAGCGGATCGCCGCACGGCTGCTCGCCGCCTTTCCGCCACTCCAGGCCGTGACCGTGCGCGTCCACAAGCCCGGCGCCCCGCTGCCCGGCGCGACGTTCGCGACGATCGCCGCCGAAGTGACCCGCGCGCGCGAGGCGCCGCCGTGAGCGGCGTCCTCGGCCGCGCTGCGCTCCTCGCGCGCCTCGCCGCCACCCCGCCGCTGCTCAGCGGCCTCGCCGACGCGGCGACGCAGGTGCAGCCACACGGCGTGGACCTGCGCCTGGAGAGCGTCTGGCGCTTCGCCGCCGCCGGGCGCCTCGGCCGCGACGCGCCCGGCGGCGGCGACCGCGCGCTGCCCGCCCGCGAGGAGATCGCCTTCGACGCTGGCGGTGCCGTCCACCTGGCGCCCGGCCCGTACCTCGTCCGCTTCGCCGAGCGAGTGCGCCTGCCGACCGACCTGATGGCGCTCGCCCGGCCCCGCTCCACGCTGCTGCGCTGCGGCGCGGCCCTCCACACTGCCGTCTGGGACGCCGGCTACGAGGGCCGCTCGGAAGCGCTCCTCGTCGTCGCCAACCCGGCCGGCCTCCGCCTGGAGCGCGGCGCCCGCATCTGCCAGATGGTCTTCTTCCCGCTCGACGCCCCCGGCGCCGCCTACACCGGCGCGTACCAGGGCGAGAACCTGTAGCCCGCCGAGCCGGCAGCCCCAGTCGTCCCGCCGCCAGGCCGCTCGACCGCCGAGGCCCGGCGCTACCGGGCCGAGGCCACGACCACGTCGACGCGGAGCGCGGCCGGCGCCCAGGCGGGCCACGTCTCCACGCGCGGCTGCTGGCGCAGGCCGGGCAAGGCGGCCAGGCGGGCGCGAATCGCGTCCGCCGATTGGCCGCGGAGCTGCTCGGCGAGGGCGGCCGCGTCGAGCTGGGGCGCTGCCTTGCCTTCCACTGGCAGCGAGACGACCAGGTGGTCGTCGGCCTGCTCCTCGATCGTCGGCGCGCCCGCGATCTGCGGCTTGCCCACGCTGCCGAACCCCTCGGGAAGCTGCTCCCGCCAGTCGCGCCCCACGATGTCGTTCAGCGCGCGGCTCGGCACGCCCAGCCCCCGCACGCGCACGATCGCGCGGCCCGTGAGCTGCGTCGCGCGCTGATCGGCGGCGTAGTCGAAGTGCGGCTCCACGGTCCAGGTCGTCGTCTCCGGCACGACCACGAGTTCCGTGCCGGCCTTCTGGTACAGCCGCGCGGGCGCCTCGGCCGCGGCGCGGTCCTCCAGCGCCTGCCGCAAGCTCTCTCGGTCGTCGGCCGTGACCACGCGCTCGTAGCGGTCCGTGCCGCCGTAGGTGGCCAGCCGGTTCTCGATGCGCAGGTCCTGGCCGTCGGCCTGCGGGTCGGCCAGCCGGTCGATCGCGCCAGCGGGCACGTTGCCGCCGCGCCCCGGGAACTCGGCCACGATCGGCACCTGCGCGTAGCCGCTCGGCGTCAGCCGCGCGTCGGCCTGCGTGAAGAAGCGCAGGCCGTCCGCGGTCATCACCGCCGTGCCCGCCGGAATGACGCGCTCCGGCGGGGGAGCCGGCGTCGGCGCCGGGGACGGCACTTGCACCGGCGCCAATTGGAGCGGGATCACCCCGGCGGGCGCCCCCGCCGCCCCGTTCGCCAGCATCCCTGGCAGCGGGGCCGGCGCTGGCAGCGGCAGCGGCGCGGGCGGCACGTACGGCCGCAAGTCCTGAAACGTGACGTACCCCTTGGCGGGCGTCTGGCCGATGGCCTCGCTGCCCGTCGCCGGCACCGTCTGCTCGATCTCGAACGTCGTCATCAGCGCCTTGCTGGCGACCCATCCATCGGCCACCCCCGGCGCGCCCGGCCGCAGGTCGACGGTCACGGTCGCCTGCCGCGTCAGCGACGCGGCCGCCGGATCGAGCGTGACCTGCGTCCGCGGCAGGCCCACCAGCGCCACGCCGAGCAGCGCCAGCAACGCGACCGCGCTCCCGAGCCGGCGCGCGCGCGGCCGCCACAGCCGGCGCGCCCCGCGGGGCGCCTCGACGGCGAAACCAAATTCGCGCGCCAGCCGCCGGCGGTGCGGCTCATCCGTGGCGATGCTGAGGTCCAGCGACAGCTCCTCGGCCAGCCGCTGAAGCACCCGGAAGTCGAGCGGCCGCTGCAGCACGCGAGCGTCGGGCATCAGAGCGAGGGTCAGGCGCCGGCTCGCGGCGCGCTCCAACCGCGCGTGTAACGTCGCCATGTCGTCGTCCGGCCCGACGGTCAGCGCGGCGACCGGCGCGGGCGCGAGCGCCGCGGCGGCGCTGCCCACGATCTGCGCGCGGCGCACCAGCCCGTGGGCCGGCGGCGAGGCGGCGGAGGTTTCGGGCGGCAGGGCGAGCTGCATGACAGGCTCCCGAGCACTCGGAGTGGCGCGGCGACCCAGGCGCCGGCAATGCTCTCACTCGCCTGCTTTATGCAGAACGCTTGCCACCCCCCACCGGCCAACGCCCCGGCAGCCCAGCACCGCGACGAGCCGAGCAGGATGTACCTCCCACTTAATCCGCCGATCAGCTTCCCCTTCCCCCTCTCCCCCTGGGAGAGGGCTGGGGTGAGGGCATCTGACTCCCTCTCCCCCTGGGAGAGGGCTGGGGTGAGGGCGCACCACATAGGCGACCTTGATAGCCGGAGCCGCCATCGTCCGCCGCGCACCCCCCCCGCCGCGGCGCCACCTGTCCATCTAAATGCGACAAGCCCCCGCCGGGCGACGCGTGGTCGCCGCGGCGGGGGCCTGCGCGCGTCGGGGAGTCGCGCCGAGCGCGGCCCGCGCCTACTGTTGCTGCTGCAGCGTGTTGATCGCCTCCGACACCAGGCCGGCCGTCTGCTCGTCGCCGCGCTGGCGGAACGCGTCCGCCGCCTGCTGCAGGTCCCGGACCGCCCCCTGCAGGTCGCCCGTCCGTGCCAGCAGCACGCCGCGGTTGTAGAGCGCCTCGGCCAGGCCCGGTTGCAGTTGCAGCGCCTGGTTGTAGTCTTGCAGCGCCGCCTGGCTGTTGCCCTGGTAGGCGTAGGCCGTCGCCCGGCCCAGGTACGCCTGCGCCATGTTCGGGTCCGCGCTAATGGCGCGGGAGAAGGCGTTCACGGCGCCGGCGTAGTCCCCGCTCTGCAGCATGTCGCGCCCGCTGTTGTACTGGTCCTGAGCGCTGTTCTGCGCCAGCGCCGCTCCCGGGAGCGCGGCCGCGAGCAGCCCGACGGCCAGCGCCACCGCAACCAGCGGCAGCACGACGCGATGCGCGAGGCGACTGAGGCGTAGCATCATCTCCGTCTCCTTCCACCCCCACCCGAGCGTCGAGCAGGGCTTCTGCCTGCCTGGTGCGGGCAGGCGCCTCGTGTCCTCGGTCCCGCCCCCGCCGATGGTCGCGAGCGGCTGCGCCCCGCCGCGCCGCGCCGGTGGCCAGACCCGAACTAGGCCCCGTGCAAGTTGAGTGCCAGCCATCACTACCGCCGTGGCGCCGCCCGGCTCCCCGCGCGAGCCAGACGCGAGCCGCGCCCTCAGCCCGGCCCCGCCTCCGCAGCAGGGGCAGCCCTCGCCTTCGCCTGCAGCGCCCGCCGCACCTTCTCGGCGGTGATCGGCAGCTCGTAGATGCGCACGCCCACCGCGTCCTCGACGGCGTTCGCGATCGCCGCCGCCAGCGGGCAGTTCGGTCCCTCGCCGATCCCCTTCCCCTGGTAGGGGCCGGGGCCGCTCGGGTCCTGCAGCAGCGCCGTCACGAGCGGCGGCACGTCGGCCATCGTCGGCAGCTTGTACTCGCCCAAGTGCGCCGTCTGCACGCGGCCGTCCTCCAGCGCCACCTCCTCCAGCAGCGCGTAGCCGAGCGCCTGCACCGTGCCGCCGTCAATCTGCCCCTGGTGCCCGATCGGGTGGATCACCGTGCCCACATCGTGCGCGCCCACGATCCGCTCCACCCGCACCGCCCCCGTCTCCGGGTCCACCTCCACCTCGGCCACCTGCACATGGAAGCTCGGCACGTGGCCCACCGCCCGCGCTTCGGCGTGGCCGCGCCCCACCAGCCGCTCAGCGCCCGCCGCCGCCACCACCGCCGCCAGCGACACCGTCCGCCCGCCGCCCCAGCACGCCCCGTCCTCGAGCCGCACCGCCTCCGGCGGGCAGCCCAGCAGCGGCGCCGCCGCGGCCTGCACTTGCGCCCGCAGCCCTGCTGCCGCCTCCTGCACCGCCTTGCCCATCAGCTCGGTCACCCGACTCGCGCTCACCCCGGAGTCCGCGGGCGCGTGCGCCGGATCGACCAGCCTGACGCCCACGGCCGCCGGCGGCAGGCCCAGCTCCTCGGCCACGATCTGCTGCAGCACCGTGTACAGCCCGGTGCCCGTGTCCACGAGCGCGCTCACCACATCGGCGCCGCCATCCGCCGTGCAGCGCACCTCTGCGTCGTAGGCGCCCGGATTCGCGTGCTTCACCGCCAGCGCCATGCCCCGGCCCCGATACGGCCCGCGCCGCGGCGCCCCCCAGTCCGCGGCGGCCGCCGCCCGGTCCAGCGTCTCGACGGCGTGGACGTGCTCGAACGGCTCCCCCAGCGGCGACAGGTCGCCCTCGCGCAGCGCGTTGTGCCGACGGAAGGCGTACGGGTCCATGCCGAGCGCGCGGGCGATGATGTCGAGCTGCGACTCCGCGGCGAACACGACCTGCGGCTCGCCCGGCGCGCGCATGTGCCCGCACGGCACCTGGTGCGTGTACACCTGGTAGCTCTCGATCCGCACGTGCGGGATGCGGTACTCGCCCGCCGCCTCCATCGCGCCCGGCAGGTTGCAGAACGGGATCGGCTTGAACGCCCCGTAGGCGCCGCTGTTGTAGACCACCCGTGCCTCGCGCGCCACCAGCGTCCCGTCGCGCCGCACGCCCGTCCGCAGCCTCACCACCGCCGGGTGCCGCGGGTTCGCCGCCTGCAGCTCCTCGCCGTAGCCAAGCACCATCCGCACCGGCCGGCCCGTCCGCAGCGCCAGCAGCGCGCAGTGCGGCGCGCCCATGTACGACCCCTTGCCGCCGAAGTCGCCGCCCACCGCCGTCGGGTGGACAACGAAGCGCTCGCGCGGCAGGCCCAGCGCGTCGGCGAGATACCCTTGCAGCAAGCGCGGCACCTTGTTCGACGCCCACACGTGGATCTGGCCGGCCTCATCCACCTCGGCCAGGCAGGCGTGCGGCTCCACGTAGCCGTGGTGCTGGAGCTGCGTGCGGAAGGTGTGCTCGAAGACGTGATCCGCCTCGGCGAAGCCGCGCACCACGTCGCCCTTCGTCCACACCTCCAGCGACAGCACGTTCGGCAGATCCGGCACCCGCTGCTCGGCGTGCGCCGCCGCGCGAATCGCCTCCGCCGAATGGACAAGCGGCGCCCCCGGCTGCATCGCCTCCAGCGGGTCGAACACCGCCGCGAGCAGCTCATACGCCGCCTCCACCCGCAGCGCCGCCTCCTCCGCCGCGTCCGGGTCGTCGGCCGCCACGACCGCCACGATCTCGCCGGCGAAGCGCACCTCGTCGCGCGGCAAGACCGGCATGTCGCGCATCGCGCGCCCGATCCGCACGTCGGGCACGTTCGCGCCCGTCAGCACGGCCCGCACGCCGGGCACGGCCAGCGCCGGGGCCGCGTCCAGGCGCAGGATGCGCGCGTGCGGATGCGGGCTGCGCACGGCCTTCGCCCACAGCGCGTCGGCCCGCGGCACGTCGGCGGCGTAGCGTGTGGCGCCGGTCACCTTCGCCTGGCCGTCCAGCCGCGGCACCGCCTGCCCCACGACCTGAAATGTCCGCGTCCCCACCATGCCCTGCCTCCCGCGCGGTAGCACCTCGTCGCGCCCCCGCCCCGCCAGCATAGCCCGCCCCTCGCCTCCGAGCAAGCCGCCCCCTGGCCTACTCCGCAGTCCCCATCCGCCGCGGCCCGATGGCGCCGCCCGCCCTCCCAGCCATCCCCCCTGTCCCGCCGCCGGAAGCGGAACCAACAACGCGGCCAACCACCCTCTCCCCCCTTCCCTGATAGGGAAGGGGGGCCGGGGGGGTTAGGTCAGCGTTCCCCGCTCCTTTTCCGGTAAACTGCGGGCGCACGATCAGCGCCGGGGATGCGGTGCGCGGGCGGAGCCCTGCCCCGCCCGCCGCGCGAAGCCAGGGACCGATCAAGCGCGCAGGAGGGATGAGCGTGGCCAAAGACATGCGCACCTACATTCGCCAGCTCGAAGAGCGGCGGCCCGAGGACCTCGTGACCGTCCGCGAGGAGGTCGATCCGAAGTTCGGCGTCACCGCCATCGCCCAGAAGCTCGAGGAGGAGGGGCGCTTCCCCGTCATCTTCTTCGAGCGCGTGAAGGGCTCGAACATTCCGCTGCTCATCAACCTCACCGCCTCCTACCCGCGCCTGGCCATCTCGATGGACAGCACGCTCAAGGAGATGGTGCAGGAGGCCGCCCGCCGCGAGGCGAACCCCATCCCGCCGAAGTGGGTGTCCGACGCCGACGCGCCCGTGAAGCAGGTCATCCTCAAGGGCGCCGACGCCAGCCTCGACCTGCTGCCGATCACCACCCACAACGCGCTCGATGGCGGCCCGTTCATCAGCGGCGGCGTGCTGCTGCAGAAGGATCCCGAGACGGGCCGCATCAACGCCGGCATCTACCGCCACCAGAAGTTCGACAGCCGCCGCATCGGCGTCATGCAGAACCCCGCCCACCACGGCCGCTACATCGGCCGCAAGTGGGAGGACCGCGGCGAGAAGCAGCCGGCCGCGCTCGTCATCGGCCACCACCCGGCGCTGCTCATGGCCGCCGTCGCCAAGGTGCCTGGCATCGGCGGCGAGCTGGACGTGTGCGGCGGCTACCTCGGCGAGCCCCTGGAGCTGGTGCAGGGCGAGACGGTGGACATCCCCATCCCCGCCCGCGCCGAGATCGTCATCGAGGGCTACATCCCCGCCGGCGAGCGCCAGTTCGAGGGGCCCTTCGGCGAGTGGCCGCACTACTACACCGGCAAGGGCGACATGCCGTTCCTCGAAGTCACGGCCATCCTGATGCGCCGCGACGCCATCTACCAGGATCTCTTCGCCTCCCACCCCGAGCACAACATCTGCGGCGCCCTGCCGCGCATGGGCAGCCTCTTCCGTCGCATCCAGGAGGTCGTGCCGAGCGTGGTGAACGTGAACCTGCCCTACTCCGGCGGCAGCCGCGCTTTCTGCTACATCTCCCTGCGCAAGCGCAGCGAGGGCGAGCCGCAGCAGGCCGCCTTCGCGGCGCTCACGACCGAGACCGACATCAAGCACGTCTACGTCGTGGACGACGACATCGACGTGTTCAACGAGACCGAGGTGCTGTGGGCGCTGGCGACCCGCTTCGAGGCCGACGAGGACCTCATCATCATGCCCAACTGCCTCGGCGCGCACCTGAACCCGACGGCGCACAACCGCCGCAAGACCGGCCACGGGCCGCTGCAGACGAAGTGCATCTTCGACTGCACGAAGCCCGCGCCGCCGGCCGAGTTCCCGCCGACCGCGAAGGTGCCCGAGGAGGTGATGGCCGATCTCGACCTCGACCGCGTCCTCGGCGAGTACCGCGGCCTCCCCACTCGCACCCCCACTGCCGTCTGATCCCGCCCGGCCCAGCACAGACGGGGCGGCGCCCGGAGCCAGGCTCCGGGCGCCGCCCCGTCCGCAGCCGTTTCGCCTCCGCGCCCCGCGCGGGCTGGCGCTACTCCGCGACGAGGCTATCCAGCGGGCCAGTCAGCCCCGCCGCGTCAATCGCGGTCAGGTCGAAGCCGATCGTCGCGCCAGTATCGCCCCCCGGCCCAGCCGGCGCGGCCGGGCCGCCGCCCGCCCCCGCGGGGACAAAGCTCGCCACCTGGGCGCCGTCCGCCGTCTCCAGGATCAGCCGGCTGCCCTCGGTGCGGTAGACGCGCGCCGTCGTCAGCGCGGCCAGATAGGCCGCCTCCTGCTCCATGATGCCCGGCGGCGCCGCGCAGAACATGCGGGTGCTGGCCGCGGGGCCGATCTGGATCGCGTTGCCGTCCAGCGAGTAGGCGGCCGTGTACTGGTTGCAGCCAGCCGAGCCCGTGACGCGGCCGCCCTCGAACCGCGCGGTGATCTCCGTCCCCGCGACGAGCGTCACGACGGCGCCGCGTCCGTTGTTGTACGCCTGCGCGGTCCAGGCGGTGCCCTCCAGCGGCGTCTGCGCCTGCGGCACGTAGGTCAAGAGAATCGCCCCATCGCCGTCGAGCAGGATCAGTACGCGCGCCGTAACGTCGAACTGCGCGACCCGCCGCAGTGCGGCCAGATAGGCCGCCTCCTGCTCCATGATGCCCGGCGGCTCAGGACAGATGCGCAGCGTGGCGGCAGTCTCCGTGAGCGAGATACTGCGGCCGGTTATGGTGTAGCCGCCGGCGTACGCATTGCAGCCCGCGCTGCCGGCCAGGCGACCGCCCTGGAAGGTCGCGGTCACTTCCGTCCCCGCCAGAACCGGCCGGGTGGGCCCAGCCGGGCCGACGTACCCGACGAGCGTCCAGGGCGTGCTCGCCAGCAGCGCCTCGGCCGCCCCCTGGTCCAGCGGCGCCTGCTGCCACGTCCGGAACGCGCCACTCCTGGCCGGCGGCGCGGCGCCCTGCGCCGGCGCGGCGGGCGCGAGCATCCCCGTGCCGACCACACCGACGACGAGCAGACAGACGAATCGCCCCGCCGCCAACGCGGTCGCCAGGCTTGCCAGACGCGGAGACGTAGCTCGTGAGCGCATACGGCCCTCCTCGCTCTAATTACGCCGGGCCTCTGACAACGGTTCCCAGTTCGCGCTGCCGGACCACCGCGTTGAGATCGTCGCCCCATGACCGCACGACCTCGGCCCCGCGCGCCGCCCCCGCCTGCGATAGAATATCGCAGGCCGGCGAAGGTTGCGGCGTTTCACAATCTCGTGATCTCTCGCGTCCGGGCTGGCCGGTGCGCTTTGGAACTGCGTTTATCGCGTCCGGTATTGCGGTTCGATTTATGACGACCACTCTCGTGACCCAGCGCCGCGCGCGCGCCGGTCAGGCGGCCGCGCTCGCGGCGGCGGGGGTCCGGCTACTGGCGGCAACCAGCACCTGGAACCCGGCGCGGCTGCGCCTGCGCATCTTCCAGGGCCGGCAGCGGCCCGACCTCCTGCTCATGCTCTCCGACTGGACCAGCCGCGAAGCCGTGCGGCCCAACCTGGAGGCCGGCCCGGTGCGCGCCGAGCTCGACGCGCTCACGCTCGGGGAGCCCCAGCATGCGTTCTACCACGAGCTCACCAGCTATGAGGAGGCTACCGCGCCGGTCGCCCTGGCGACCTGCACGCGCATTATGTGCTCGCGCGCGGCGCTGTCGCCGCTGCTCACCTATCTGCTCGAGGTGTCCGGGCCGACGCTGCGCGCGCAGCCCGGCCTCGTCTCGCACACCCTCTACCAGAACGAAGACCGGCCGACGCAGTTCCTCTCGGTCCGCGGCTATGCGTCCGTTGCGGCGCACGAGGCTTCTCATCGCGCCGTCGCCGCCTGGCTAAACGCCGGCCTAGAGGCGCGCGGCGGGCGCCTGACGTCCTTCGTCGGACAGACGGTGGCGGACGTCACCCGGCCGGCTGTGAGCACCGAGCCGGCCGCGGACCAGTCACCACCGCACGACGAGGCGCCCCAGTAGGCCGACCAGACGGACGCTACTCGACCCCTCTTGCCGCGCCCCACATCCGTCGCGAGCGCTAGCGGACCAGCCGCCGAACCACCGGCTGCAAGACGAGGCTCAGCGCCAGGCCCGCCAGTGCGCCCGAGCTGACGTCGCCGGGGTAGTGGGCGCCCACGTAGATGCGGCTGAACCCCACCGCGCCCGCCAGCGCGAAGAAGTGCGGCGCGCGGCGCGGCCAGTGCCGGCTGAGCACCCACGCGCTGGCGAACGCGGCGGCCGTGTGCCCGCTCGGGAACGACCAGCTCCCCGGCCGCTTGCCTACGACCAGCGCGCGCACGATATGGATGAACGGCCGCTTGCGGCGAAACGCCGCCTTGACCGGGTATTCCACGATCCATGTCGTCGCCAGCACCGTCGGCGCCAGGTCCACCAGCGCCCGCCGGCTGCGCGGCGCGCCACGCAGCCCCGCCAGCGCCACGCCGAGCATCCAGGCGCCGCCGCCTGTCGTCACCACCGTGACCAGCTCCGCCGCCGCGTCGAGCGTGCGGGGATGCGGCAGGCAGTTCACTGCCAGGAACAGCCGCGCGTCCAGCGCCTGCAGCGGCCCCATCCGGCGCAGGACGGCGGCTCTCAGCAGGTCCCGCCCCCGCCGCGCCTCCGGCGCCGGCGGGCGCTGCACCGGCCGCGTGCCCAGCGCCTTCTGAGCGCCCCGCACCACCTCCGACGCCTCGGGCGTAGGCGCCACCGCCTGGGCGGCCGTGGTGACTAGCGCCGCCGCCGCCTCTTCGCGCGGCGGGGCGGCCCGCGCCGCCTCCTCGATGGCGGCCGCCGCGGGCCGGCTGCTCCGGGCGGCGGCCTCGCCCTCGGCGGCCTCGGTCGCGCCCGCCGCCAGGCGCTCCACGCGCCGCACGACGGCCTCGGCCGCCGCCGGCGAGTCGATGCGCACGAGCTCCTCCTCCAGCACGCGGCGAACCCGCTGCGCCTCGTCCGGCGGCCCATTCATCGGCCCGGGCTCCCCGTCACGGGGCGACCGCCCGCGGCGCGGCGCCGTTCGGATGAGCCCGGCCGGTGTCCGGCGCGGCTTGCGGGCTGGCCTCGACCGGCCCCGGATACTCGTGGTAGCGGCGGGCCGCCGCCAGGTTCCAGCCGATCAGCCGGTCGAACAGCGGCGAGCGCACCTCCGCGTGCAGCGCCATGCCCCGCGCGCGCTCGCCGCCGGCGCCGTCCGCCCGCGGCAGCGCCCGGTTCACCAGGCCCAGGATGTCGGCGGTGGCCCCCGGGAACAGGCCGTGGAAGCGCGCCAGCAGGGTCGCCGGCAGCCCCAGCACGCGCTCGGCGTCGCCGCGCCGCGTCGCTGCCACGATCTGCCGCGCCGCGCGCTCGGCGTCCATCGACACGAGCGGCAGGCTGCCCAGCACCGAGAACGCCGCGAACTCCGCGCGGTGCGGTCCCTTGAAGACCGCGTTCAGGATCGAGCCCGTGCGCATCAGGCCCGGCACGATCGTCGTCACCGTGATCCCGTCGCGCGCCAGCTCCGCCCGCAGCCCCTCGGACAGCGCGACGGCAGCGAACTTCGCGCAATCGTACGGTAGCAGGTGCGGCACGGCCACCTTGCCGCCGATGGACGTGACGTTCACCAGCCGACCGGCCCGGCGCGCGCGCATCTGCGGCAGCACCGCTAGCGTCGGGTACAGCACGCCCCAGTACATCACGTCCAGCGCCTCGCGGAAATCGCCCTCGGTCTGGCTCTCGAACGGCCCGGCCTGAATAATGCCCGCGTTGTTGACCAGGAGGTCGATCTGGCCGTAATGCGCGGTCGTGGCCGCGACGAGCTGCTCCACCTGGGCGCGGTCGCCCACGTCGCAGGGCACGGCCAGTACGTCGAAGCCCTGCCCGCTCAGGTCGGCCCGCGCCTGCTCCAGCTCCGCCGCGTCGCGCGCGCAGATCGCCAGCCGGCAGCCCTGCCGCCCAAACTCGCGCGCCAGCAGGTAGCCCAGCCCCCGCGAGCCGCCCGTGACGAGCGCCACCTGGCCGCGCAGGTCGGCCTCCAGGCGCCGCCGCACCGCCTCGCGCCCCGCCAGCCCCACCCCCACGGCCGCCGCCGCCAGCAACCCCCGCCCCAGCCCGTTCCGTCGCCGCATCGCCCGCTCCTTCCCCCTCGCCCCGCTTCGTTCCGGTCCGCGTCCCCACGCGCTTCCCGGCCCGCCGCTGTGGTAGCCCGTCTGGCGCACGGAGCGTGCCAGGCCGCTACGCCGCGCGGAGCGCAAAGAACGTCAGCTCCGGCGGGCAACCGAAGCGCACCGGGACGTGCGAGAAGCCGATCCCCCGGTTGACGTAGAGGCGGTTGCCGGGCGCGCCCCCCGCCGGCAGCCAGCCGTCCGCCCGCCGCGGCGCGTGGCGCAGCCACGCCCACCCTGACCACTCGGGCTTGAACGGCAGCCGGATCTGCCCGCCGTGGGTGTGGCCGGCCAGCGCCAGCGGCGCCGCGCCCGCCGGCAGCCCGCGGAACGACGCGGGATTGTGCATCAGCACCACCCGCGCCGCCCCCGCCGGCACCTGGCCGATCGCGGCCAGCGGCGCGTCGGCGCCTGGCACGTGCGCCCCGATGCCGACCAGGTACAGCGGGGCCGTGCCGTCAGTAACGCCCCCGGGCGGGGGCAGCGGCACCGCTTCGTTGTCCAGCACGCGCACGCCGAGCGCCGCCAGCGCGTCCTCCAGCGCGCGCACGGCCGGCGCCGCGTTGGGGTGGGGCGCCGGGTGCTGCACGGGATAGTCGTGGTTGCCCAGCACCGCGTAGGTCGGGATGCCTGCCGCGGGCAGCGGCCGGAGCAGCTCCCGAAGCGTGCGAAGCTGGGCCGCGCGGTCGCGCGCGGCCTGGTACAGGAAATCGCCGGCGATCAGCGCCGCTGCCGGCCGCGCCGCGCGCACGCGCTGCACCACGCGGCGCACGGTCGCCAGATTGGCGAGCGGCATGCCCACCTGCAAGTCCCCGAAGAGCGCCAGCCGCTGCCCCGCCCAGCCAGGCGGCAGGTTGGGCAACCACGCCTGCTCCTCGCGGCAGTCCAGACGGTACGGCTCGACCGCGACCCCCCAGACGACGGGCAGGGCTAGCGCGGCCACGCCGGCGGCTAACCCCAGCGCGGCCGCGCGCCCCGTCATCGCCCGGTGTCGTCAGGAGCTAGCCGCGCCCTGCAGGGGGATTCGCCGCGCCACCTGGGCCTTGGGACACGGCATGCGCAGGGAGAGCAGGCCGTGCTCATAGCTCGCCTGGATCCCCTGGGCGTCGACCGCGTACGGCAGCTCCACCACCCGGTGGTACGGCCCGATCTGGAACTCGTGCTGGTACCAGCGGTGGCGGAGCTGGCGGTCACCTGCCCCGGCCGCGCCGCCCTGCCGGCCCGCGTCCGGGTGGGGCTCATCGCGGCGCACCGGGACCTGCACCGTGAGCTGCGTCCCCAGCAGGTCCACCTGGATGTCGTTCGGGCTCACCCCTGGCATGGGAATGATCACCATCAGGTCGGTGTCCGTCTCGTACATGTTGACCGGCGGCGTCAGCGCGCCATCCGGCGTCGCCTCCCGCCGGCTCGTGAGCCAGCGGCTTCGGGGCATCACGAACGCATCGCTGAACAGCCGGTCCATCATCTCGCGGAGAGGCATCCCGGAGCGCGGGTCCAATGCCATGGTCAGCTCTCCTTTGCTGCTTCTGCCGAGCGGGCGGCGCGGACCGCGCGGGGCCGCGGGCGCCGCCCGGCCGTTGCGCTGCAAAGTACATGCCAGCGCCCCGGGGCCGAACCGCGCGTAGAGCCCCTGGTGAGCGCTGCGCTATACTGCCGCGGGCGGCCGCTCGGCGCCCATACCCGGGGATCAGGGGAGCGCGATGCGTCGATGGGGGTTACTGGTCGCCCTGCTGGCCGGGCTCCTGCCGGCGCGCGTGGGCGCGCAAGCTGCCGCACCCACCTGCGACCTGCGCGGGGCGCTCGAGTATCCGCTGGCGGGCGCGACGATCAACAGCGGCGTGCCCATCGCCGTCGAGGGCTGGGCCATCGATCGGGCCGCCCCCTCCGGCACCGGCATCCTGAGCGTGCAGGCGGCGCTCGACGTCCCGCGCGAGGAGGGCGGCACCGCCTACGTTGCCTGGCACACCGAGGCGCGCCCGGACGTCGCCCAGCAGATCGGGGACCAGCACTATCTGTTCAGCGGCTACCGGCTGGACCTGCCGACCACCGACCTGGAGGTCGGGCCGCACACGCTGTACCTGGCGATCCTCACCCGCTGCGGCTGGCACACCGAGTCCCGCGACGTCACCGTGCTGCCGCCGGGCGTCACCGTCGCCTAGTGCCTTGTCACGCCTGAGCTGCTAATCAACCACGCCGGCCTGAAGGCCGGGCCAGGAACAGCCGCCCTGTGGCCCGCCGTTCACGGCGGCGGCCGGCAAGCCAGCAGTTCACATGGGACAGACTACTAGCCCTCCGTCATCGAAAACCGTTGGCCCACGTCGCCGGCCCAAGAGTCCGGGCTACCAATCGCCGACCAGTGACCCGGCCTTCAGGCCGGCGCCCGGCAAGCCACTATCCTTACTTGTGACAAACCACCAGCCCTCCATACTGACAAGCCCCGGCGAGGACGCGCCGCGCGCTACTGCGCCGGCAGCGGGTTCGGCGCGGGCTCGCCGGTGTAGTGCTCCCACAGCGCCTGATACCAGGCCAGGCGCGCGCGCTCGGCCGCCGCGTACTCGTCGTTCCCGCGCAGCAGCCACGTGGGGTCGTCCGCCCGCACCGCCGCCAGCCACTCGCTCGCCGCGGCGCCGAGGTGCGCGCGGTAGCCCACCGACGCGGCGTGTACGGCCTCCAGGCCCTCCGGCGGCGGCACCGGCGCCTCCGCCGGGTCCAGGTCGGCCATCGCCTGCAAGTTGGCCATCAGGGCCGGCCGCCAGCCCTCGGTCGTCGGCAGCATCCGCGATAGCTCCTGCACGACGACCAGCAGCCGCACGTATTGCTCGGTGACCTGCTCGTCGGCGTCCAGGTACACCGCCTCCGCCGGCGTGACCGCGTGCCCCTGGGCCAACAGGCGTCCGCTGAGCGAGAGCGGCGGCCCGGCCGCCGGCACCTCGTCCTGGCTCGCGGCCAGCGGCGCTCCCACCAGCCCCCAGCCGCACACCGCGAGCAGCCCCAGGAGCGCCAGCACGCCGCGCGCCCCGAGCGCGCGAAGCCGCGCCACGCCGGGGCCGCAACGCGCGCTGCGCTCCGCTTCTGCCCTGCCCAGATCCCCGCGCCGCGCGCGCCCGTCCCGCGCCCGGCGCCCGATGCGTCCTTCCCCCTGCATGAACCGGGGCTGCCTCCTCATCGCTGGCGCGCGCCTACTTCTTCGCCAGACGGCGCTCGATCTCCGTCCGGATGCGGCTCAGCTCCTTCTCGTCGTGCTGCTCGTAGAAGTCGACGCCGATGATTAGCGGCGTCGTCCCCGGCGGCTGGAACCGCTCCATGTCGCTCGCGGTGTGCGAGCCCGCGATCAAGTGCGAGTCCTGGTGGCTGACCTCGTACAGGATGTCCTGCGCCTCGCGGGTCGCCACGTAGTTGATCCAGAGCTTCGCCGCGTTCGGGTGCGCGGCATTCCTCGGCACCGCCATGTACAGGAGCTGCACGAACGGCGCGTCGGCCGCCATCGTGAACTCGATCGGCGCGCCTTGCGCCTTCGCCGTCAGGGCGTTGTCCTGGCTGCAGTCCAGCGCGAAGATGTCGAACTCGCCGCTGGCGACTCGGCTCGTCTCGTTGCAGCGGATGAGCCCCGCGAGCTGGTCCGCGAACCGCGAGATGAAGTCCAGCGTCCGCTGCTCGCCCCACAGCTCCGGCACGGGCAGCCGATCGAAGCCCGAAGCGTAGGGCGTCGACGCGACGCGGCCCTCGTAGCGCGCGTCGAGCAGGTCCTGCAGGCTGTGCGGCACCTCGCTCGGCGCCACGCGGTTCGTGTTGTAGGTGATCCCCTGCAGGCTCGACTGGACCGTCACCCCCGCGCCGCCCGCCGCTACCAGCTTCGGGTCCTGCACGTTCGGCGCGATGCTCGCCCACTCCACCGGTTCGAGCGCGCCCGCCTCCAGCATGACCGGCATCCAGCCGCCGTACCCGGTGAAGATATCGGTCGTCGCCGTGCGGCCGCCCTGGAACTCCTGCGTCACCTTGGCCGCCATTTCGGGCATGGACGGCCCGGGCGTGAAGCGCACGTCCAGGTTCAGCCCATAATAGCGATTGAACCCGCTGGCCAGCCGGCGCGCGCCCTCGCTGCCCCCGCCAGAGCCTTCGCCCCAGACGAGCGACAGGCTGCTCTCCCGCCGCGCGCCCTCCAGCAGCGCAGCGGGCACCCCGGCCGCGCCGGGGCTGGCGGCGGCCGCGGCGCTCGGAGCCGCGCTCGGCGCCCCCGCCGCCGGCGCGCTGGCCGCCGTGGGCGCCCGTGCCGGCGCGCCCCCCGCCCCGCCGCTCGGGGTACACGCCACGAGGCTCACCAGCCACCCGAGCGTCAGCGCCACACTGCCCCAGCGGCGCGCCCCGGCCATCCGTCGCCTCCCTCTGCCCCCGGCGGCGCGCCCCCATCAGACCCCGCCGGACTGCCGGGAGTCTATCGGCGGCCTTGCCGCCTGTCAAGCGCCGCCGGTGCGGCGCCAGCCCGTACCCGGAGCGCGCGCCCGCCATTTAGTAATGCGACTGCCGCAGCAGAATGTCCTGGCGCTCCAGCTCCTCGCGGATCGTGAAGACCACGCTGGAGTCCGCGTCCCCGTACACGGCCGACGGCCCATCTGCCCAGCGAGCGAGCGCGGCCCCCAGCATGGCGCCCAGCCGAACGGCCAGCGCCGGGGCAAGCTGGTCCAGCGGCGCGGCGGCGAGCGTGGCGCGGAGCGCGAGAAGCGTCTGGCTGACCATGGCAAACCTCCTGGCGTCTCGCCACGAGGTCCGGCCGCCAGCCCATCCAGCGGCCGCCCCGCGCGGCGGCAGGCCCAGGATAGGCCAGCCCGCTCACAACCGCGCTCACAGCGCCGCCCGCGGCGCACACAATTCGCTCACAGACCGCGCCAGGCCAGCCCGGCCCGGCACTCGCGCCCCGCGGGTCAGGAACAGCACCGCCCCCGCTCAGCCCGCCCGCGCGGGGACGCGCAGCGCTGGCATGACCTCCTCCGCGAACAGCCGCAGCGAGCGCAGGGTGCGCTCCTCGCCCAGGCTGCCCCAGGCGAAGATGCCCGCGAAGTAGTTGCCGCCGATCAGGTCCATCGTCTCCTGCAATCGCGCGCGCACCGTGGCCGGCGAGCCGACGAGCACCATGCCCGGCTCCAGCAGCCCGTCGAAGCTCCGCAGCCGCTCCACGTACGGATCGCCGCGCAGCCGGAACAGCCAGCTAAAGCGGTCGTAGAATGCCGGGTACGCCGCGCGCGCCGTCGCCAGCGCCTCCGCGTCGCTCTCCCCCACGTAGATCAAACAGGCGAAGCCGAACTTCGGGTGCGGCTCGTGGCCGTTCAGCCGACCGGGCAGCTCGCGGTGCGCGCGCAGCGTCTGCCAGTACGCCGCTACCCGCTCGGGGATCGCCTTCACGGGGATGAACAGCGCGCCCGAGATGCTGCTGAAGCCCTGCTGCGCCATCCACTCGAAGTCCGGCCCGCTCGTCGGATACCAGAGCGGCGGGTACGGCTCCTGGTAAGGCCGCATCGTCACGGGCACGTCGTGGAACGCCAGGTGCTCGCCCTGGTAATCCACCCGCCCCGTCCGGAGCCCCATCAGCAGCACGTCCAGCGACTCGCGGAACAGCGCCCGCGTCTCCTGCGGGTCAATATTGTAGGCCCGGCACTCCCACGGCTGGATGCCGCGCCCCAGCCCGATCTCCAGCCGCCCGCGGCTGAGCTGGTCCACCATGCAGATCTCGTCGATCAGCCGCAGCGGGTTGTAGAACGGCAGCAGGTACACCAGCGTGCCCAGCCGAATCCTCTTCGTGCGCTGGGCCGCGGCGGCCAGGAACACGTTCGGCGAGGGCACCAGGCTCAGCGGCGTGCTGTGGTGCTCGGCCAGGTGGTAGCAGTAGTAGCCCGCCGCGTCGGCGTACTCCAGCAGCCGCAGCCGCTGCTCGTACACGTCCGCCTGCCGCGCCGCCTGCCCCGCGTCCACGTAGTCGAAGATGCCGACCGGCAGCGTCGTCGGCCGCGCTTCGCCCGCGTCCGGCGCCGGCGCCGCGGGGACCATCGTGTCCGCCATCTCGCTCTCCTTCACCTCGACGCCTGCACCGCGTCGCGCGATCCTTGGACGCGCATCATAGCACCGCGCCGTGGCAGAGCGGTAGCGCCGTCAGCGCGCCGCACCTGCCCGGCGTATAATGGGCGCACCCGGCGGCAGGCGTCGGCCAACAGCGAGCCGCACGCACGCGATAGCCTACAGCAGGCGGGGAGGCCGCACGATGAGACGGCATGGTATCGGCGTGCTTCTGGGAGTCGCGCTCCTCCTGGCGTGCGCGCCCGCCGCGGCGCCGGCGGCACCGCCCGCGCGCGGGTCGGCCGGTGGTGCGGCGGCTGGGGCGCCCCCACCGGCGCCGAGCGACGCCGCGGCGTACCGCCAGCAGGTGATCGAGGGCGCCCGCGCCGAGGGCGAGGTCAACATCCTCCTCAGCTCCATCTGGTCGCCCGAGACGCTCAAGCTCCTCGAGGACGCCGTCGCGCGCGACTACGGCGTGCGCCTCAAGATCAACCGCACGCCCAGCACGAACTACGGCGCCCACGCCGCCCAGCTCCTCAGCGAGCTGCAGGCGAACGCCACCCCCTCCTACGACCTGCACCAAAGCTCCGACGCCAGCTCGTCCCTCCTCCTCGACGCCGACGCGCTGGAGCCGGTGAACTGGGCCGCGCTCCTACCGCCCGGCACGCCGCCCGAGGTCGTGCAGGCCGACGGCCGCGTGCTCGTCACCTACACCTCCTTCAATGGCATCATGTACGACCCCGCCGTCGTGCCCGAGAGCGAGGTGCCGCGCTCGCTGAAAGACCTCGCGGACCCCCGCTGGCGCGGCAAGGCGATGCTCTCCTCCTCGCCCGATATCCACCTCCCCTACGTCCTCAAGTGGGGCCACGACCCGGCGGTCGCCACGCTGCGCGCGGTCGTCCAGAACGGCACCACCACTGGCACCTTCTTCGACCAGCAGAATCGCTACGCGGCCAAAGAAGTGGCGATGATCCAGGTCTCCAGCATCATCTTCGCCTCCGCGCGCCAGCGCGGGCTGCCGGGCGAGTTCACCCTGCTCGACTTCGCCCTCGACTCGGCCCACCACCTGTCCGTGCCGCGGCGCGCCGCGCACCCCAACGCCGCGAAGCTGCTGGCCGCCGTCATCACCGGCCCGGAAGGCCAGCGCATCGCCGCCGAGTATATCGGCGCCGGCAACCGCTACTACGACGGCTCCTCAGAGCAGCGCCTCGTCGCGCAGGCGAACGCCAAGGGCCTGCCCACTTTTTCCTGGTGGAGCGAGCCCGGCGCCCTCGACTTCCTGCTCTCCCCGGCCGGCGAGGAGGCCAAGAAGGAGATCAGCACGATCCTGCAAGGCGGGTAGCGCGATCATCAGTTCCCGCCGGCCGCGCCGTGCGACGAGGAGGTGCGACATGCCCGTGTCTGGGTGCCCGACGCGCGCACTCTCTGGCTTGGCCCTGGCCCTCGTCCTCACGCTCGGCGGCTGCGGCCAGCCCCCCGCGACCGCTCCCGCCCAGCCTGGCGCGAGCGGCCCAACCGCGGCCAGCGCCGCGCCCCAGCCGCCACCCGCCGCGGCGCCCCCGCCGGCCGCGGCCGCCGCGCCGGCGCCCGTGCAGCCGCTCGACCCGCCGCTCGCCGTGCGCTACGGCACCGCGGGCCTCATCGGCGAGGCGGGCGTGTTCGACGCGATCGAGAAGGGCTACTTCCGCGAGGAGGGCGTTGAGGTCGAGCTGGTGCCCTTCCGCGTCAGCGCCGAGATGACCGCGCCGCTCGCCACCGGCGAGATCGCGTTCGGCTCGATGGGCCTCGACGCCAGCCTGTTCAACGCCGTCGAGCGCGGCATTCCCCTCAAGATCGTTGGCTACAACGCGATCATCTATACGCGCGATACCAGCGGGAGCTGGATGGTGCGCCAGGACTTGATCGACAGCGGCCGTTTCAAGGACCTGCCGGATCTGAAGGGCATGAAGGTCGTCATCAACTCGCCGGGCGGCACCGGCTCCGTCTGGGCCGAGCGCGTGCTGGCGAAGGGTGGCCTGACCCCCGACGACGTAGAGTTCACCACGCTCGGCTTCGCCGACCAGCCGGCGGCCTACGCCAACAAGGCCATAGACGCCGGCTTCCTCGTCGAGCCGTTCGTCTCGGTCGCGGAGAGCCAGGGCACGGCCAGCATCGTGCTCCCCTCCGGCCAGTTCTTCCTGCCCGGCCTGCCGGTCATGAACCTCGTCATGAGCCCCGTCTTCGCGCAGCAGCAGCCCGAGGCGGCTCGCCGCATCCTCGTCGCCTACCTGCGCGGCCAGCGCGACTACCACCGCACCTGGGTCAAGCAGGAGGGCGGCCGTGAGGAGTTCGACCAGATCCTCATCAAGCACACGCCGATCAAGGAGCCGCGCCTGTTCGACCGCATGGCCACCCACGACGTGGACGTGAACGGCGCGATGGACCCCACGGTCATGGACCAGATGCAGGACTACTTCGTGCGGTACGGCACCCTGCCGCAGAAAGTCGACCTTAGCAAGGTCATCGACGGCAGCTACGCTGAGTACGCCGTCACCCGCCTCGGCCGGATGAGCCCCTAACGTGTCCTCTCGGGGGTGCAGGGGCGCTCCCCTGCCGGGGGGCCGAGGGGCGCGTCTCCCCTCACGGACTCGGCGGCCGATATGGCCCCAGTCGCGCGACGGCGTAATCCACGTAGTGCGAGTCGATGAGCTGGTAGGCGTCGACGGGTTGCTGAATGTAGCCTTTGCTCAGGTAGTACTGCACGTCGGCGGCAATGCGGTCGGGCATCACGCGGCCGTCCGGGTCCATCGCGTTGAAGCCCATCCTGTCGTAGAGCCGCTTATCCTTCACCGGCGTGTGCGCGGCCAGGATGTCCACGATCGCGGCCTTGTCGCGGCCGTAGACGAACGCGTCCAGGTAGTCCCGCACCGCCCGCAGGTTGGCCACCATGAAGCGATAGGCCGCCTCCGTCTCCGCGAACTGCGGCCCGTACAGCCACACCGTCGTGTACTGATCCGGGGTGATCTCGCCGAGCGACCGCCAGCGCCGCAAGACCCCCAGGTTCTCGCCCAGCGTCAGGTACGGCTCCACCTGGTAACCCGCGTCGATGACGCCGCTCGCGAATGCGGTGTTCATGTCGGGGTAGGCCAGTTCCACGATCTGCACGTCGTCGCGCGTGAGCCCGCCGCGCTCCAGCATCCGGTCCAGTTGGATGTCCGTGACCGTCCCCGTGTTCGGCACGTTGATGCCGAGCGCCAGCCCGCGCAGGTCCGGCCAGTCGCGCACGCGCCCGCTGTCGGCCACGTCGGGGCGCAGCGCCAGCGCGCCGCTGGAGTGCTCGGGGGTCTGGCGCCCCTTGTCGGCCGCGATCCGCAGCGGCAGGCCGCGGTTGATGGCGTTGAAGAAGCCGGCGGCGGCGGTGACGCCTGCGGCGTCGAGCTGGCCGGTGGTCAGGTGGGGCATCGCCTCGGCGGCACCGTTCACCCGCGTGAGGTCCACCTCCAGCCCCTCCTCGGCGAAGTAGCCGCGGTCCATGGCAATGAAGATCCCCGCGTCCGACAGCGTCAGCAGCACGCCCAGCTTCACCGTCACCGGCGGGCTCAGCGGCTGCACGCCCGCCGTGGTGGCAGGCGCTACGGGAGCTGGCGCGCTCACGTCGAGCGCCGGAGCCGCGGCGTTCTGGCGATCAGTCGCGGCGGGCGCGGCGGCCGGCGCGCCACACGCCCCGAGCGCCAGCCCGAGCACCATCGTCAGCGCCGCCCACCGTCCCATCGGACCGCGGCGCCCGCGCGGCCAACCCCGTACTACTGAAGCGCGAAGACGCTGCATCGCCCGCCTCCTCGTCGCCGCGATCGCCGCCCGCGCCGCGCGGCTCAGAAGTACTGGTAGGTGGCCCACATGTCGTACTGCAGCTCCAGCTTGCGCTGCACCACGGCGCGCGCCTGCGCCTGCAGCTCGGGCGTCACGATGTAGCGACGGATGATCAGCTCGCTGAGCGAGCTGTGCTCCACGTCCGCCTCCTCGTGGGCCGCGCAGAAGCGCAGCGCCTTCTCGTCCAGCCCGTAGTGCTGCTGCAGCCCCTGGCGCAGCAGCGCGTTCGTGCGCGGCGCCTGGCCCTCGCCCGCGATCTGCGCCGCCAGCGCCACGAACCACGGCTGCGTGTGTAAGATCAGCTCCGCCCAGTAGATGTGCGCCGCCGCGCCCGGCAGCACGCGGGCGCACTCGAGCTGCTCGCGGCTCACCCCCAGCCCAGCCGCGAAGTCCAGGAAGAGCTGCACGTGCCCGGCCGTGCCCGTCGAAGTCCCCGCGGTCTCCTCCTCGACCACCTCATAGAGGTGCTGCGCGATCTCGGGGTCGGTGCACTTCAGGTAGCGCAGCATGGCGAGCCGCGGCACCTGCTTGCGGTACACGTAGTCCTGCGTCACCCAGCCTTGGAGCTGCCGCAGCGGGATCGTGCCCGCCGCCACCCCTTGAATCAGCGGGTGCTCGGACAGGACGTAGCCAGAGTTGGCGATCTGATCCTTCAGCTCCTGTACGAAGTCCTGGGTTGCCAGGGTCGCCATAGGGCACCTCCTTCGGCGCGCTCAGCGCGCCGCGATCTCCTGCCGCGCCGCACGCAGCGGCCCGAAGTCGAACACCTCGCTCAAGACGATGGGCGTCGTGCGGTCGGTCTGCGCGCGGGCCGACTCCAGCGCCGCGTCCAGCACGCTTTCGGGCACTTCCCCGCTCGCCACGATCGCGGCGAGCTGCTCGTCCACCATCGCCGGCGCCAGCGCCGGCTCGATGCTGTACCGCTCGGCCGCCCAGGCGACGATCTCCGGCACGCTCGCCGGATCGGTCAGGTACGGTAGGGCACGCGCCACGCCGCGCAGCAGCCGCCGCACCTCGTCCGGCGCCGCCGCCTGGTGCGCCTGGCTCGTCGCCACGATGCTGATCGGCACCTGGAGCACGTCGGCGCCCCGCGCGATGACGTGGAAGCCCTCCTTCTCGGCCGCCGCCGTGAACGGCTGCGCCAGCGCCGCCGCGTCCACCTGCCCGGCGATCAGCGCGGCCGCCCGTAGGCTCGTCTCCCCCAGCCGCACCATCTGCACGTCGTCAGCCTGCAGCCCGGCGGCGTGGAGCACGCGCTGCAGCACCTGGTCGTCGGTCCCGCCCGGCCGCGACGTCGCCAGGCGCTGGCCCCGCAGCTCGGCCGGCGTGTGAATCTCCGCCCGCGCCACCACCACGTGCGGCGGCCGGTCCTGCAGGATCGCCAGCACCCTGAGCGGCGCGCCCTGCACGACCCCCGTGCTCGTCGCGCCCCAACCGTACAGGTAGCCCACCTCGCCGTTCAACAACGCCGGCAGCGCCGCCTGCCCGCCGATCTGGGTCAGCTCGACATCGAGCCCTTCCGCCCGGAAAAAGCCCTTCGCCACGGTAGCTCCCAGGGGCAGCGTGGCGATGCTGAGGTCCGGGATGGCGATCCGCACCGTCATGAGCGGCGCCGGCGCCGCCGTCGCTTCCGGCGCGGGCGCCGCCTCGCCAGGCGCGGGCGCCCCCGGCGCCGCCACGGCCGCGGCCGGCGCCGACGCCCCCGGCGCGGCGCTCGGCCCGCCGCAGGCCAGCGCCAGCAGCACCAGCACGACGCCCCACCACGCTCTAACCCGCACCGCTCCTCCTCATCTTCCGGCGCCCCCGCGCCGCGTGCAGCACGCCCCCCATGGTACCGCGCCGACCGTGGCGAAGTAAACGCCCGCCGCCCGCCGGCAGATCCTCGCGGCCGCGCCCGGCGCGCGCGTTGACAGCCGGCCCCCCGCCGCGTATTCTGACCCCGAGCCGGCCGCGCGGCGCGGCGCCCCCCCGGCCGACAGGCGACCGACGACAGGAGGAGACGCGATGCCACGAGCCAACGTCCGCGGCGCGAACCTCAACTACGAAACGCTGGGCGACCGCGGCCCCTGGGTGGCGCTCAACCCCGGCGGCCGGCGCGCGCTCGACGGCGTCCTGCCCATCGCCGAGAAGATCGCCGCCGCCGGTTACCGCGTCCTCGTCCACGACCGCCGCAACTGCGGCGCTTCCGATGTCATCATCGACGGCGACGACTCCGAGTACGAGATCTGGGCCGACGACCTCCACGCGCTGCTCCGCCAGCTCGACGCCCTGCCCGCCTTCATCGGCGGCAGCTCCTCCGGCTGTCGCACGTCGCTGCTCCTCGCCCTGCGCCACCCCGAGGCCGTGCGCGGGCTGCTGCTCTGGCGCGTCACCGGCGGCGCCTTCGCCGCCCACCGCCTCGCCCAGAACTACTACGGCGACTTCATGGCCGTCGCCGAGCAGGGCGGCATGGCGGCCGTCTGCGAGACGGAGTTCTTCCGCGAGCGCATCGAGGCCAACCCGGCCAACCGCGAGCGGCTCATGGCGATGGATCCGAAGCGCTTCATCGAGGTGATGGGCCGCTGGCGCGAGGCGTTCCTGCAGAGCGCCGACCTCCCCGTCATCGGCGCCACCGAGGACCAGCTTCGCTCTATCACCGTGCCGGCCATCGTCGTGCCCGGCAACGACCGCACCCACGGCCGCGCCACCGGCGAGAACGCCGCCCGCCTGCTGCCCAACAGCGAGCTGTACCTCCTGTTCCCCGAGCAGCTCGACGTGGACCTCGCCGTCGAGTCCTGGGAGGACCAGGCCAAGCAGGACGAGCTAGCGGGCGTGTTCATCAACTTCCTGAACCGCGTCTCGCGCGCGCCCGCCCGGGCATAAGCCAACGGGCCGCGCGTGGCGCCACACCCCCCCACACGCGGCCCACGCCACGAGAGGAGCGAACATGGCAAGCGAGCCCTCCCAGCCGGAAGTCATGACGCACCGCGTGCGCTTCGGCGACAACGTGGATGCCTTCCTCGCCGAGCCCGCCCGCGCGGGCCAGCACCCCACCGTCATCCTGCTCCACGAGCGCTACGGCCTCGTCCAGCACACCCTCGACCTCGCCGCCAAATTCGCCCGCGAGGGCTTCGTCTGCATGGCGCCCAACCTGTTCGCGCGCCACCCCGAGCAGGACCGCCTGGCCGCCGGCGAGATCCAGGCCCCCATCCCCGACCCGCAGTCCGCGAAGGACCTCGGCGACGGCATTGACTTCCTGCGCCGCGAGGTGCCCAGCGCCGACGCCAGCAGCGTCGCCGTCATGGGCGTCTGCCAGACCGGCCGCCACCCGCTCGTGCTCGCCGCCGCCCGTCCCGACGTGCGCGCCTGCCTCGTCTTCTACGGCGCCGCCCAACCCCGCGACTTCGAGGTCACCGAGCACCAGCCCGAGCCGCTCGACACCGTCATCTCGCGCATCCAGTGCCCCGTCCTCGGCGTCTTCGGCGAGGCCGACTTCCTCATGACGCTCGACGACGTCCGCCGCTTCCGCGACACCCTGGAGCGGCACCGCAAGAGCTACCACATCAAGATCTTCGCCGCCATGCCGCACGGCTGGCTGAACGACACCATGCCCGGCCGCTACCGCCCGAAGGAGGCCGAGGAAGCCTGGCGCCTGGCGGTCGACTTCCTGCACCGCGTCGACAGCGGCGCCTACCCGAAGGACCGCGTCCGCTGGCTCTTCGAGAGCGACTCCGCCATCGACTACGACCCCAGCAAGAACGTCCGCCTCGCCTAACCTGTCCGCGGGGCGCGGCAAGCAGCGCCCCTACACCGGGCATTAGCTGCTTGCTGCGCCCTCCCCGGCGGCCGCCTGCGCTCTCCCCGCCGCCAGCCTGCGCCCTCCCCGCCGCCACCCCACCCGGCTTCGCCCCACCCAACGGCCTACGCCTGGAGCCGGATCCGTGGCGCGTCGTGAGCTACCGGCCGGTAGGCAACAACGCGCACGCCTGCGCCACCGTCATCACCCGCGCCATGCGCGGGAACAGGCGGTCCATGCAGAAGTCCTGCGCGCCCGGCCGCTGCGACTGGCAGGCGTCGCGCAGCACGATCAGGTGATACGCCAGGTCGCGCGCCGAGTACGCCGTCGCCACGATCCCCACGTCCGTCGAGCCGCCCGCCAGCAGGATCGTGTCCACGCCGATGCCCCGCAGCACCGGGTCCAGCGACGTGCCGACGAACGCGCTCCAGCGCGGCTTCCCGATCACCCAGTCCCCGGGCTCCGGCGCCAGCTCCGGGATCACCTCGCCCGCCGGCGTCCCCGCGATCGCTACGCCCCCGCGCATGAGCCGCGGCCCATCCGGCCACGGCTCCAGCTCCATGTTCGCGTCGCTCAGCGTCGGCGCGTAGTCCTTGCTGTCCGGCCGGTGCGCGCCGTTCGTGTAGAACACGGGGATGCCCGCCGCCCGCGCCGCCCGCCCCATCGCCTGGCAGCGCTCCACCACCCCCGTCGCCAGGATGCGCCGCTCCTTCTCCGGATCCGGCGGGTGAACGTAGCAGTTCAGCATATCGAAAAAGATCAGCGCCGTCCGACTCGGATCAATCGGCACCTGTGGCACCGTTCTCTCCTCCCTCGCCGCGCGCCCCGCGCCTGGCGCCGGCCACCAATTCCGCCCATCGCCCAACAGCCCCGCAGACGCGCCATCATAGCACCCACCCGCCCCGCCGCTCCATCACCCCTGCCCACCGGCGCGCCGCGGGCGACATTGCTCCGCCCGCATCCTCGTGCTATGGTCGGGGCACTACCCGGGCGCCCCGACGCGACGCTCGAAGGGGCCACTCGCGCCCCCTCTGTCATGCTGAAGGGGTCGGACGGGCCGCTCCCCCAGAATTGGGAGCCGCGGGGGCCGCCTTCTCTCCCCTTCCCTGATAGGGAAGGGGGGCGGGGGGGGTTAGGTGAGGCCCGGTCATAAATCGTCAGGCCGCCTTGAGAAAGGGTTTGAGCCCGACCCGCAGGTCGGCGCCCAGTTGGTGCCGATAGAGGAGCGTCAACTGGTAGACCAGCACGGCGCCCAAC
>Ga0070741_10004495_pt1 | contig 32498 bp, 29 predicted proteins | sample Coa_R1_4_FD_66440 | JGI IMG/M metagenome (GOLD analysis project Ga0070741, IMG submission 66440) | Surface soil microbial communities from Centralia Pennsylvania, which are recovering from an underground coalmine fire - Coalmine... | ecosystem: Environmental > Terrestrial > Soil > Unclassified ... | reverse complement strand
AGCTCCAGCCCTCGAGGTCGCGCAACGTGACGACCTCGCGCTGCGCGGCCGGCAGACGCTCGAGCGCGGCGCGTACGACGGCGAGCGTCTCGGCGGCGTCGAGGCGCTCGGCCGGCTCGTGCTCCCAAGGTGTCGGGAACGACGCCCAGTGGAACGGGTACTGCGGGTCGGAGGCGGGCCGGAACCGGTCGGGATCGAACGCGGGCTCGTCGCCCTCGCTCATGGCACCCCGGGCGGAGGCGAACGGGATCGCGCGCGTCTCCCGCACCCCCTTCGTCCGGGCGATGTTCATGAGGATCCGGAAGATCCACGTCTTGAGCGACGAGCGGCCCTCGAACCGGTCGATGCCCTTGATGACGCCGAGCCACGTCTCCTGGACGGCCTCGTCGGCCGCGGCCCGCGTCGGCACGTACATCAGCGCGGTGCGCCGCAACGGGGCGTCGTAGCGGTCGAGCAGCCACGCGAAGGCCGACTCGTCACCGTCGCGCAGCGCTTGCACGAGCTCGGCGTCGGAGTTGTAGTCCGTCGCGACCCCGCCCACGCCCGGCAGCGTAACGATCCTGCGGACGGCGCGCACTGGACGGCACCGGATGCGAACCAGGGGGTCGCCGTGCCCGACGTGTCGTTCGACAGCCTCGCCGTCGTCATGGGGGTCGCGTTCGCGATCCCGCTGCTGCTCGGCCTGGCGCCCCGGCTGCGGGTGCCTGCCGTCGTGCTCGAGATCGTCGCCGGCATCGTCGTCGGCCCGCAGGTGCTCGGATGGGCGACGCCCGACGAGCCGGTCGCGATCCTGGCGCTCGTCGGCCTGGCCTTCCTGCTCTTCCTGGCCGGTCTCGAGCTCGACCTCGACCAGCTCCGTGGCCGCCTGCTGCGGGTCGCCGGCCTGGGCTTCCTCGTGTCGCTCGTGCTCGCGCTGGGGGCCGGCGAGCTCCTCGACGCGACCGGCCAGGTGCACCAGCCGCTGCTCACGGCGGTGATCCTCACGGCAACGTCGCTCGGCCTCGTGATCCCCGTCCTCAAGGAGGCCGGCCAGCTCGACACCCGGCTCGGGCAGCTCGCGGTCGCGGGCGCGTCGATCGGCGACTTCGCCGCGGTGATCCTGCTCTCGCTCCTCTTCTCGCGCGACTCCACCGGCACGGGGACGAAGGCCGCACTGCTCGGCGCGTTCGTCGCCGCGGTCGTGCTGCTGGGCTACCTGCTGACGCGGCGCTCGCGCCGCATGCGCGTCTCGTCGGTGCTCCTGCGCCTGCAGGACACGACCGCCCAGATCCGGGTTCGGGGCGCGATGCTGCTCCTGCTCCTGATGGTCGTGCTCGCCGAGCACCTCGGGCTGGAGACCATTCTCGGGGCCTTCGTCGCCGGCGCGATCGTGAGCGTCGTCGACCGGGACGCCACGCGTACGCACCCACAGTTCAAGATCAAGCTCGAGGCGATCGGCTACGGGTTCGTCATTCCGGCGTTCTTCGTCACGAGCGGCATGCGCTTCGACCTGAACGCGCTGCTCGACCACCCGTCGGTGCTGGTGAAGGTCCCCATCTTCCTCGCCGCGCTGCTGTTCGCACGCGGGGTCCCGGCCTTCGTCTACCGGCCGCTCGTCGGGACGCGGGGCGCCGCGGTCGCGGGCCTGCTCCAGGCAACCTCGCTCCCCTTCATCGTCGCCGCCACCCAGATCGGCGTCGCCATCCACGCCCTCGACGCGGCGACGGCGGCGGCGTTCGTCGGCGCCGGCCTGCTCTCGGCCCTGCTGTTCCCGACCGTCGCCCTCGGGCTCGTCCGCGACGTGCGGCCGACGGTGCCGATGGCGCCCGGGGACGACGCCGCGGCGCCCCCTGTAACGGACGGCGTTCCGGCGAGACTGACCGCCGAGTCGAGCGCGGTTCGAGGGGGGATGGGGTGATGGACGCGGTCAAGATCGCCAACTGGAGTGAGCTGCCCGACCGGGTGCCCACGGGTGCGACGGTCGACGGCATCGACCTCGTCGTCGTCCGCCGGGGCGACGACCATTCCGTGCTCTACGGCCGCTGTCTCCATCGGGGCGCGCTCCTCGCCGACGGCACCGTCCAGGGCGACAACCTCATCTGCGGTCTGCACGGGTGGGACTACCGGATCGACACCGGCGTCAGCGCGTACAACAACGCCGAGGTGCTGCAGAAGTTCACGAGCATGCTCGACGGCGACGCGCTCGTCGTCGACCGCGACGAGATCCTGCGCTTCAAGATGCGCCACCCCCAGCCGTTCGACCCGGACGTCTACCAGGGGTACTACCGCGACCCGCACATGGCTCCCGAGGAGCCGTTCGTCGCGTACATCCACGAGCTCGCGGCGAACGGCCTGTCGAAGACCGGGATGCACGGTCCTGTCGGCGCGATGGGCGTCCCGCGCGACGAGCTCCCCAAGTGGGACATGATCCAGTTCGTCACCGCGCAGCTCGCCCGGCTCCCCCGCCTCGACGGCGACGCCGTGGGCACCGAGGTCTGCATCGGCCCCAACGCGGACAGGCCGCTCCGGCTCGACATCCCCATCTTCGTGTCGGACATGAGCTTCGGGGCACTGTCGCACGAGGCGAAGGTCGCGCTCGCGCGCGGGGCCGAGCTCGCGGGCACCGGCATCTGCTCCGGCGAGGGCGGGATGCTCCCGGAGGAGCAGGCGGAGAACAGCCGCTACTTCTACGAGCTCGCGTCGGCGCGCTTCGGGTGGAACCCCGACCTCCTGAAGAAGGTGCAGGCGTTCCACTTCAAGGGCGGGCAGGGCGCGAAGACGGGCACCGGCGGCCACCTGCCCGGCCACAAGGTCGTCGGCAAGATCGCCGAGGTGCGCGGCCTGCCCGAGGGCACCGCGGCGATCTCGCCGTCGCGCTTCCCCGACTGGGACTCGCTCGACGACTTCCGCCGCTTCGCCGACTTCGTGCGCGAGCACTCGGGCGGCATCCCCGTCGGGTTCAAGATGTCGGCGCAGCACGTCGAGGCCGACATCGACGCCGCACTCGCGGTCGGGGTCGACTACGTCATCCTCGACGGGCGGGGCGGTGCGACGGGCGCGGCACCACTCCTCTTCCGCGACCACATCTCGGTGCCGACGATCCCGGCGCTCGCACGGGCCCGCCGCCACCTCGACCAGCGCGGGCGCCGCGACGTCACGCTCGTCGTCACCGGCGGCCTGCGCCACGCGCCCGACTTCGCGAAGGCGCTCGCGCTCGGCGCCGACGCGGTCGCGGTCGCCAACTCCGCGATCCAGGCCATCGGCTGCCTCGGCATGCGCGCGTGCAACACCAACAACTGCCCGGTGGGGATCGCAACACAGAAGCCGCACCTCCGGGCCCGCCTCCCGGTCGACGAGGCCGCGCACCGCCTCGACCGCTTCCTGCGGGCGAGCGTCGAGCTGATGCAGGTGCTCGCCCGCGCCTGCGGCCACACGCACCTCGACCAGTTCTCGCTCGACGACCTGACGACGTTCGACCGCGACATCGCCCACCTGGCCGGTGTCCCCTACGGCGGGGTCATGGCCCCGTGAGCGGGACCGAGCGCCGCCCGACCACGACGTGGCACAAGGTCGCAGAGCCCGACGCGCTGGCGTCCGGCCGCGTGCGCACGGTCGTCGCCGGCCACAAGAGCCTGGTGCTCACCCGCGTCGGCGACCGCTACGGCGCGCTCGACAACCGTTGCCCGCACCAGGGCGGCCCGCTGGGCGAGGGCTCGATCGAGAAGGGCTGGCTGCGCTGCCCGTGGCACGGCTACGACTACGACCCGCTCACCGGCACGCCGCCACCCGGCTTCACCGACGCGCCCGCCCGCTACCCGGTCGAGGTGCGCGACGACGGCGTCTACGTCGAGCTCGAGGACGAGGCCGAGCACGAGCGCACCGTCAGCGACGTCATGGTCGAGACCATGGTCGAGTGGGGCGTGACGCACGTCTTCGGCATGGTCGGTCACTCGAACCTCGGCTTCGCCGACGCGCTGCGCCGCCAGGAGGAAGCCGGGAACCTGACGTTCGTCGGCATCCGGCACGAAGGGGCGGCCGCCTTCGCGGCGTCGGCCTACGGCAAGCTCACCGGGCGGCCGGCGGCGTGCTTCGGCATCGCGGGGCCCGGGTCCACCAACCTGCTGACCGGCCTCTACGACGCCAAGGTCGACCGCGCACCCGTGCTCGCGATCTCCGGACAGGTGCCGTCGAAGGTGCTCGGCCGCGGCGCGTTCCAGGACGTCGACCTGACCGCCGCCTTCGCGGACGTTGCGAGCTACTCGAAGACGGTGCTCCCCGCGTCCGACCACGCGGAGCTGATGACGCTCGCGCTCAAGCACGCGCTCGTCGGGCGCAACGTGGCCCACCTCGTCCTCCCGGACGAGGTCCAGGAGATGCGCGCGCCGGATGGTGCGCGCGCGTCGAGCCCCGTCGGCCGCGTCGCCGACGACACCATCACGCCGCCCGCGACCGCCGTCGACGACGCCGTCGCGCTGATCGGGCGAGCCCGCCGGCCGGTGATCGTCGTCGGCCACGGCGCCCGCTTCGACATGGACGCCGTCCGCGCGTTCGCCGAGCACCTCGGCGCGCCGGTCCTCACCACGTTCAAGGCCAAAGGGCTGATCTCCGACCACCACCCCCTCGGCGCCGGCGTGCTCGGTCGCAGCGGTACCCCGGTGGCGAGCTGGCTGATGAACGAGGCCGACCTGCTCGTCGTGTTCGGCGCGTCCTTCTCGAACCACACGGGCATCGCGCCGTACAAGCCGATCGTCCAGGTCGACTACGACCCGATGGCGCTGGGTCGGTTCCACCCGGTGACGGTTCCCGTGCACGGCCACGTGGGCGTCACGGCGCGGCTGCTGCTCGACCGCGTCGCCGCCGCGCCTGCCAACCCCGAGCGGGTCGACCAGTCGGGAGAGGTCGCCGAGCGGTGGGACATCTGGCGGGCAGAGAAGGGCCGGCGCCTGGCCGACGACCGCGGTCACGGCGTGAGCTCGGCGGCCGTCTTCGACACGATGTCACGCCTCGTTCCCGACGACGCCGTGATCGCCGTCGACGTCGGCAACCACGCGTACTCGTTCGGGCGCTACTTCGAGTGCACGCGCCAGTCGGTGCTGATGTCGGGCTACCTCGGGTCGATCGGGTTCGGCTTCCCGGCCGCGATGGGCGCCTGGGCCGCCGCCCCGGAGCGGCCGATCGTCGCGGTCACGGGCGACGGCGGGTTCGGCCAGTACCTCGCCGAGCTCACGACCGCGGTCAAGTACCGCATGGGCATCACGCACGTCCTGCTGAACAACGGGTCGCTCGGCAAGATCACCAAGGAGCAGCGGGCCGGAGAGTTCGCGGTCTGGCAGACGTCCCTGCACAACCCCGATTTCAGCGAGTACGCGCGGATCTGCGGCGCGCTCGGCATCCGCGTCGAGCAGCGCGACCAGCTCGACGGCGCGATCAAGGCCGCGCTCGACCACGCCGTCACGAACCGGGGGCCGGCGCTCGTCGAGGTGATGACCGACCCCGAGCTCGTCTGACGAGCTACCTCGCCGGGAGGCGAGCGCGGCTGCGCGCGCGCAAGCATCCGTTCAGCTTCAAGTCGCGTGCACCACTGCCGAGACAACTCGTTAGCATTTGGGTCCTCTCGACAGGAGGGTCGCAGCATGACGTCTGACGGCCTCATCACACCACCCGGTCGTGAACGGCGCTTCGTCGGCGAGAGTCGATGGCTGCGGGCGCTGATCCTCGGGATCATGGGCTTCGGGCTGATGATCGCCGTGTGGGACCTCCCCGCGTTCGCACCTCCGTTCGCCGTCGGGTGCATCGCGGTCAGCGCGCTGATGGTCCGCGTCATGCCGTGGCGCTTCGAGGTGCTCGACGAGGGGCTCGAACTGTGGTTCGCGCTGGGGCGCCGCCGCTTCCTCAGACGCGACGAGGTCACGGTGCGCGTGAACCCGGGGAGCCCGGTCGCGCTCTGCGGACCCGGTCGGCGCTTCGGCTACCCGCTGACCGACGGCTTCGTCGAACGCCGGCGCGCGATGTTGCGATCGGTGCTGATCGAGTTCGGCTTCGAGGTCGCGTGATCGACTCGCCTGTCGGCGAGGCACACGCTCCCAGGACGCGGAGGAGGGCCGGCGGGGTGAATCCGCCGGCCCTCCATGCGCACGAACGTCGGCGGCTAGCGGCCGATGCTCGGATCGGGTGAGCCGCCCGGAGCGGCGGCCACCACCTGCGTCCCCTCGGAGCCGACGATGTCGAGCTCGTTGACCTGCAGGTTGTCGTAGGCGAGCACGCCCATCTCGGGCAGGTCGAGGCCCTGCATCTCGACCTCGGCCGTCGGCCGGATGCCACCCTTCATGAGCGCGTTCTGGATCTTGAAGAACGCGTAGGCGACGCCGCCCATCACGAAGATGATCACGGCGGAGCCGATCGCCTGCGAGGCGAACTGCCCCCAACCGAGCTTCCCGAAGTCGTACAGGAAGCCGGTGAGGCCGTGCGCCTTCGCGGCCGGGCCCACGGTCGTGAGGTTCCAGCCCGCGCCGTAGCGGCCGTCGGCGAAGATCCCGACGCTGAGCACGCCCCAGATGCCGCAGATGCCGTGCACCGAGATCGCGCCCACCGGGTCGTCGATGCCCTTGCGCTCGAAGAAGAACACCGACTCGACGACGATGACCGCCGCGATCCCACCGATCGCCGCCGCGGCCCACGGCTGCACGAACGCGCAGGGGGCGGTGATCGCCACGAGACCCGCGAGCATGCCGTTGGCCATCATGCCGGGGTCGGGCTTCCCCATCCGCTTCATGCAGTAGAACATCGCGATCGTCGCCCCGAACGCGGCCGCGATCGCGGTGTTGGTCGCGACGACGGCGAAGCGCACGTCGGTGGCCGAGAAGGTCGACGCGGCGTTGAAGCCGAACCAGCCGAAGAGCAGGATGAACGTCCCGAGGAACGCCATCGGGATGTTGTGCGCGCCGAGCGTTCTCGGCTTCCCGTCGGGCCCGTACTTCCCGATGCGCGGTCCGAGCACGAGCGCGCCCGCGAGGCCGGCGAACCCGCCCATCGCGTGCACGACACCCGATCCGGCGAAGTCGGTGTAGCCGAAGCCGAAGTGCAGGCTGTTGCCGAGCTGCGACAGCCAACCGCCGCCCCAGGTCCACGCGCCGAACAGCGGGTAGTAGAGCGCGCCGCAGAAGAGGCCCCAGCCGACGAACGCGTTCCACTTCCACCGCTCGGCCATGGCGCCGGTCGGGATCGTCGCCGTCGTGTCCATGAAGGCGACCATGTAGAGGAAGAACGCCATCGTCGCGGCGCCGTACGCGCTTCCGCTCAGCGCGAAGCCGCTCTTGGCCCAGAAGAACGTCCAGTGCCCGCTACTGCCGAAGTGGATCAGGCCCTGCGACGCCGAGAGCGGCTTCTCGAGCCCGAAGATGCCGGGCGCGCTGAAGCCGCTGAACATGATCGCGTATCCCACCAGGAAGTACCCGGCGAAGCCGAGACCGAAGATCGCGAAGTTGGTGCTGACCACGTGGGCCGCATGCTTCGCCCGGCAGAAGCCGGTCTCGACCAGCGCGAACCCCGCCTGCATGAAGATGACCAGCACCGCGCCGATGACCACCCACAGCAAGTTGAGGCTCACGCCGATGTCGGCGTGGCGGATCGCCTTCCCCGGCGCGTCCGTCGACGGGTCGGCGAACGCCGGCACCGCCATCGCGACGAGCGCGCCGAGCGTGAGGATCACGAAGATCCCCACCTTGCGCTTTGTCAGTCTCACTCGACCCTCCTCGGGACCCGGCTGGGCGCCGGGATCGGACTTGCGGCGGGTGACACGACGCCCCCCGGTCCCGCGATGTGCCGAGCGGGACGTTAAGAAAGAGTCGTTTCAGGTTCCGCTCGCGTCTGTGAACGAACTGCGACGATTGATGACCGGAACCTGACACCCACTCCGGGTCATCGGGCGGGGGCGCGGCGACCGGCGAAGACGCGGTCGCGCAGGCCCGCCAGCCCGCCGCGGGGCTCGGCGACCCCGCCGGTGATGGCGTCGACGATGGCGGACTTCGTCGTCGCGTCGAGCTTGCGGCCGTTGCGGTCCGTGAGCTCGAAGCGGTCGCGGGCCACCCCGCCGTCGGTCGCCAGCCGGGCCGAGTGCACGCTCGCGCCGGCCGACGCGATGCCGACCGCGATCGTGTGGAGGAGCCCGCGCCGGTCGGGGCTGCGGACCTCGCACAGCGTGTACCAGGGCGAGGCGGAGTCGTCGAAGGCGATGTCGGCGTCGGGGTTGGGTACCGCGCTCGACGGCCGGTCGAGCGTCGCCGCGATCGCCTCCTCGAGCCAGCTCGCCTGGGGCGGCTGGGTCCGTTCGAGATCGGGCGGCTCGAACTGGGCCGGCTCGAGCGCGGCGCGGCGGACGTGGAAACTCTCCAGCGCGGCACCGTCGGGCCAGGTCGCGACCACGGCGTCGAGCACGTCGAGCCCGTAGGCGGCGAGCACGCCCGACACCGAGGCGAGGAGACCCGGCCGGTCGCGCAACGCCACCTCGACTCGCCACTCGTCCGCGGCGACGGCGGCGACGTTGACGCGGACCTCGGCGCGGCCGGGCAGCGGGTCGACGAGGGCGGCCTGGCGCGCCACGTCGTCCGGGCCGTGACTGAGCAGGTAGCCCCGCGGCGCGGCCTCGATCCGCTCGACCAGCCGCCGCGCGCCGTTGGCGAGCGCGATGGCCTCCAGCCGCCGGCGCTCGACCTCGTTGCGGGCCTCGCGGCCGGTGAGCGTCGGCCGGGCCAGCGCGGCGACGATCAGGGCGAGGAGCTCGTCGATGCGCGCCCGTTCCCAGGCGTCCAGCTCCTCACGGGCGATCGTGAGGACGTAGAGCGCGCGCGCCCGCTCGGGCGTGTCGAGGTGGGCCGCGAGCTGCATGACCCGCTCCTCCTCGAACCCGTCGACCCGGCGCGCCGCGGCGCGCAACAGGTCCGCGTTGCCGACCAGCAACGCGATCTCCTCCTCCGCCGCGGCGCCGAGGTCGAGCCGGCCGACGAGGCGACGGGCGAGCGGCACCGGCTCCGCGTCGTCGCCGGCGGCGTCGAGGATGAGCGCGGCGAGCAGCAGCCATTCGCCGTGCTCGAGCTGTGACGCCTCGGTGGCTGCCCGCCGGTCGCGCACCTCGGCGTCACGCACGCGCTCCACCAGCTCGAACCGGAGCACGTGCGCGGGCTCGAGCATGAGGGGATCGGCGCGGCGGCGGTCGACCGCCTCGGAGAGCTCGGGCAGGGCGCGCTGCAACAGGCCGGTGGTCTCGAGGAACCGCCAGCTCCGCGGCGTCCCCTCGACCAGGACGGTGAACAACCGTCGCGTCGCGTCCCCGCCCCACCGCAACGCCGTGTCGGAGAGCGAGCCGAGCCAGTCGAGCAGCTTCGATCCGGGCCGGCGGTCGGGGCCGGCGAGGGCGAGCGCGGCGTCGAGCCCGACGGCGAGCGCGACGTGGTCGGGCGGGCGGGCGGCCAGCTCGACGAGCGAGTCGTCGAGGCGCAGCCAGCCGCCCTCGGGCATCCGTTCGCTCGGCCCGACCGGGCTCGGGCGGGCTCGCATTCGGAGCAGCCGCCACCGCAGCAGCGGCGGCGACATCAACGTGGTCACGAGGACGACGAGCAGCAGCGCCGCGTAGAGGCTGCTGCCGAGCACGCCCTCCTGCAGCCCGAGCGTGGCGAAGATCAGGCCGACCTCGCCCCGGGGGATCATGCCGAGCCCGATCAACCACTTGTCGCCGGGCGCGCCGAAGGTACCGAGCGCGGCGACCACCTTGCCCACGACCGCGCACACGAGCAGCGCCGCCGCGATCCCGAGCACCTTGGGCGACGCGAACTTCTCGACGTCGACCGCGATCCCGATCTGCAGGAAGAAGACCGGGATCAGCAGGTGACCGACCGGCGCGAGCTCGCGGCTGACCCGCTCCTGGACCTCGCTGCGCGAGAGCGCGACGCCCGCCACGAACGCCCCCACGATCGGCGCCAGCTTGGCGGCGTCCGCCAGCTCGGCGAACCCGAGCGTGAACGCGAGAGCCAGCGCGACGATCGTGCCCGACGACCGGGCCTGCCGGTGCAGCCACCGGAACAACGGTGGGGCGTAGCGCGAACCGAGGGTCGCGGCCACGACGAGGAACCCGATCGCGACGGCGACGATGCCGACCAGGCTGCCGACCGAGATCGTCCCCTGCGACACGATCCGCACGACGACGGTGAGCACGACCAGGCCCATCACGTCGTCCGCGACCGCGGCCCCGAGCACCGTGCGCGCCTCGACGGTGGCCAGGGCGCGCAGGTCGCTGAACACCCGGGCGGTGATGCCGACGCTGGTGGCCGCGAGCGCGGCGCCGAGGAAGAGCGCGGTGTTGTCGCTGTAGGAGAGGAGCTTCATCGCGCCGAACCCGGTCACCATCGGGACGACCACGCCGATCGACGCGACCGAGATCGACGCCCGGCCGACGGCGCTGAGCTCCCGCAGATCCATCTCGAGCCCGACCTGGAGGAGGAGCAGGATCACGCCGAGCTCGCCGAGCACGGCCAGCGTCTCGTTCGTCCCGACCAGGTTCATCACGGACGGGCCGATCAGGACGCCGGCGAGGATTTCGGCGACGACACCGGGGAACCCGAGGCGCTCGGCGAGCTCCGCGGCGATCTTGGCGGCGACGAGCAGGATCAGGATGTCGAGCAGGACGTCCCGCACGTCCATCTAGCACGCGTCCCGCCACGACATGGCCGGAGCGTAGGAGACGTCCATTTCGGGATTGTTTCGACGGGATGAACGGCGCCTGCCGGAGGCCTGCGGCTCGCTCAGCGGATGAGCGAGCCCTTGTTCGACGGCGGTTGGATGAACTTCTGGGCGTCGGGCGCCATCGTGAGGAGCCCGCCACCGCTGACGGAGAAGTGGTACGAGATGAACTGGGCGTCCTGCTGGCCCCAGTCGCCACCACCGGAGAGCGAGAACGGCGAGGCTTCCGGCGTGAAGAACACGCCCGAGAGCAGGACTCCCGCGCCGCCGTTGATCTGGTACTTGTTGCTGCTCGTCTCCGACCAGAGCCCGAGCTGGGCGAACGGTCCCTCGGTCGCGGCGAGCCACGTCGGGGGCGCGCCGCCCGCGACCTTCACGACGCCGCCGTTCTGGACGACCGTGACGTGCTGGGCGTTGAAGGTGCCGCCGGTGAAGTTCATGTCGCCGTTGCGGAGGTAGACGATCGCCGCGTTGGTGCTCGAGCTGTCGATGCACGGCGTCGTGACCCCGCCCGCCGGCGTGCACGCGACCGGCAGCCCGACGCTGTTCGGGTTGGCGTCGTTGAGCCTCAACACCCCGGAGCCGGACATGCTGATCGTGCCGTCGAACACGACGTTGCCGCCGGCGAAGTCGACCGTCGTCCCGTTCCCGATGGAGAAGTTGCCGCAGTCGACCCACCAGTTCCCCGTGACGGTCGTCGTCCCCGACGGGTTGCAGCTGTGCGTCAGGGACCACTGCTGGTAGGTCGCGTCGGGGGCACCGCTGGTCTTGACGGCCGTCTTCAGCTTGTCGATGTAGGCGTACTTCCCGCTGTCGGGCGCCGAGGGGTCGGTCGGGCAGGGCGCGATGTTGATCCCGTGGTAGGCGGGGTAGCCGCTCTTGCAGTTGTAGACCCAGTCGACCGGGCCACGCGTGCCGCGCTCCCCCTCGGGGACGGGTTGGGGGCTCAGGCGGCCGGCCGTGACGTCCGCGCTGTTGCACGCGGGGTCGACACACGTCGTCGCGCCGATCGGGAGCGCGAGGAGCTCCACGGTCCCGACCTTGTCCTGGTCGGGGCTCGGCGGTGGCGTCGTCGGCACCGCCTTCAGGAACGTGCCGGCGCCGCTCACCGAGACCGTGTCCTGGTTGCTCGAGCAGGTGCTGCCGTCGGAGTCGACGGTGACGACGCCCTGGACGATGCCGGGCGACGTCGTCCCGATCGTGAGCTGCGAGCCGCCGCTCACCGACAGCGCCGTGCAGCCGGTCGGGTCGAGGAGCCACAGCGCCGGCGTCAGCTTCGACTTGGCGATGCTCGGACGCACGGTCGCGGACCGCGTCGTCGCGAGGGATCCTCCGCCGAGCACCCCCCCGAAGATCCGACTGTCGGTCGCGCTGATGACCACGCGCATTCGTTCACAGGGCACGCCGTCGTTGGCGTGCGCGCCACCGCTCACGTTCGTGTCCGCGATCTCACTGTCCGGAACGGGATAGTGGATGCTCACGCTGTACCGCCCGACCGTCGCCGACGGCTTGGCTTCGGTGAGCGAGCCGCTCGAGCAGGTCGTCTTGTTCACGTCGTTGCCGCTCTGGGCACAGAAGTTGACCGCGTTGATCGTGGGCGAGAGGTTGGCGTTCGCGTTCAGGTAGGTGACCGCGTCCTGGCACGCGGCGGCCGGGTTCTTCTGCGACAGCCACTTGCCGGCGGCGAGGGCGGCCAGGTCGGCGACGCTCTGGTCGAGCCGGGTGGTGGAGCGCACCTGTCCGAGGTCGACGAGGATCGCCGTCATCCCGAGGACGGCCGTGAGCAGCAGCGTCGTGACGATCAGCACCGCGCCGCGCTCCTTGGCGCCCGCCGGCCGGCGGATCACGGCTCCCACCTCGCGGTCGCCTGGCTGTTCTCGTTGACGGGGATCGAGAGGAGGATCGCGTTGATGCTGTCGCCGTGCGAGATCGCGACCTGGACGCGCGTCGAACCGTCGCTGCTGTCGGTGAAGCAGGCGGACGAACCGTCGGGGCTGGTCGTGAACTGGGAGCTCGCGGCCGTCGGCGGTGAGCTGCCGCTGACGAGGGCGACGCACACGTCGCTCGAGCTCGTGATCGTTCCGCCGCTGCGCGCGACGACGACCGACTGCACGAGTTGCGCCCACGTCTTGCCGCCGCAGTTCGACGTCGGCGAGCACTGCGACTGCGGAACCGTGGCGCCGTAGCGCGCACCTTCCCGGGCCGCGTACACGATCGACTGCTTCCGGTTGTACGCCATCGCGCCGCTGAAGCCGCCGAACACGAGCATCGCGAACACGGGCAGGACCAGCGCGAACTCGACGAGCGCCGCCCCCCGCTCACCACGGCCAAGCCGAACGTGCACTCAGCGCCTCCGGCGACGCCCGAGCGGCCGACCCGGCCCGGCAAACGGTCCCGACTGTGGCGGACTGCCTGCGCTGAGAGTGGTATCGACCGGACCGCCGCGCGCCTTGAGTGGCCGACGGGGCCGGACGGATTCGCCATGATGTGGCCGCCCTGGGCGGTTCGCGCGGCCGAAAATCGACGCCCTGTGTGCTTCGAGCGCTCAAGAATTACCACTCTCCGTGACGATAGAACCCGTCATGGAGCGCGGGAAACGACGGATGCGCACACGAAGCGGTCGACGGTGGGGGGTCAGGCCCGCCGCCGTGATGGTGCTCGGGGTGGCGATCCTCGCCTCCGCGTGCAGCACACCGGCGCCGACCTCGCCGTCGCCGTCGAGCGGCGCGGCGACCGTCAGCGCCGAGAGCGCGACGAAGACGTGCCGGCGGTGCCGGACCGTCACGTCCCCGTCGAGCACGACCACGACCTCGACGACGACCAGCACCACCACCACGACGACGACGGCCGCGCCGACGACCACGACGACCGCGCCCAGCGCGCCCGCCGGCGTGACGACCCGTGACCTGCGGCTGTGGCCGTTCTCGTCGACGTCGGTGTGGAACACACCGCTCGGCGACCAGGCGACCTTCGACAGCCGGACGATCATCACCAATGCCGAGATCAACTCGGACAACGGGTTCGGTGTCTCGGTCGGGAACGCCGGCTACGCCCTCGCCGACCAGTCGACCGCGAACCCCTACAACGAGTCGCACTACAGCTTCATCAACTCCGACCAGGTCAGCGCGACGGAGTGGTACCAGTACCAGAACCTCTCGAACCCGAACCGCAACAACGTGCTGACCGACCTGCGTCGGGGCGGGATCTGGACCGACGGGATGGCGAACGGACCGGTGGGCACCGTGCACCAGGTGCGGGCCTCGAAGTTCAGCCAGCTCGGGGGCCTGATTCGCCTGTGGGACCTCCAGCAGGGGGTCATCCGACATGCACTCGACATCCACCTGCCCAACAGCGCGCTGCAGAGCGGCTGGGTCTGGCCGGCGGCCGGGCAGGACGGCGACGCCGCGACCGCGTACTACGGGTTCGTCCCGATGGGCTCGCTGCTGGCGATCCCCCGCAACGTGCCGATGCCCTCGGGCATGAGCGCGGCCGGCCAGATGATCTGGCACGCGCTCCAGACGTATGGCGCCTATGTCGGCGACCGCGGTTCGACGGCCCCGCTCAACGCGGAGGCCGCGGCGGCCGCCGCCGTCAACCCGGCCCGCGCCGACATGGCCAAGATCGCGCCCCAGCTGCGCATGGTCACCAACGCGTCGCAGACGAACGTGGGCGGGCCCGGGAACCGGCTCGCGCCCCTCGCACCCTGAGCGAGCCCTGCGGACGGGCGGCGCGCACGACTCACACGGCGGGAGCCGGGCCGACGTGCTCGCCAACCTCGCCGCCGCGCCGCGTCGGTCACCGAGATCCTCCGCGGCTCCGCCGGGCGCGGAGGGCGGCGATCGCCCCCCAGCACGCCACTGCGATCCAGAGTGCCGCGAGCACGGTGAGCACCGCGGTCGTGTAGTCGAGCGGATGGACGGTCGCGTTGTCGGCGCGGTCGCCGTAGCCGGCGAGCGGGGGCCACGCGAGCGCGACGACGAGCGCCGAGCCCAGGATCCCGGCGCGGACGGGCGTGCGCAACGGCGGTGGGACGAGGCGCCCGACGAGCCACACCGCGGCGACGACGAGCGGCGCGACCACGAGGTCGTGGACGACGACGCCGCCGCCCGCGAACGCTGCGACGTCGAACGCGCGCCGCAGGGAGCTGTGCCGGACGAGCTCGATGGCCCCGTACGCCATGACCGGAGCGCCGAGCGCGAGGCCGATCCAGAGGCCCGCGCCCGGATGATCGTCGACGCCGCGGTCGTCGAGGTGGCGCTCGCCCGACGGTGTGCTCACAGGACCGTCAACCTCGTGACCCACTTGGTCTGCTCCACCCCGGGGCGGTTCGGGCCGATGAGCCGGACCGGGTACCCGTGGTCGAGATGGAGCGTCTCGCCTTCGACGCGGAGCGCGAGCAGCGTGTCGGCGTCGGCCGCCTGGTCGGCGTTCAACAGCGACGAGGAGTACGAGAAGCGCCGCTGCAGCGAGTCGACGCGCACGCTCGCGCCCGGTCGTGCGCCGGCCATCGCCAGCAGGTCGCGCACGCGCACACCGCTCCAGGTTCGCGACGCGCTCCAGCCGTCCACACACGCGATCGGGAGCGTCGCCTCGTGCTGGGGCAGGGCACGCACCTCGTCGAGGGCGAGCCGCAACGGCGTGTCGACGCGCCCGTCGACGAGCAGCCGGTACCCCGGATCGACCGCGGCCGTCTCGACGCCGGCCGCACGCGCCGAGCGGTTCACCGGGAAGCCCTGCGGACCCGTGTCCGGGCGCCTCGGGGCGAGCAGCGCGAGCTTGCGCAGCGGCCAGACGGTCTGACCGACGGTCAGCGCGGTCACGCCGACGGCGGCTCCGCCCACGAGGGCCAGGAAGCCGCGCCGGCCGAGGGCGTCCGGCGCGTCGGGCGCGACCGGCGCGGTTGCGACCCCGGCCGACCCGGCGCCGCGCCCGAGCGTGCGCCGCGTGACCGCGAACTTCGCGCCGACGTGCACCACCAGCGCGCCGATCGTGATCCAGGCGACCCAGTAGTGCGCGGTGCGGAAGTTGAAGGGCCAGGGGTACCAGAGGTTGACGTTGGCGACGCCCGTGGACAAGAGGAAGAGCGCACCGCCGACGAGGGGCACGACGCTGATCCGCTCGACCGCGGACGCGACGCTGCCGAACACAGGGCTCCGGAACAACCGGGGGTAGACCGTCCAGAGCTTGGCGAGCAGCAGTGGGATGGAGGCGAGCCCGGTCGCGACGTGCACGCCCTGTGTGACCCGGTACAACCCGGCGGGGCGAGCCGGCCATGCGAACCACCCGTGTGGGTCCTGGGCGACGTGCGACAGGAGACCGGTGACGAAGCAGACCGTGAACGACACACCGAGGGCGATGCCGAGGACCGCGGCGACGCGCTCGCCGTGCAGGGCGCTCGTGAACCCCGGGCGCCTCCTCACGCGCCCGCTCCCCCGCTCGGGGCGGTCGTGATCTCGGCGAAGCGGCGTCCACCGGCCGTCCAGCAGGAGCGCACGTGCAGGCCGGCGCCGGCGACGACGGCCTCGAGGCGGGCGGGCCCGACGGTCGTCCACGGGAACCAGGGGCCGGCACCCGCCGCCGACTCGGCCCGCACGCGCACGACCCGGGCCGGGCCGTCGTCGGGCTCGCTCTCGGCGATGATCCGCCCGCCCGGTCGCAGCAGCGTCACGAGCCGGCCGAGGAGCGCGACCGGATCACCGCCGATCCCGACGTTGCCGTCGAACAGCAGCACGGTGGCCCACCGTCCCGCGCCCGGGATGCGCCCGAACACCGAGCGTTCGAGGACGTTCATGCCCAGGCGGCGGGCCGTGTCGAGCAGGGGCGGGGAGATGTCGATGCCGAGGGCGAAGACGCCCCGCTGGTGCAGCGCGACGAGGTGACGGCCGGGCCCGCAGCCGACGTCGAGGACCGGCCCCGTGGCGCGGGCGAGCGCGGCGTGCTCGACGTCGTCGGCGGGCGAGAACCAGCGCTCGACCGGAACGTCGAGCACGGAACCGGACTCGGCCCGGAGCCACACGCGCGGCGACGCGCACGCCGCGAGCCCCGTCAACGCCCAGCCCCGACGAGCTCGGGACTGCACGCGACGGCCCCGACCGCGCGGGCGAACCGGGTGCGGGGTGCGAGCGCCGCGACGGCGAGCGCGTCATCGAAGGTATCGACGTCGCGTTGCTCGCACAGCTCGACCGTGCGGGCGCCGAGCACGCGGAGCCGGGCCCGTTGCTCGTCCGCCGTGTCGCTCCGGCTCATCGGAACGCCGTCGAACACGGCGGCGCGCGGCGACCGCAGGCCGATGGTCCAGTAGCCGCCGTCGGACGCCGGGCCGAGCACGGCGTCGACGCCCGGCTCGAGCAGGGTACGCGCCGCGTGCTCGAGACGGGCGCGGTCCACCTGGGGCGTGTCCATCCCCACGATCAGCACCGGCCCGGCCAGGGCGGCGGCGGCCGACGCGAGGCGCTCCGCGAGGCCGTCGCCGCGCTGGCCGACGAGTGCGAAGCCGGGCGGGGCGGCGAAGCCCGCGGTCCGGTCGAGCGCGAGGACGCGCCGCGGGACGCGCGCCGCGGCGACCGCCGCGATCGTGTCGGCGAGCGCGGCGGCGGCGATCGCGGCAGCCTGCCGGGGCGTGCACGGCGGGCACAACCGGGTCTTCACGCGGCCGGGTACGGGTCGCTTGGCCATCACGACGACGGTCACCGGGATCGTCGTATCCCTCATCGGAGGACGGCCCGCATGTCGCGAACCGTTCGGGCGGCGCCCCGAACCGTGCCCGTCACCTTCGAACGCCCCACGCGCGCGTGGTAGGCGACGTCGACCTCCCGCACGCGCCAGCCGGCGTCGGCGGCGCGCACGACCATCTCGAGCGGCCATCCGAACCGCCGGTCACGGATGCCGAGCGCGAGGAGGGCCTGACGACGCGCGGCGCGCATCGGCCCGAGGTCGGTGAGCGCGAGGCCCGACGCCCGCCGGACGCGCCACGCGAGGTAGCGGTTCGCCGCCCGCAGGTGCACCGGCCAGGCGCCCGGCGATGCCCGGCGGGCACCGATCACGAGGTCAGCTTCGCCGGCGACGACCGGCGCCACGACACGCGCCAGGTCTCCGCCGTCGAGCGAGCCGTCGCAGTCCATGAAGCACACCACGCTGCTCCGCGCGGCCAGGAGGCCCGCGTGGCACGCAGCACCGAACCCGCGGCGCCGCTCGACGACGACGTCCGCGCCCGCCGCGCGCGCGACCTCGCCGCTCCCATCGGCGGAGCCGTTGTCGACGACGATCGCCCGCCAGCCCGCCGGCAGCGACGCGAGGACGCGGGGGATCGCGTCCCGTTCGTCGAGCACCGGGAGCACGACGTCGGCAGCCAAGGGGTTCGACGGCATGTACCCGGTCTACGGGGCGGCCTCCGCACGCGGATGAGCCAGACCGGCGCGTGGCTCCGTACTCGTGACGTGGACGCGACGATCGAGGGCCGCGCGCGCTCCGGCACGGACCGCGCCGTCGCCGCGAACGCGGGTCGGCGGCTGGACGGGAGCGCGTGCGCAGCGTGGGCCGCACTGGTCGTCGCCGGCGCCGCCGCGCTGTACGTCGCGTCACCGGACCTCGCGCGGATCGGCACACGGTTCCCGCCGCTGCACGCCCGCTGGGACTGGCGGGCGGGCCCGTCCGCGATCGCTGCGGTCGGGGTCGCAGCAGCCGCGGTCGTCGCCGGTCCGCGCCTCGCGGCCCGGGCGTCGTTTCGCGCCGTCCTCGCCGGGAGCGCGGCCCTGGCCGCGCTCTGGTCGGTCGCGCTGGCGCTCGTCGACGGCACTCCGGGTCTGCTCGCGCCGGTCGTGCGCCGCAGCGAGTACCTCGCAGGCGTCGCGCACGTCACGTCACCGGCGGCGTTCCTGCGCGGCTTCGTCGACCATCTCGCGGGAGCGCCCGTGCACGTGCAGGGCCACCCGCCCGGTTACCCGTTGGTCGTCTGGGCGATCGACCGTCTGGGGTTCGGCGCCGGTGGCGTCACGGCGCTCCAGGTCGTGGGTGGCGCGCTCGCTGCGCCCGCGGTCGTCGTGACCGTGCGCGCGGTCTCGGGCGAGACGTTCGCCCGCGCCGGCGCGCCGTTCGTCGCGCTCGCGCCGGCGGCGATCTGGATGGCGAGCAGCGCGGACGCGTTCTTCGCCGGAGTCGGTGCGTGGGCGGTCGCCTGCACCGTGCTCGCGATCGCCCGCGACGATCGGCGTGGTGACGGTCTCGCGCTGGTCGGCGGCCTGCTGTTCGGCGTCCTCGCCTTCCAGTCGTACGGCCTGGTCCTGCTGGCGGCGGTGCCCGTGGCGGTCGCCGTCGCCCGCCGGCGCGCCCGCCCGATCGCGCTCGCCGGCGCCGGCGCCGCGTTCGTGTTCGCGGCCTTCCTCGGTCTCGGGTTCTGGTGGCTCGACGGGTTGTTCGCGACCCGGGCCCGCTACCTCGCGGGAATCGCGTCGCGGCGACCCTTCGCCGCGTTCGCGGTCTCCGACCTCTCGTGCGTCGCGGTCGTGACGGGCCCCGCGGTCGCGGTGGGGCTCCGCTCGCTCCGGCGCAGCGCATGGCTCCTCCCGGGCGCGGCGATCGCCGCGATCGCGCTCGCGGACCTCTCGGGGATGGCAAAGGGGGAGGTCGAGCGCATCTGGCTGCCGTTCACGATCTGGCTGCTTCCCGCGGCGGGCGCGATCGCGGCGCGCGGCCGTGCGGGCACGCGGGCGTCGTGGTGGCTCGCGGCCCAGGCCGCGTTCGCCATCCTGCTCCAGGTCGCGGTGCGCACCCCGTGGTGATCCTCGTGACGGGCGGTGCCGGGTTCGTCGGCTCGGCAGTCGTCGACGAGCTCGTGACCGCGGGCCACGAGGTCCGCGTCGTCGACCTGCTGCTCCCCGCCGCGCACCCGGGTGTCCCCGGGTACCTCAACGCGGGTGCCACGTACCACTGGGGCGACCTCGCCGACCCGGACGTGGCGCGCGCCGCGGTACGCGGCGTCGACGCCATCTGCCACCAGGCGTCGCTCGTGGGGCTCGGGGTCGACTTCTCCGACGTCACCCGCTTCGCGCATCACAACGTCGTGGCGACGGCGCAGCTCCTCGCGTGCATGCACGACACGGGGTTCGCCGGGCGGATCGTCCTCGCGGGAAGCATGGCCGTCTACGGGGAGGGCCGGTACCGCTGCCCGCGCCATGGCATGACGCGCGCCGCCGAGCGCCGGCCGGCGGACCTCGCGGCGCGGCGGTACGACCCGTGCTGCCCCGAGTGCGGCGCGACGCTCTGCGCCGAGCGCATCGCCGAGGACGAGACACCGCTCCCCCGGAGCGTGTACGCGGCGACCAAGCTGCACCAGGAGCACCTCTGCGAGGCCTGGGGACGGGAGCACGCGACCCCGGTGGTCACCCTGCGGTACCACAACGTGTACGGACCGCGTATGCCCGCCTCGTCGCCGTACTCCGGTGTCGCCGCGCTGATCCGGAGCGCGTACGAGCGCGGCGTCGCGCCCACGATCCACGAGGACGGGCTGCAGCTGCGCGACTTCGTCAACGTCGACGACGTCGCCGTGGCCAACCGGCTCGCGCTGACCGCGCCCGGCTGCGCCGGTGGCACGTACAACGTCGGGAGTGGCGAGGCGCACACCATCCTCGATCTCGCCCGTGCGCTCGCCGGCGCGATCCCGGGTTCGCCCGCGCCGGTGCCCGCGCACACGTGGCGCGCCGGGGACGTCCGCCACGTGCTCGCGTCGACCGATCGGGCGGCGCGGATCCTCGGTTTCACCGCGGCCGTCCCGTTCGACACCGGGATGGCGGCCTTCGCCCGCAGCGCCCTGCGCGGCGACTGACGAGCGCTCAGGTGGTTCCGGTGGTTCCGGACGAAGCCGGCGCGACGGCGGCCTTCCGCCCGGCGGAGGTGAGCAACGCCTGGTAGAGGAAGTCCTCCGTGCGGGCCTGCCGGTCCCGGAGCGCCGCGAGGAGTCTCGCGACCTCACGCCGGAGGGGCGCGACCTCGGGCGGCGCATCGGCGTGCTGCACGAGGTCGCGTCGCAGCCAGCCCACGGCCTGGCGCACCTGGTCGTACTCGATGCGCAGGGTGCGGACCCGGTCGTGCACGCGGGGCTCGGCACGTCCGAGCTCGGACAGGATGCTGTCGGGCCGGTTGGCGTTGGTCTGCTCCTGCGAGGTCGCGTTGTCGAGCGCGATGAGCGCGCTCAGGAGCTCGTGCCGCCACCGGTCGAGCCCGGCGCGGGCCGCCGCGCCCGCCGCGCGCTCGAGGCCGTACATCGCCGCGACCGTGCGGCTCTGGTCGCGCTGGTGGGCGACGACCCGGGCCCGCTGTGCGGGTGAGAGCCGCAACGAGTCGGGCACCGGGACGGGCTCGCTGCGGATCTCGCTCCAGCGGGGCGAGATCGGGCTCGTCACCTCGGCCACGAGGTCGTTCTCGCGGGCGCGCAGGTAGCGCAGCTCCTCGGCGACCCGCTCGAGCCGGTGGCGGACGTCGCTCACTCGACCGCGGTGTCGGACGGCAGGTCGTCGAGGTGCCGCTTCACCCCCCGGAGCTCGGCCTGCACCCCGGCATGGCGATCGTGCAGCTGCTCGACGCCCGGTCGGATCGCCGCGTGCCGGCGGGCCAGCGCCGGGAGCAGACCGTCGGACGAGGACGCGTGGTAGTGGTACACGTCCAGCGCCTTGTCGAGGCCTTCGACCGCGACGCGCAGGTCCGCGATCCATTCCTGCTCGCGACCCGGCCCGGGCCGGCCCGCCGCCCGTTCGACGGCGTGGAGCGCGTCGACCACGCGCTGCGCGTCGGCCCGGCTGGTCGCGACGCTGCGGTCGTCGGCTTCGTGCTCGGGGTTCCCGACGATCGAGAACGCAGCCTCCATACGGCGTCCCGATAGTGGCACACGGGATCGCCGGGGTGCACCCGCCCGGCAAATTCGATCAACCCAGTTTGATTGATCAGGCGGTCGGCGGATAGTCTCCCGCGGTGACCCCCACGAGGGACGCGGCGTCGGCCACGACCGGGCCACCCCTGGTGTACCAACTGGTCGCGCACCCCATCCGCTGGAAGCTGCTACGAGAGCTGGCACACAGCGACCACGCCGTCCACGAGCTCACGCGACTGCTCGGCGAGCGGCAGAGTCTCGTGTCGTACCACCTGCACCGGCTGCGCGCGGCCGAGCTCGTGCGCACGCGCCGGAGCGCGGCCGACGGTCGCGACCGGTACTACGCGGTCGATCTGGCGCGTTGCGGCGAGTTGCTGCAGTCGGCGGGCGGCGCGTTGCACCCCGCGCTGCGGTTCGTACCTCGCGAGCTCGCTCACGACCGACGGCGCACCCGCGCCCGTCACCGCGTCCTGTACCTGTGCACCGGGAACAGCGCCCGGTCGCAGATGGCGGAAGCGCTGACACAGCACATCTCGCGTGGCACGGTCGCCGCGGTGTCGGCCGGGAGCAATCCGAAGCCGCTCCACCCGACCGCGGTGCGGGTGATGAAGAAGCGTGGCCTCGACATCGCCGCGAACCGCACCAAGCACCTGGACGAGTTCGTGAACCAGCGCTTCGACGCCGTCGTCACGCTGTGCGACCGGGTTCGCGAGGTGTGCCCCGAGTTCCCGTCGGCGGCGGACCGAGTCCACTGGAGCATCCCGGATCCCGGCGCGGTGAGCGGCGACGACCGGGCCCGCCTCGCCGAGTTCGAGCGCGTCGCCACCGAGTTGGAGACGCGGATCGGATTCCTCGTCCGTGTGCTGGACGAACGAACCACGAGGAGGTTCAGCCATGCCCAACGATGAGATCGTCAACGTGCGCTACATGGTCGACGACGTCGACGAGTCGCTCGCGTTCTACACGAAACACCTCGGGTTCGAGGTCCTGTCGAGCGCGGCACCGGCGTTCGCGGACGTGCGGCGCGGGAACCTCCGCCTGCTCCTCTCCGGACCCAAGAGCTCGGCAGGCCGTCCGATGCCGGACGGGCGGACGCCGGGCCCGGGCGGCTGGAACCGCATCCATTTCATCGTCGACGACATCGACACGGAGGTTGCCCGGCTCCGTGACGCCGGCGCGACGTTCCGCAACGACATCGTGACCGGGCCGGGAGGGCGCCAGATCCTGCTCGAGGACCCCTCGGGCAACGTCGTCGAGCTCTTCCAGCCGGCAGGGGGCTGACCCGCCCGACGCCCGAGCGACAGTACGATCTCGCCGCTCCCGCGTCGCGCGCACGGGCGCCGCGGAGTCGTCGAAGCGGGGGGGACGTGGCCGAGTACGACGACATCATCGTGGGCGGCGGTTCGGCGGGCGGCGTGCTCGCAACCCGCCTGAGCGAGGACGAGGGGCGGCGGGTCCTGCTGATCGAGGCCGGACCGGATCCCGGTGTGGTCACCGACGCCGACCGTCTCGGCGACCAGATGCGCTTCGCGTCGACGCTCACCGCGTGGGGCATCGACGCCTCGTTCGTGCCCGGGGTCGACCTGAACTACCCGCAGGGCCGCACGATGGGCGGCGGTTCCGCGGTCAACGGCGCGTTCGCGGTGCGCGGCCTCCCCGACGACTACGCCCGATGGGCGGCCGCGGCGGGCGACGAGTGGTCGTGGCCGCACATGTTGCGGGTGCTCCGCCGGCTGGAGAGCGACCAGGACTTCGACGGCGACGCGCACGGGACGGCCGGGCCGGTTCCCGTGGTTCGCTGGCGCCGCGACGAGCTCCTGCCGGTGCAGGAGGCGTTCCTGACGGCCGTCACCGACCACGGTATCCCCTGGGTCGACGACCTGAACGCTCCCGGAGCGTCGGGCATCGGCGCGATCCCGATGAACCGCCGCGACGGGGTGCGCGTGTCGACCGCCCTGAGCTACCTGCCGCTCGCGCGCTCGCGCCCGAACCTCACCATCTGGCCCGACACCGAGGTGACGCGGGTCAGGCTCGAGCAGGGCCGCGCGGTCGGCGTCGAGTACCCGCGCGACGGGCGCTTGCACGATGTCCGCGGCGCACGCGTCGTCGTCTGCGCCGGCGCGTTACAGTCGCCGGCGCTACTCATGCGCTCGGGGATCGGCCCGGCGCGACACCTCGCGGAGCTCGGCATCGAGTGCACGGTCGACCTGCCGGGCGTCGGCGAGAACCTCGTCGACCACGAGGGAATCGCGGTGTTCCTCGTGCCCGAGGGCGAGCTCCCGCCACCGGACGAGCGCGTGTGCCAGCTGGGCGCGCGCTCCTCGTCGTCGCTCGGCACCGGAGCCGACGACATGTGGCTCAGCTGCTGGAGCGCCTGGGAGCTCGCCGGCTTCCCCGACATGCACGCGGCGCTCGGCGTCCCGTCGATCAGTGCCCTCGTCGTCGGCGTGCACGACCCCCGGTCGCACGGCACCGTCCGCCTGCGGAGCGCCGACCCGGCAGTCAGGCCGGCGGTCGACTTCCGGATGCTGACCGACCCTGCCGACCTCCCCCGCCTCGTCGAAGGCCTGCAGCTCGTCCTCGAGCTCGCGTCACATCGCGCGTTCACCGCGTCGTACCGGGGCATCGGCCTGCTCGACCCCGCGAGCGCGGATGACCGCGAGGCACTCGAGACCTACATCCGGACGACGGTCGGTGGCTGGTACCACGCGAGCGGCACCTGCCGCATGGGCACCGACCCCGCGGGCGGCGCGGTCGTCGACGGTCGACTCCGTGTCTTCGGCGTCGACGCGCTGCACGTCGCCGACGCTTCCGTCATGCCGACGATCCCGCGTGCGCCGACGAACCTGAGCTCCATCGCCATCGGCGAGCGCGCCGCGGAGCTTCTCAGCTCGTGACGCTCGATCGGAACCGGCGCAGCCGTCGGGCGGGACGGCGGGCGGAGCCACCGGGAACCGATACCCCCCGGGAGTAGAACCCCCCGGGAGTAGGATCGGACCATGTCGGCGAGCGAACCCCGGACCACCCCGGAGCGGGGCTACTCCGCCACCAAGGAGCAGCTCCTGAACCGGCTGCGGCGCATCGAGGGCCAGGTGCGCGGGCTCCAGAGCATGGTCGACCAGGACCGCTGGTGCCCCGACATCCTCCAGCAGATCGCGGCCGTCCAGGCCGCGCTCGACAAGGTGGCCCTGGGCCTCGCGGAAGGCCACGTGCGGCACTGCATGGCCTCGGGCATCGACCCCGAGCGGCGCGAGGAGATGACCCGCGAGCTGATGCAGGCGCTCGGTCGCCTCGTGTAGCCGCGCCGCCCCCGCGCGAGGCGGCTACGTGCCGGCGGCGAGGACGCGCACGAACGTCACCTCGCGCTCGCCCGGGTCGTCGAGCGCGTCCGACCCGGCGGGCTGGACGACGATGTCGCACGCAGCCGCCGCCGCCCTGGCCGCGCCGCCGAGGCGCCGGGCGAGGTCGTGGAGGATCGAGTCGTCGCCCGCGCCCCCGTCGACCGTCGCGCCACCGTGCCGGTCGATCCCGAGCAGCACGAGGACGGATTCCGCCTGGCGCCACGACGACGGATCGGTGAACGTCGCTCCCCACAACTGTTGTATGGTACAGATGTGGTTCGACCGAGCCAGGAACAGCCGAAGGATCGCGCCGGTCGGCCCGTGGCGGGCCAGGAGGTGGACGACGTCGTCGACGCGGTGCTGCGGGCGTCGCGTGTGCTCGTCTCCGTCGCGGCCCGCTCGCTCGCCGGCGTCTCCGACACGGTGACGCTGCCCCAGTACCGGGCGCTGGTCGTCCTCGCCGGGAACGGTCCGCAGAACGCGGGCGCGCTGGCAGACGTTCTCGGGATCCACTCGTCGACGCTGACGCGGTTGTGCGATCGCCTCGTCACGAAGGGTCTGATCACGCGGCGCGAGTCGCCGACGAATCGCCGCGAGATCCTGCTCGACCTGACCTCACGCGGCCGGAAGCTGGTGCGGTCCGTGACCGTGCGCCGGCGCGCCGAGATCGCCGACATCGTGGCGCGCGTTCCGAAGACGCAACGCCGGGCAATGGTCCGCGCCCTACAGGCGTTCGGCGACGCGGCCGGCGAGCCGCCGGACTCGGCGTGGCTCCCCGGCTGGTCGGACGAGTGAGCTCCTCCGACGAGTCGTCGGCGCGGGGCCACCGTGGCGGCCAATGGGCGGACCGGGCACGCGGCCTGATCCGGCGGGAGGAGCTGCGCGCCTTCGCCCGTCGCTCACGGGAGGTGATCGTCCTCGCCGCGATCACCGGCGCCTTCACCGGGGCCGGCGTCGCCCTCTTCGACCGCGCGGTCGTCGACTGGGTCTACGGCCATCTCGTCGATCAGTCGCGCTGGATCCTCGCGTTCCTCCCGCTTGCCGGCCTCGCGCTCGCAGCGGCGGTGTTGCGATGGGTGGCCCTCGGCGCGGATCCCGACAGCGCGGACGCGTACCTGCACGCGTTCCACGACGCCGACCACCCCCTCCGGCTGCGCGAGGCACCGGGCAAGATGCTCGCCGCGCTCGCGACCCTCGGCTTCGGCGGTGCGATGGGACTCGAGGGCCCGTCGTTGTACCTCGGGGCGTCGATCGGCACGTTCCTCCAACAGAAGCTGCGCCGCCTCGCGGGGAACGTCGACCGCCGGCTGCTGCTCGTCGCGGGCGCGGCGGCCGGCGTCGCCGCGATCTTCAAGGCGCCCGCGACCGGCGCCGTGTTCGCGCTCGAGGTGCCCTACCACGACGACCTCGCACGCCGCATGCTGCTGCCCGCGCTCGTCGCCGGCGGCACGAGCTACCTCACCTTCGTCGCGATCAACGGCACGGACCCGATCCTTACCGTCCACGGCAATCCCAGGTTGGCGTTCGCGGAGCTCGCCGGTGCGGTCGCGCTGGGCCTCCTCGCCGGCGTCGGCGCGCGCGGCTTCGCCTGGCTCCTCCGCCGCGCCAAGGAGCTCTCGAGGCGGACGGCGCCGGCGCTGCGGATCCTCGCCGGCGGCCTGTCGCTCGCGGGGATCTTCGCCGTGGGCGAGCTGCTCACCGACCGGTCCATCACGATCGGGGTCGGCTACGACGCGATCGCCTGGGCCCTCGACCCCGGGCGGGCCGTCTGGCTCATCGTCGTGATCCTCCTCCTGCGCTGCCTCGCCACCGCGTCGACGGTCGCGGCCGGCGGTGTCGGCGGGCTGTTCATCCCGCTCGTCGTCGCCGGCGCGCTGCTCGGGCGCGGGGTGGGCGGCATCGTCGGCGACCTCGACACCAGCCTCTTCCTGGTCATCGGGGTCGCCGCGTTCCTCGGAGCCGGCTACCGGGTGCCCTTGGCGGCGGTGATGTTCGTCGCCGAGAGCACGGGCCGGCCCGGGTTCGTCGTCCCCGGGCTGCTCGCGGCGGTCGCGGCCGAGCTCGTGATGGGCCGCTCGTCGGTGAGCACCTACCAGCGCGCCACGGTCCCCGTGGCGCCGACCCCGCCCGACGCGCCGCCCGACCCGCCGCCCGACCCGCCGCCCGACCCTCCGCCGGGCCCGCCCCGACCGCCGGGTTGAGCGGGCGCGGGAACCGCGGGCGGAGCCGCGCAGCGGGACCTTGCCGATTACTTTGCCGTCGTAGTATTTTCCGCGGCGTTGCACCCTGCCCCACGCAGACCCGCCCGCGGCCTCCCGTTCGACCCGGTCGCATCGGCGCGCGACATCTGGATCTCGAACGGCTGGAGGCAGGCCGCGACCGGGATGGCCGCGATCACGTCGATCATGCGCGCGCACCAGCTCTTCCTCGCCCGCGCGAACGACACGCTCCGACCGTTCGACCTGACGTACTCGCGGTACGAAGTCCTGGCGTGGCTCGTGTGGCAGTCGGACGACGGATCGTTGTCGCTCAAGGATCTCAGCGAGTTCCTCCAGGTCACTCCCGCCACGATCACCAAGGCGATCGATCGCCTGGAAGGCGCCCGCCTCGTCCGCCGGGTTCCTCACCCGCACGACGCCCGCACCACGCTCGCCCGGATCACGGCGCGCGGCCGCCGGGTCGTCGGGCAGGCCACCGACGCGCTCAACCGGGACGTGTTCGAGGCCGTCAGCCTCTCCGACGAGGAGATGCACGATCTCTTCCGGCTCCTGTTGAAGGTCCGGGTCGACGCCGGCGACTTCGTCGAGCTGCTCGACGACGACATCCCGTCGGTCGGTGCTCGCTGATGCCGTCCGTGATCGTCGTGGGCTCGGGTGCCGCGGGGCTGGCGGCCGCCCTCGCCGCGGCCGAGGGAGGTGCCGACGTGCTCGTGCTCGAGTCCGCGGCGGCAGTCGGCGGGACGACGGCGCTCTCGGGCGGCGTCGTGTGGGCGCCCGGCCACCCGTACGGCGCCGCGCCCGACGACGCGGCCGACGCGTTGACCTATCTCGACGCGGTCGCGCACGGTGACGCGGACCGCACGATGCTGTCGACCTTCGTCGAAGACGCCGGCCGCGTCGTCCGCTGGCTCGAAGCGTCGACGCCGCTGCGCTGGGAGCTCCTCGCCGACTGGCCCGACTACCACAGCGAGTTCCCGGGTGGGAGGGCGGGTGGCCGCTCGATCTGGCCGGTGCGCCTGACGCTCCCGGAGGAGGTCGCCGCGCGCGTGCAACGGCCGGCCGAGCCCGGCGTCGCTCCCTCGCCGGTCGGCGAAGGAGCCGACAAGGCGATGCTGTTCCGGGGGCCGGTGCGCGGGCAGGCGCTCGTCGGCGCGCTGCTCGCCGGGCTCCGGGACCGGAACGTCGAGGTCCGCACCGGCGTGCGGGCCGACCGTCTCGTGTCCGACGAACGTGGCGTCCACGGGTTGGTCGCCGGCGGCGAGCGCGTCGACGGCCGCGTCGTCCTCGCGACGGGCGGGTTCCAGCACGATCCGGGGCTGCGCGCCGCCTTCCTCCCGCCGGCCGCGATCGCGCCGCTCGGCACGCCGGGTTGCGCGGGCCACGGGCTGCGCATGGCGATGGCGACCGGCGCCGCGCTCGCCAACATGACCGAGGGGTGGTGGATGCCCGCCATCGCCGTCCCCGGCGAGCAGCTCGACGGCGTGCAGCACTACCGGCCGCTCCATACCGAGCGGGCGCAGCCGGGCGCGATCATCGTCGACCGCGCCGGCCACCGTTTCGTCGACGAGGCGCAGAACTACGCCGACGTCGGTCGCGCGATGCAGCGGTTCGACCCGTCCACGTACTCGTTCCCGGCGTCGCCGTGCTGGCTGGTGTTCGACGCGCGGTACCGAGCGCGGTACCCGTTCGGGCCGGTCACACCCGGCGACCCCGATCCGGCCTGGCTGGCGCGCGCCGACGACCTCGACTCGCTCGGCGAGCAGCTCGCGCTCCCGAAGGGCACGCTCGCCTCCACGGTCGTACGGTTCAACGACGGCGCGCGCCGGGGCGACGACCCCGACTTCGGCCGCGGGACCCGTCAGTACGATCGCTGGATCGGGGATCCGGGCGCTGCGCACCCCACGCTCGCGCCGCTCGCGGATCCACCGTTCTACGCGGCCGAGGTGCATCTCGGGTGCCTCGGGACGAAGGGCGGTCCGCGCACCGACGACCGGGGCCGCGTGCTGCAGCTCGACGGTGGTCCGGTCGCGGGTCTCTTCGCGGTCGGGAACGCCGCGGCGAGCCCGTTCGGGATCGCCACCCCGGCCGGCGGGTGCACGATCGGGCCCGCGCTGGTGTTCGGAGCCCGGGCGGGCGAGGTCGCGGCCGGGTGACGACGAGACGAAGGTGGCGGATGACGTGAACGAACGACACCTCACCGAAGCGCACGAGCGGCGCGGCGAGCGGTACTACCAGCGGCTGCTCGACGAGGAGAGCCGCCCGGTTCCCGCGAGCCTGCGCACGACGTCGACGGCTCAGGTCGGCGAGGTCGACATCGCACCGACGCGCTACGTCGATCCCGCGTTCCATCGCCTCGAGGTCGAGCGGATGTGGCGCCGGGTGTGGCAGATGGCGTGCCGCGAGGAACAGATCCCCGAGGTCGGGGATTCGGTCGTGTACGAGATCGCCGACGCGTCGCTCGTCGTCGTGCGGACGGCGCCTGACGAGATCCGCGCCTTCCACAACTCGTGCCTGCACCGCGGCACCCAGCTCCGGACCGGTGCCGGCCGTCTGACCGCGCTGCGGTGCCCCTTCCACGGGTTCACGTGGAATCTCGACGGCACCTTCCGCGAGATGCCGTGCCCGTGGGACTTCCCCCACGTCGACCCTGCCGACTTCTGCCTTCCGCAGGCGCAGGTCGGCACGTGGGGCGGGTTCGTCTTCGTCAACCTCGATCCCGGAGCACCGCCGCTCGCCGACTACCTCGAGGACCTGCCGTGGCACTTCGCCGCGTGGCCGCTCGAGGAGCGGTACCTGTCCGCCCACGTCGTCCGGACGATGCCGTGCAACTGGAAGGTCGCGCTGGAGGCGTTCATCGAGGCCTACCACACGGTCGCGGTGCATCCGCAGCTGCTGCGGACGACGGGCGACTCGCTGACCGAGTACGACGTGTACGGACGTCACGTCAGCCGGATGATCACCCCCGTGGGCATGAAGAGCGAGCACGTCGACCGGGACGTCGATGACCGGGAGATCCTCGAGGCGATGTTCATCGCGAACGGCGCCGACCTCACCGTGGACCCGGGGTCGAGCGCGAGGCATCTCCTCGCCGACCGGATGCGGGCGACGCTCCACGAGCGGACGGGTCGCGACTGCTCGAGCGTCACCGACGCCGAAGCGCTCGACGGCATCGAGTACTTCCTGTTCCCGAACTTCATGCCCTGGGCGGGCTACCTCACCCCGCTCGTGTACCGCTTCCGCCCCGACGGCAACGATGCGGACTCGTGCGTGATCGACGTCATGCTGCTGGAGCCCGTCCCGGAGGGCGACGGCCTCCCGCCGCCCGCACCGACCCGGCATCTCGGCCCCGACGAGACCTGGGCGGACGCGCCCGAGCTGGGCTACCTCGGCCGCATCCTGAACCAGGACGGTTCGACGTTCGGACGCATCCAACGTGGCCTGCATGCCTCGGTGAGGCCCACGATCACCCTGGCCCGCTACCACGAGATCCGGATCCGCCACTTCCACGCGACCCTCGACGCGTACCTCGCCGACGAGTGTTGACCCAGGCGTACTGGCCGGCCGACACCGACGCGGCGATCCTCGACTCGACGATCGCTGGGATCCTGCGCGACGCCGCGACGCTGGCGCCCGACCGCGTCGCGCTCGTGGCCGGCGCGGCCGACCCGGCGGCGCGGGCGCGCTGGACATACCGGCAGGTCGCCGCCGAGGCCGAAGCCGCGGCGCGCTCGCTGGCGGCGCGGTTCGCGCCGGGCGAGCGCGTCGCGGTCCTCGCGCCGGGCATCCCCGAGTTCTTCGTGCTCTCGTTCGCGGCGGCCATGGCACGACTGGTCCTTGTCCCGATGAACCCGATGTTGCGCGAGCCCGAGATCGCGCACCTGCTCGCCTGCTCGGGCGCGGCCGGGGTCTTCCTCGTCGCGCAACACCGGGGCAACGACGTGGCCACGACGGTCGCCGGGCTCCGTGCGCGCCTGCCGGACGTCCGCGAGGTCGTCCCGTTCGACGAGTGGCCCGCGCTGGTCGACCGCGGGCGAGCCGACGATCGACCACTGCCGGCGCCCGCGCCCGACGACGTCGCGCAGATCGTCTTCACGTCGGGCACGACCGGCGCGCCGAAGGGAGCGATGCTCACACACCGCGGGATGTGCAATGCCGCCCGCCTCGGCGGCGCGCGCTTCGGCCTCGGCCCGGGCGACGTGTACGTCAACACGATCCCGTTGTTCCACGTCGGCGGGCAGGGTCTCACGTTCCAGATCGTGCAGGCCCTCGCGACGAACGTCCTCGTCACCCAGTTCGACGCCGGCCTGCACCTGGAGCTGCTCGAATGCGAGCGGGCCACGCACACCGTCGGCGTGCCCACGATGTGGCTCGCCGTCATGGACCATCCCGACTTCGCGCACCGCGACCTGTCCGCCTTGCGGAGCCTCAGCACCGGAGGGGCTGCGGTACCGGCCGAGCTCATCCGGCGCATCGAGCGGCGGCTCGGCGTGCAGACGACGATCGTCTTCGGGCAGACAGAGGCCTGCGGCTTCGTCTCGCAGACGTTTCCCCACGACGATCCCGACGACAAGGCCTCGACCGTCGGTCGCCTCCTTCCACGGCTCGACGGCCGGATCGTCGATCCGCGACGGGGCGGCGTGGTGCCGGTCGGAGCGGTCGGGGAACTGCAGATCCGCGGCTTCGCGGTCATGAACGGCTACTTCGACGACCCCGACGCGACGGCGGCGACGATCGACGCCGACGGGTGGCTGCACACAGGCGACCTGGCCACCATGGACGGGCGCGGGTACCTCAAGGTCACCGGGCGGCTGAAGGACATGATCGTGACCGGCGGCGTCAACGTGTATCCCGCGGAGCTCGAGGCCGTGATCGCGGGGCATCCGTCGGTCGCCGCCGTCGCCGTCCTCGGCCTGCCCAATCCCAAGTGGGGTGAGGCCGTCGTCGCGGTGATCCTGCCGGCGGGAGACGAGCCCCCGGCCGCGCCGGAGCTCGAGGCGTTCGCGCGTGAGCGGCTCGCGCCGTACAAGGTGCCGAAGCGCTGGGTGTTCGTCGACGAGCTCCCGGTGAACGCGTCAGGGAAGGTGCAGAAGTTCGTCCTCCGCGACCGGCTGGCGGACGACGGGCATCGTTCGCCGTAGCGCACCGCCCGGCGGCGTCGCCCGGCCCCATGGCGGCCGCCGGGACCGCCGTTTAGCATCGCTGCCGGCCCGGGTGCGTGGTCGAGAGGTGGGCGGCGATGCCGGAACGTGTGGTCTACAAGAGCTCGGCCGTCGAATGGCTCGATCGGTACTTCGCAGGTCACGACCGCGAGGTGTTGCGGGCACGCTACGCAGAATCGCTCGAGCTGATCGAGAGCCTCGACGGCGC